>UMIP01019995.1_pt1 | contig 13962 bp, 8 predicted proteins | sample 1965751 | NCBI WGS metagenome assembly UMIP01 (sample SAMEA4836117, study PRJEB28245) | human gut metagenome | biome: gut microbiome; material: fecal sample | place: Denmark | collected 2008
GGAATATTTATGCCCTTTTGAGTTTTAGCGGACAGCAATATTTGCTATTCTTTCTTTTGTTTGAGACAGTATTGCGATTTATTGGGATATTTATTTTATCAGGAAATCCTCTCATCCGTTAATTTTGCCTATGTTAATCAATCAAAAATACTATGATAAAACCATTGCATCAATTAAAGAAGCTTTTTATCCTTTGTGGGTTTCTTATCAACTGGTATCGGGAATATTTATAATGAAATAACCTTTTTATTAATAATTATGAAAACAAAAACAAGAGATCTAAGCACATGCTTAAAAAGGCGGTTGTGGATTGTAGGTGTATGTCTGACGACCTTTTCTTTTCTTTCTGTATCTGTTGCATATGCAGTCAGTGATAATCAGACTGTCCAGCAGCAAAAAAAGGGAATGGTGATTAAAGGTAAGGTTTTGGGTACAGACGGTGAACCTATTATCGGTGCATCTGTATTGGTGAAAGGCTCTACTACTGGAGTTGTTACTGATTTGGATGGTAACTATACACTGTCTAACGTTTCTAAAGGAGCTATTTTGGAATTTAGTTATGTAGGTTATGTAAAGCTGACTAAAACCGTAGGAAATGAAACAACCATAAATGCAATTCTGTATGAGGACTCTCAGATGTTGGAGGGAGTTGAGGTTGTGGCTTTTGGTACACAGAAAAAGGAGAGTGTTATTGGTGCTATTTCAACCGTGAAAGTGGCGGAACTGAAAACACCCTCCAGTAATCTTACGAATGCACTTGCCGGGCGTATTGCAGGAGTAATCTCTTATCAGAGAACTGGTGAACCGGGGGTGGATGACGCCTCTTTCTTTGTTCGCGGTGTTACAACTTTCGGATATAAAAAAGATCCGTTGATTTTGATTGACGGCATTGAGTTAACTTCTACCGATCTGGCTCGTTTACAGCCAGATGACATCGCTAGCTTTTCTATTATGAAGGATGCTACTGCTACCGCTCTTTACGGTGCCCGTGGTGCAAATGGTGTGATTCTGGTGAAAACCAAAGAAGGTCAGAAGGGAAAAGCACGGTTAAGCTTAAGAGTTGAGAACTCAATATCCACTCCGACTCAAGAGATAGAATTGGCAGATCCTGTTACTTATATGCGTTTGCACAATGAGGCCTATTTAACTCGTAATCCGTTGGCGCCGTTGATGTATTCTGAGGAAAAAATAGACAATACTGTACCGGGGGCGGGATCTGTAATTTATCCGGCTACGGATTGGAGAAAGGAATTATTAAAAGATTTTACGATGAACCAGCGCGTCAACCTGAATATTACAGGTGGTGGTGATGTCGCACGTTACTATGTGGCAGCTTCGTATAGTCAAGACAATGGTATTCTGGAGGTTGATAAGAACAGTAATTTTAATAATAATATCAAGCAGAGAGTTTATACTCTTCGTTCTAATGTGAATATCAACGCTACCAAGACAACAGAATTGATTGTCCGTCTAAGTGGTGTGTTCGATGATTATAATGGACCGTTATATGGTGGTTCGGCTATGTACAATCTGATTATGAAGAGTAATCCGGTATTGTTTCCCGCTAAATATCCCAAAGATGAAGCTCATGCATACACGAAACATACTTTATTTGGTAATGCTGAAAATGGACAATATTTGAATCCGTATGCAGAAATGGTAAGAGGATATAAAGAATCCGGCCGTTCTAATTTGAGTGCGCAGTTTGAAGTGAAACAGGATCTGAAATTCTTGACGGAAGGTTTATCGGCACGCTTGTTGTTTAATACTTCCCGTATCTCCAGTTATGATGTTTCACGTAAACTGAATCCATATTATTATAAGATGACTAATTATGATTATCTGACCGGTGATTATGCCATTGATATCATTAATCCGGATGACGGTTCGGAATATCTGATTTATGATCCGGGTGGTAAGAGTATTACGGCTAATATGTATATAGAGGCTGCATTGAATTATAATCGTGATTTCGGAAAACATGGAGTAGGCGGATTATTAGTCTATCAGTTGAGAAATAACCTTCAGCCGAATGCAGGCTCGCTTCAGGCATCTCTGCCTTACCGCAATGTCGGTTTATCGGGGCGTTTCACTTATGCATATAATAATCGTTATTTTGCAGAGTTCAACTTCGGTTATAATGGTTCCGAACGCTTCCATAAAAGTAAACGGTTCGGTTTCTTCCCTTCTGCCGGTTTGGCATGGGTTGTTTCTAATGAGTCTTTTTGGGATCCATTTAAAGATGTAGTATCCAAGTTGAAATTGAGAGCGTCTTATGGTATTGTTGGTAATGATGCTATCGGAAGCGGGCGTTTCCTGTATTTGTCGGATATCAATATGAATGATAGTAAGTATGGGGCAAACTTCGGATATAATTATGATTATCATCGGGATGGTATTTCGGTAAAGCGATATTCTGATCCTGAAATTACATGGGAAAAGTCTGCTAAAACAAACTTTGCACTTGAGTTCACTTTATTTAATGATTTGAATGTGACGGCAGAGTATTATACGGAACGCCGTAAGAGTATTTTGCAACAACGAACTTCGATCCCGGCATCTATGGGACTTTGGGTACAACCTTATGCAAACTTGGGAGAGGCCAAGGGGCACGGAGTTGACTTATCGTTAGATTATAATAAATATTTCGCCAATAAATCATGGTTGCAGTTGAGAGGAAACTTTACTTATGCGACAAGTGAATATATGGTATATGAGGATTATGAATATCCGGGAGCATGGTGGAAACAGAAAGTGGGTTATCCAACTAATCAGACTTGGGGATATATAGCAGAAGGTCTATTTGTTGACGACAATGAAGTGGCTAATTCTCCTGTGCAATTTGGAGAATATGGTGCAGGTGATATTAAGTATCGTGATGTGAACAAGGATGGTAAGATTACTGATCTCGATCAGGTACCTATCGGATATCCGAAAGAACCGGAAATTGTATATGGTTTTGGTGCCTCTTATGGATATAAGAATTGGGATATATCAGTGTTTTTCCAAGGATTGGCTAGAGAATCATTTTGGATTGATTATAATAATGTATCTCCATTTTTTAACACGGTTGATACAAAAGTTGTAGGTAATAGAGTTGGGCATAATGCACTTGCAAAGTTTATTGCAGATAGTCATTGGTCGGAGGATAATAGAGATGCTTATGCGGTATGGCCGAGATTAAGCCCGACTTCTATTGAGAATAACAGTAAAACGAGTACTTGGTTTATGCGTGATGGTTCGTTCTTGCGTTTAAAACAATTGGAGATTGGTTATACTATTCCTGAAAAAGTGACTAATAAAGTAGGAATCAAGAACCTTCGATTCTATGTTACAGGAAACAATCTATTATGCTTTAGTAAATTTAAACTTTGGGATCCTGAAATGGCAGGTTCCGGCTTAGGTTATCCTGTACAGCGTGTGTATAATATAGGACTAAATTTAACTTTCTAAATTTGATATAAAATGAAAAAAATACAACTGTTTATATTAAATTGTTTGATTATTGCTTTATCTTCATGTGATTCATTCTTGGATATTGTTCCGGATGATATTGCTACAATCGATAATGCATTTACAATGAGGGCGCAGGCGGAGAAATATTTGTTTACCTGTTATTATTATCTTCCAGCTCATGGCCTGTTGGAGGCAAATCCGGCAATTGCCGGTGGTGACGAACTGTATATTACGGAGTCTTTTCGTAGTGCAGCACACGTACATGCATGGTATATTTCACATAATATGCAAAGTTCGGCAAGACCACGCTGTGATTATTGGACCGGAGCCGATCAACAGAATAACAAATCATTGTATCAAGGAATCAGTGACTGTAATATCTTTCTGGAGAATATTCAGAAGGTACCTGATATGACACAAGCAGAGAAAGACCGTTGGGCGGCAGAAGTACGTTTCTTGAAAGTCTATTACCATTATTGGCTGATTAGAATGTATGGACCAATTCCCATTATGGATCGGAATATTCCGGTAAATGCAAGTGAGGATGAAGTAAAGGTTTTTAGGAGTACTATAGACGAATGCTTTGATTATGTAATCAATTCTTTAACCGAGATTATCAACAGTAATCATTTGCCTGATAAGATAATGAATGAGGCTGAAGAGTTGGGACGAATTACTCAAGGAATTGCAATGGCAATAAAAGCCGAAGTGATGGTAACTGCTGCCAGTCCTTTATTTAATGGAAATGCTGATTATAAAGGATATACTGATTCCAGAGGTATTGAACTATTCAATCCGAATAAATCGGAACAGGCCAAAAAACAGCGTTGGATAGATGCTGCGGAAGCTTGTAGGCAGGCTATTGATTTTCTGAAAGCTCAGGGACATGATTTATATAAATATACTTCTCTTGAATACACAATATCCGATCAGACCCGTGCGAAAATGAATATTCGTAACATTGTGACGGAAAAGTGGAATCAAGAAATTATTTGGGCTAATTCAAATAGTATTATCGGACAGTTACAGGATCATGCTATTCCACGTGGATTGGAACCGGGAAAAGAAGGAAATGCGAGTGTTGGTGGTAATTTGGCTGTCCCTCTAAAAATAGCAGATTTGTTTTATACAAAAAATGGAGTTCCTATTACAGAAGATAAGACATGGAATTATGATGATCGTTTTGAATTGAGAAAAGCAACAGCTAATGATAAGTACTTTATCAAGGAAGGGTATACAACAGCTAATCTGAATTTTGACAGAGAAGTACGCTATTACGCAAGTTTAGGATTTGATGGTGCAGTCTGGTTCGGGCAGGGAGTGACAGATGAGACGAAACCGATTTATGTGCAATGTAAACAAGGACAGTCTGCTGCCAATCAGATTGCGAATTCATGGAATGAAACAGGTATATGGCCTAAAAAACTAGTTCATTTTAAGAGTGTGGTAGGGCAGACCAGTGGTTTTACTAAGATTACATATCCGTTCCCGGTGATGAGATTGGGTAACTTATATCTGTTGTATGCTGAAGCTTTGAATGAAAGTGGTGCTACTAAAACTGATGTTCTGACTTGGGTCGATTTGATCAGAGAAAGAGCAGGACTGAAAGGTGTGGAAGAAAGCTGGGATACATATACGAACAATAAGAAATATGAAACAATAGATGGCAGACGTGAGATCATACAACAGGAACGTGGAATTGAATTGGCATTCGAAGCACAGAGATTTTGGGACTTACGTAGATGGAAATTGGCATTTCAGGAACAGAATAAGCCGATAACCGGTTGGAATACTCAGTATAGCACAAATGAAGATTACTATACAGAACAATTGATTTATACTCAAGAGTTTAGAATAAGAAACTATTTCTGGCCGATTTTAGATAAGGAACTATATTCGAATAAAAACCTGGTACAGAATTATGGTTGGTAAACTTTAAAATAAAAACGTTATGAAGAAGAAATTTTATAAATATGGGTTGTTTTATATAGGAGTTGTTTTGGCTGCTTGTGCCGACAATGCTGATCTGAACGAACCTACGGGAAGTACGACACCACCGTCACAGGTGTTGAATGCGACGGTAAAGAATCTGCCTGGTGCAGCAATTATCTATTATGATTTGCCGGATGATCAAAATTTAAAATATGTTCGGGCTAGCTATAAAGTTGATAATATGATTCGTACAGTTAATGCTTCTTTCTATACAGATTCTTTGGTAGTAGAAGGATTCCCTACTAAAGGAGAGTATGACGTTGAACTTTATTCCGTTAGTTATGGTGAGGCTGTCTCTACTCCGCTTGTGGTAAAAGTAAGTCCGGATACTCCTCCTTATCAGAAAGTGCGTGGAACATTAATTTCAGCTGAAACATTTGGCGGTATCAAAGTGAACTTTGATAACCCGGAAAAGGCTAAATTGGGACTGGGGGTCATAAAGAAACAGGCAGAAGGGATTTGGACATAGGTATATACGCATTATACTGAGGCTAAAGGTGGTGATTTCTATGTACGCGGCCTGGATGCTGTTACTACAGATTTTGGTATTTTTGTCAGAGATAGATGGGGACATCTTTCTGATACATTGTATGTCACCGAGACTCCTTTGTATGAAGAACAATGCGATAAGTCTTTGTTCAGGAAGATGGCTTTGCCGACTGACTCTTATGAGTGCCACTCATGGAATGAAGTGACGAAAGGAAATGATATGACGCGGCTTTGGGATGGAATCACAGATACAGATCCTTGTTTTCAAACCAAGACGACAACAGTAATGCCGCAATGGTTTACCTTTGATATGGGGGAAAAGTATAAATTGAGCCGATTTGTGATGGTTTCACGTTATTATCCGGGTAAGTATGGTAATACATTTAAAGCAGGACACCCGAAGCATTTTGAACTGTGGGGTAGTAATGAACCAAATCCAGATGGTAGCTTTGATGATTCTTGGGTATTACTTTCTGAATATGAGTCGGTGAAACCTTCAGGAGGTGGTGTAAACGATGCTCTTACAACAGAGGATCAGGAAGCTGCGAAAAATGGTGAGAATTTTATTATTCCTGATAATGCTCCGGCTGTACGTTATATTCGTTTTAAAACGAATGACACATGGGGGAAAACACGTTATATGCATCTTCACGAACTTACGTTTTTCGGTGCGAGGCATAATTAGTAACAAGTAAAAGATAATGCTATGAAACTATTTAAAAAACTGATTTTTATATTTTTAAGTATAGGTGCCTTGATCTCTTGCGATGGTATGGATGCCACGTATAAAGAGTTTATAGAAGAAGGGCCTATTGTATATATTGGAAAAGTAGATTCACTGAAAGCTTATGCAGGACGTAATCGGGTTATGCTCGAATGGCAGAAATTACTTGATCCTCGTGCTAAAACGGCAAAAATATTCTGGGAAAACAGAACGAAGTCTACTGAATTACAATTGACAGATAAAGCAACTCTTACTCAGGTTGTAGTAGAGGATTTGGCGGAAGGCTCGTATGTCTTTGAAATCTGTACATACGATACGTATGGTAATTCTTCTATTATGTCGGAGGTTCCTTGTGCAGTATATGGTGATGTTTATGAGAAATTGTTGTTCAATACAAAAGTAAAGACGGCGGTTTTAAAGAATGATGTATTGACCGTTACTTTTGCAGCTTCGCTTGAACCAACTTTTTTTGCTTCTGAAATTACTTATATGAGTTCTGAGGGGAAAAATAAAACTGTGCTTTTGAAAGCTCCCGCAACACAGGTGAAGATAGATGATTTCGCAGGAGACCATATCACTTATCGTTCCGTTTATTTGCCGGAAGAAACCGCCATAGATTATTTTTATAGTGAGTCGGATGAGCTTGAAATCAATTAAAAGAAATAGCAGAGATAACAAAAAGGATTTATAAGGTCATTTTTCTTACTATAGAATTATATGAAAGCCTTGTATCTTTTGTAGTAACGGGTACTACAAATGGTACAAGGCTTTTTTTTTATGCTATATGCATCAATTATCCCATTCATGTTTCATTTGTCTATATCATTTTATTTTGAGACGTTTTTGTGATTTATTGGGATGTTTATATCATCTATATATTGTGCGAACCTCTAATTTTGCCTGTGTTGATTACTGCAAATGATAAAACTAGTTATATATGATAAAACAATTATTTTCAATAGGAATAGCTCTGTCATTATTTTCTCAGATGTTATGGGCACAATGGACCCCTGTAGGAGATAGGATCAAAACTTCTTGGGCGGAGAAGATAGATGTGAACAATGTATTACCGGAATATCCGCGTCCTATTATGGAGCGTTCTGAGTGGTCTAATTTGAATGGTTTATGGAAGTATGCAGTTTTACCGTTGGGAAAATCAATTCCGGATTCTTTTGAAGGTGATATATTAGTACCATTTGCTGTCGAATCCAGCCTTTCGGGAGTCGGAAAGACATTGGGAGAAGATAAAGAATTATGGTATCAGCGTGAGTTTGTTATACCCTCTAAATGGAGAGGAAAAAGGATTTTGCTTCATTTTGGAGCTGTTGATTGGAAAACTGAGGTATGGGTTAACAATATAAAAGTAGGAGAACATACAGGAGGATTTACTCCGTTTACATTTGATATAACCCAAGCTTTGAAGAACTCGGAAAATAATTTGGTTGTCAAAGTGTGGGACCCGACAGAAAAAGGTACGCAGCCACGCGGAAAGCAAGTGAGTAATCCTCATGGTATCTGGTATACGCCGGTGAGTGGTATCTGGCAGACTGTATGGTTGGAACCGGTGTCTGAACACTATATTACAGATATAAAAACAACACCTGATATAGATTTGAATAAGGTTAAAGTAAAGGTTGAAACAGATGACAATAGGTATTCAGATAAATTTGAGGTAAAAGTGTTTGAAGGAGGGCGTCTGGTGGCTGTGGGAACATCAATTAATGGGTTACCAGTTGAGGTTTCCATGCCGGCTGATGCCAAACTTTGGTCGCCGGATGAACCATTCTTATATCAGATGGAAGTTTCTTTATTTGAGGGAGGAAAACGGGTAGACTGTGTAAGGAGTTATATGGCGATGCGTAAGTACTCTATGAAAAGAGACAAAAAAGGTATTGTGCGTTTACAGTTAAACAATAAAGATCTGTTTCAATTTGGCCCGTTAGATCAGGGTTGGTGGCCGGATGGATTATATACAGCTCCTACGGATGAGGCATTGTGTTATGATATCAAGAAAACGAAAGATTTGGGCTTTAATATGATAAGAAAACATGTAAAGGTAGAGCCTGCACGTTGGTATACATACTGTGATCAAATGGGAGTAATTGTTTGGCAGGATATGCCTAATGGTGATAAAACCTTGGAGTGGCAGAGAAAGAAGTATTTTGATGGAACGGAACTGGCACGTTCTCCTGAATCTGAGGCTACTTATCGTAAGGAATGGAAAGAAATTATTGATTATCTCTATTCTTATCCTTGTATTGGGACTTGGGTGCCCTTTAATGAGGCTTGGGGGCAATTTAAGACAAGTGAGATTGCAGAATGGACCAAACAATATGACCCTACACGTTTGGTCAATCCGGCAAGTGGTGGAAATCATTATACTTGCGGTGATATGCTTGATTTGCATAATTATCCGGGGCCGGAAATGTATTTGTATGATGCACAACGTGCTACGGTACTAGGAGAATATGGGGGGATTGGTTTGGTTTTGAAGAATCATCTTTGGGAACCCAACCGGAATTGGGGATACATCCAGTTTAATACATCTACGGAAGCTACTGCTGAATATCTGAAGTATGCAGAAATGCTGAAAGAAATGATAAAGCAAGGCTTTTCTGCAGCTGTTTACACACAAACGACAGATGTAGAAGTAGAAGTGAATGGACTGATGACTTATGACCGTAAAGTAATAAAGCTGGATGAAGCAACATTGAAGAAGATCAATAATGAGATTTGTAAAACGTTAAAATAACAAATATAGAGATTTTATATTTACCATGAGAAAAATACTTATTTTGGTTTTTAGTCTTTTTTCGATATTCTCTACAGTAGAAGCGAAAAGTAAGAAGGGACAAGATCGTGTGTTAATTGATAAAGTTGCCATGTGGCAGGTAAATCATCAGTCAAAAGTTAAACATCATGATTTGGCGTGGACAAACGGAGTCTTGTTCCGGGGGATGGTAGAATGGGCAGATTATACTCAAGACTCCCGTTATTATGATTTTCTGATGCAGATAGGGAAGAAACATCATTGGGGGTTCTTAAAACGTCTCTATCATGCGGACGATCTTGTTATAGCACAGATGTATATTCGTATGTATGAGAAATACCATGATCCTGCAATGATTCAGCCTACAATTGCCCGTGTAGATTCTGTTGTTGCTAAACCTTCGAAGGCCCGTTTGTGGCTCGGAGCAAAGAATTGGTCGGAACGTTGGTCATGGTGTGATGCGTTATTTATGGCTCCGCCGGTATACGGGTTGTTGAATAAGCTCTATCCGGAGAAAAACTATTTGGCTTTTATGGATAGGGAATTTAAAGAAGCTACAGATTCTTTATATGATGCGGATGCTAAGTTATACTATCGTGATAGAAGATATATTCCCAAAAGAGAGAAGAATGGCGAGAAGGTATTTTGGGGAAGAGGTAATGGTTGGGTGTTTGCAGGAATACCTTTGTTGTTGCAAACTTTGCCTAAAGATCATCCTACTTATGATTATTATCTGAACATTTATAAAGAAATGGCTTCCGCTATAGTTCAGTGTCAGGATAAGAATGGTTCTTGGCATGCCAGTATGCTTGATCCGGATTCATATCCTTCCCCTGAAAATAGTGCTTCCGGGTTTTTTGTTTATGGTTTGGGCTGGGGAGTGAATCAAGGAATTTTGAAAGATAGAAAATATAAAAAAGCTGCCCGTAAGGGTTGGAAGGCTTTGAAAAGCTATGTTCATGAAGATGGCATGCTTGGATATGTCCAACCGGTTAGTGCTGCTCCTGAACAAGTGACTCAGAATATGACTGAGGTATATGGGGTTGGAGCATTCTTGATGGCAGGAATTGAGATGTTGAAAATGAAATAGCCTTTTAATAATAATTAAACTTATACGAAATGGAAAGACATTGTTTTATGAAAGTGAGAATCTTATGGTTAATCGCTTTTCTGTTGTTTACCGTTCAACTGTCTGCTCAACAAAAAGTAACAGTGAAAGGTAAGATAACTGATGAACATAATGAGCCTGTTATTGGGGCTAATATAATGGAGAAAGGTACAACGAATGGAGTTATTTCTGATTTTGACGGATTTTTTACTTTAAATGTTTCTTCCGGAGCTACCCTTGTAGTATCATATATAGGATTTGCTCAGCAAGAAATTCCTGTCAAAGACAAACGCGATTTTGTAATTCGTCTGGCAGAAGATTCAGAAACATTGAATGAAGTAGTTGTGATTGGTTATGGTAGTGCTCGCAAAAGAGACTTGACTGGTGCAGTAATGCAAGTAAAGTCTGCGCAGTTGGAAAATGAAAGTCCTTCCTCCATGCAAGACTTATTAAGAGCGAATGTTCCGGGATTGAGTGTTGGTTTTAGTGCAGGTCCCAAACCGGGTGGAAGTCTTTTGATTCGTGGAAAGAACTCAATTAATGCTGGAACTGACCCGTTAATTGTATTGGATGGGGTTATATATCCGGGTGACTTGGCCGATATAAATCCGAATGATATAGAACAAATTGATGTGTTGAAGGATGCTAGTTCTGCTGCTATTTACGGAGCGCGTTCTGCTAGTGGAGTTATTATCATCACTACAAAGATGGGTAAAAGTGAAAAACCGACAATTAGTTTTGATGCTTCTATAGGTGTAGCTACTCAGGCTATAGTTCCTGAAGTATATCAGGGAGATGAGTTTACTGCTTGGAGGACGGATGTCTTTAATAGTGCAAATCCGAACCATAGACCTTATGAGTTTAATGACCCTCGTAAATTACCCGCAGATGTTTCTATTGAAGATTGGATGAAATATGATAATTCGACGGGAGATCCTGTAGAGACTTGGTTGCGTCGAATTGGCTTTAAGAACTTGGAAATACAGAATTATTTGGATGGTAAATCTGTAGATTGGGCCGATATGGTTTTTCAAAATGGTCTTCGTCAGGATTATAATGCAAGTATTTCGGGAAAGACAAAAGGGGTAAATTATTATTGGTCTATGGGATGGACAGACAATGAGGGCATTATTGTAAATAACGGATATAAATCATTTAAGACTCGTTTAAATCTGGATGCCAAAATAAATAAGTTTCTGACTGTGGGATTAAATGCGCAATTTGTACAACGTGATGCCAGTGCTATCGGAGCGGATTGGGTTCAGTATCAGAAGCTGACTCCATATGGAAGTCCTACTAATGAAGATGGAACAATGAAGTTGAATCCGGGAGATGACACGTCAGCGAAGCATCCTTTGATCGATTCTTATTATACAGATAAGAGAAATGTGATAAATAATTTGAATGCTAATATCTATGCTAAGGTATCTTTACCTTTTAATATATCTTATCAGATGAATTTCTCTCCACGATATGAGTGGGCTACAGATTATGTACATAAATCTTCGGAACATCCAAGCTGGAAAGATTTTGGGGGTTCTGCTTCACGAACTTTTAGAAATGATTTTCTATGGCAACTTGACAATATAGTAAAGTGGAAACAAACTTTCGCCAAAGTACATGACGTGGATTTCACTTTCTTATTTAATGCGGAGAAGTTTCAAAGATGGAGTGATGAAATGAATAATGAAGGATTTGATCCGAATGATGATCTTGGATATCATTATATGAAAGGTGGAATATTGCCTACAATTAGTAGTAATGATGAATATAGAACCGGTGATGCATTGATGGCACGTTTATTTTATTCGTATGACAACCGTTATATGATTACCGGTACGGTTCGGAGAGATGGCTATTCTGCGTTTGGACAAAAAAATCCTCGGGCGGTATTCCCCTCAGTTGCTGTCGGATGGGTATTCTCTGATGAACCTTTTTTGAAGAAGTTAAATTGGTTGGACTATGGAAAGCTAAGGTTCTCATGGGGATTAAATGGTAATAGAGACATTGGGGTTTATAGAGCTTTAGCCAGAATGGGTAATAGTAAATATATGTATGTAAGTCCGGATGGAAAGGTTTATAATGGATCCTATCTTTATGTGAATTCTTTGGCTAATAAAGAATTAAAATGGGAACGTACGGCTTCATTCAACTTAGGATTGGATTTTTCTATATTTAATGAACGGTTAAAAGGAAATATCGATATTTATAAAGCTAACACGAAAGACCTTCTTATTGAACGTACATTACCCGAATTGATCGGATTCAGTTCAGTGATGTCTAATTTAGGTGAAGTAGAGAATAAAGGTATTGAACTTAGCCTGACATCGAAGAATATTGATACAAAGAATTTTGCATGGAGTTCAACATTCAATTTTACTTTGAACAGAAATAAGATTGTTCACCTGTACGGAGATATGGTTGATGTTTTAGATGAGAATGGGAACGTAGTAGGACAGAAAGAGGCTGACGATATCAAGAATAAATGGTTTATAGGTAAGTCTTTGGATGAAATATGGGGATTGGAAGTTATTGGAGTCTGGCAACAGGATGAAGCGGAAGAAGCAAAGAAGTATGGTGTAGCTCCTGGTGATTTTAAGTTGAGGGATGTTGATGGAAACGGACAGTATACAGATGAGGATAAAGTATTCCAAGGGACAACTAGTCCGAAATTTACATGGACATTGCGCAATGATTTTAAGATATATAAGAATATAGATGTTTCTTTCATGTTGTATTCTCTTTGGGGGCATAAAGGTACATATGATGTGGCTAAGCATAGTGGAACCACGGTATATAATGATAGACAGAATGCTTACAAGTTACCATACTGGACTCCGGAAAATCCGACAAATGAGTGGGCAAGAATTGATTCCAGTACAGGAGGAAACAGTTTTTCTGTATATCGGAAAAAATCATTTATTCGATTAGATAATATATCTGTCGGATACAATGTTCCATCACGTTGGATTACTAAATTGGGATTAGGCTCATTGAGAGTTTATGCTAATGTAAGAAATGTAGCGGTTTGGGCTCCGGATTTTAAACTTTGGGATCCGGAAAATAGTAGTCCTACTCCTCGTACGTATACTTTTGGTATTAATGTGACTATGTAATTAACTTTTAAGAATCAATGTTATGAATAATATTAGTAAATTAGTGATAATAGGATCTGTTGCGATAACTCTTTCGAGTTGTGGGGACAGCTGGTTGGAACCTAAACCTCTTTCATTTTATTCTCCGGAGAATACTCTGGTAGATGCTAAAGGTATGTGGGCTGCACTTGGTACTTGTGAGAAAAGGATTAAAGCGGAGTTTTATGGAGATGGACCTGCCATTATTACCGAACATATTTTTTCTGAGGTAGCTATTGAAGGAACTACGGACAAAACAAGTGTTGCTCAAGATCTAAATGCGGTTATT
>UMIP01018155.1_pt1 | contig 13890 bp, 13 predicted proteins | sample 1965751 | NCBI WGS metagenome assembly UMIP01 (sample SAMEA4836117, study PRJEB28245) | human gut metagenome | biome: gut microbiome; material: fecal sample | place: Denmark | collected 2008
GAAAATTTCCGGCAGCTTGACCACATCCCGATCCATAAATCGGGTGTTGGCCAGACCCATTTCGCAGACCCGCTCCATGGCCACGACCATGGCATCCGGAACTTTCTCAATGGCAACCAGAAGAACATCGGGGCATTGGGCGGCTGTTTCAGCGGTGAATCGTCCCTTGCCGCAGCCCAGCTCCACATGGAGCTGCTGATAGCCGGGGAAGGACTGTTTCCAGTTCCCTTTGAAGTCTTCCGGTGTGGACAGCTGTACTGCCGCGCATTTTTCCATCCGCGGGATCAGATTCGGCTTTTTCCGCATTCTCATAGAATCAATCTCCTCAAAATTGGTCATAAATAGACATTTTGAGCATATCATATCATAGAAAAGAAAAAACTTCAAATAAAAACATTGCGAAATGCTCCGGAATGTGGTAAAATCGTTTCTACCCTTTCGGCAGGGGAGAAGGACGGTGCATCCCACTCTCCGTTGTGGAAAGTGTGTACTATATGACCGGGTGTAGCGCAGTTGGTAGCGCGCCTGCTTTGGGAGCAGGATGCCGCAGGTTCGAATCCTGTCACTCGGACCAAAAAAACCGCCTATTTAGGCGGTTTTTCTTTGTTTTCGATAAGTTTTCTCAATAAGATTTGACCCAAACCGCCAGCAACGGTTTGGGTCAAATCTTTTAATATAGCCGTTTTTCAGCATTCATAATACCCGCACATAATTCGCTTGACCCAATCAATTACCCAAACGACCAAACAGCCTGAAATGCAGTGAAGTTATACTGTGAAATGCTTTTTCTTTGTTTCAGCGGCGCAAAATTTATATAGTTAAAACCCCATGACCTTCTACAAATTTACACCTGAAAATAAATTGATAGTTCTTTATAAAATCTTGAAAATTGCCTGTTATCCTTAAGGTACTACTTTGAAGGAGTGCTATTTATGAAGACGAAACGACATCGCATTGTATGGCGCATTTTGTTGTGTGTGTTTGTGATTTTGGTTGCCGCAGCACTGACTTTCATGCGCTTTGGAGGTTTTAACACAGGAAAGAGTGCAAACTCTGAGCAGCTAAAGACATATGCACAGGATGTGGACCAAATTTCTATTCCCACAAATGTGAAAGTAATTGCACTGGGCGAAGCTACCCATGGAAATGCAGAGTTTCAGCAGTTGAAGCTGGATGTATTTAAAAATCTGGTGGAGAATGATGGGGTTCGTGCTTTTGCCATTGAAGGAGACTTCGGCGGATGTGAGCAGGTAAACCGCTATATCCACGGCGGTGAGGGAACCGCACAGGAAGCTGCGGCCGCAATCGGTTTTCAGATTTACCAGACCGATGAGATGGCTGAACTCATTGCATATATGAGGGAGTATAATGCGAGTGCTCCTGCTGGCGAGGATCTGCGTTTCTACGGTTTTGATATGCAGCGGTATATGAGCAGTTTGAATTTGCTTGTGGAAGCATGCAAGGCAAATGGAGTAGATACCACCCAGCTGGAGGGTCTGGTGAATGGTGAAGACTGGAATGAGACATATGACAATACTGCGAGAGCAGACATAATCACGCAGGCAAAGACCAGGCTGGAAAATATTGAAAATACAGAACAGGCGGTTCATGCGGCAGATATGCTGGTGCAGTACTTGAAATTAAACACACAGATGACCACCGATCCCAATGCTAGTATGGATTTAAGAGATGCTTTCATGGCAGAGAATGTGCAGTGGATCTTGCAGCAGGAACAGTCCCTTGGCAAGGATAAAATCTTCATCACCGGACATAACTCGCATGTGGCCAAATGGGGAAGCTATGACGCTATGGGAAAGCTTCTTGAAGATGCGTTGGGCGATGACTACTATGTGATCGGCACAGATTTCTACAAAACCAACTGCAATCTGCCAAACCCTTCCGGTAAGCGAACAAATCAGGTGTTCTATTCTCATGATCCTCTGGCAAAGGCTGCGAAAAAAGCTGGATTTGCCATCTGTTGGCTGGACTTCTCTCAGATTCCGGAAGATTCAGAACTTGGAAATCAGGTTCGGGAGTATTCCTTTATGGGAAATCTGGGTGAACAGTACTCGCCTATAATGCGTCTGCTGCCTCCCAGCTATCGGATGTTCCAGCCCCCGGCACAGCTCTATGACAGCATGATTCTTGTAACAGATGCTACCCCTACTACAATTCACACGGAAGAATAACGATATGGAAAATAAATTATATAGAATCAGAGAAGGTAAAAAAATTGCTGGTATTTGCGGCGGTATTGCCAAGTATTTTGATGTTGATCCGAAAATTGTCAGAATCCTCTGTGCCGCACTGTGCCTTACTTACGGCAGCGGTATTCTGGCCTACCTGCTGTTTGTACTTTTTGTTCCCAAAGAGCCAGTTCAGCAATAAAACAAATCCATTCTTTGTGATTTTGTGATATGATAGCAGAAAAGGAGGTGTATGAATGGCTAAAATATTCGTTGTGGATGATGACGTGGATATGCTAAACCTGATCCAAATGGCCCTCCGAAAGGATGGACATCAGGTAGATATTGAGTCAGATGCCACAACTGTACAGAGTACTCGATGCCGCCAGTATGATTTGATTTTGCTGGATGTTATGATGCCAAAAGAAGATGGCTTTTCCCTCTGCAATCGTATTCGGAAAGAAGTAGACTGTCCCATTCTGTTTTTAACTGCAAAAGCAGAAGATGCGGATGTTGTGCAGGGGTTTGGCCTGGGCGGTGATGATTATATCAAAAAGCCGTTCAGTATCACAGAACTCCGTGCACGGGTTGGAGCTCATCTGCGACGGCAAATGCGCCAGCCGACCCATGCCATCAACAGAAGCGGAGTACATTTTGATATGCAGGCAAAGGTGGCCAGTGCAGCAGAAACTCCCATCGCCTTCACAAAAGGAGAATACGCTATCTGCGAATATCTCGCTTTACACGCAGGACAGGTATTCACGAAAGAGCAGCTTTATGACTGTGTTTTCGGCTTTGATGCAGAAGGAGATCCTGCAACGATTGCGGAACATATCAAAAATATCCGGGCGAAACTGAAACGGTCAGGGCTTAGTCCCATTGAAACGGTTTGGGGGGTGGGCTATAAATGGAAAAAAGACGACATTCGGTAAGCCTATCCTTCATCCTTTTACGCTTTGGATTTACAATGATGGCCTGTATGCTCGTTTGCTGTGTGATATGGTATGCGGCACTGAGTTTTCTGGAAAGCCGAGGAATCGTCTACCCAGGGCATGTCGGAAATCAGCAGGTCGAAAATATGATTGAACGCAGCCCTGACACATTTCAAAAACCGAGTGATGATTTTCTGGCCGAATATGCCTTATTTGACAAAAACGGAAATCTGATCGTCAGTAATGTAGAAGGCAGTCTCCGAAGCTCCCTCTTAGAAAAAGTAAAGGAGAATCTCCCCCAAACCTTGAGCCATACCTATACAGACGGAAGTTATGCCATTTTTAGATGGCACTTCCGAAAGGAGTTTTCTGATCCGGTTTGGCGTGCATCCCTGCCACCTTTCGAGTATCTATGGTGGATTACTTTGGGAATTGCTTGTGCGCTTTGCTGGCTGCTGAATGCCTTGTGGCTTCGGAGTCGATTGGTGGAGAAGCTCCAGTTGTTCCGTGATGTGAGCGAAAAAGTAGGCGCACAAGAACTGGATTTTGAAATTCCTCACGCTGGAATCAAGGAGTTTGATCAGGCGCTCCATGCGATGGAGCAGATGCGGCAGGCACTCTATACCTCCCTGAGTTCCCAGTGGGCAGCACAGCAGCGAAGAGATTCTGAAATGTCCGCTCTGGCCCATGATCTGAAAACACCGATCACACTGATTGGAGGCAATGCTGAACTTCTGCTGGAAGAGGATCTGAAAGAGGACGAGCGAAAAATGGTCGAAACCATTCTCCACAGCAATGAACGGGCAAAACAGTATGTACTGAGCCTCCTGGAAACTTCCCGTGGAGAAGAGGAAGCATTTGAATGTACCTCGCTGGAATTGTTTTTTGAGAACTTGTGCCAAAACGCCGCCCCTGTAGCACAGACAGGCCAGATAAAGTTGGAGATTCAAAACCATTTGATTGGCTGTGTGACAATGCAGAAGCACCACTTATTTCGTGCCATCGGTAATGTGGTGCAGAATGCCATTGAATACACCCCGAAAGGCGGAACTGTTACCATAGAAGGCTCCATGCTCGAAGACGGATGGCAGATTATTGTACATGACGAGGGTCCCGGTTTCAGCAAGGCTGCAATTCTTCACGCGACTGAACGCCTGTGGCGCGGTGACAGTGCAAGAGCATCTACTGGGCATAACGGTCTGGGGCTGTGGTTTGCATCCCAGGTTATCAAAAATCATAATGGTCAAATTCTGCTGAGCAATAGTGCGAACGGCGGTGTTGTGGTTATGAACTTCAAGCAGAACTGACCGACAAAAATGGTAATCGGATGATCCCGCTGGAACGCCCAGGTCTTTGATTACAGCGACGCAGATTTCATATTCTTGAATTTTCAGCAAACGAGTAGGAGCCGGAGCGTAATGCTCTGGCTCCTGTTCTCGTCTCAGGTATTCACAGCTTTCTTGAATTCAATGACCTTACAGCTGTTATCCTGTGGTGGATCTGGCTGCTCGTTTGGTAAGGCTGCATCCATCACTCCCTGCATCCGCTGGGCTGCAGCCTTCTGCATCTGGTCGGTCACATGGGTGTAGGTATCCAGTGTGAAGCCTGCGGAGTAATGCCCCAGCATATTGGACACCGTTTTCACATCGATACCACTTTGCAGAGCTACGGTCGCGAAGGTGTGTCTCAAATTGTGGAACCTCACATTTTCGTCAATCCCAGCGTTCTTCAGCAGTTTCTTATGTACCCGCCCAATACATTCTGGACTCCAGTATGTCCCTGTCCTTGGGGATGGGAACAGGATGGGGTTATCCGGGTGTCGGTCGTGTTCCTCAATCAGAAACTCCAGCGCTTTCTGCGAAATCGCCACGGTACGGATGGAGTTCTGCGTTTTCGGCGGTGTCACGATTAGCTCGCCTTTCAGTCGGCAGACGGATTTGCTCACCGATATGGTTTTTGCTTCTACATCCACATCCTCCCACAGTAGAGCCATTAGCTCTCCACGGCGAAGGCCTGTGGTCAGCTCCAGATAGAAGATGGGCAGGACACCTTCGTTTTTCGCCTGTTCCAGATACGCACCGATTTGCTCCGGTGGGATGATGTTCATCTCCTTTTTCTCCTTAGGTGGGATACGGACACTGTCACAGGGGTTATGGTTGATGAGCCGTTCCTCTACCGCCTGTTCCATTGCCTGCCGTAGCACCGTGTGGACACCTCGTACTGTCCGGTTGGACAGCGGCTCGCCATCCTCCTTGCGATTTTGTGCCACTCGTCCATTCTCCTTGGTGAAGTTATAGAACTGTTGGATCTGGATGGGCGTCAGGTTCTTCAGCTTGATATGTCCCAGCCCCGGCTCGATGTGATTGCGGATGTAGTTTTCGTAGTTGTCCTGCGTGGTTGCTCGGATGTTGGGCTTGGAATAGGTTTCGTACCAGAGCCACATCCATTCGCCTACTGTGTAGTCTCCCTTGAAGTTGATGGCAGGACCTCGATTCTCAGCAATGGCTGTCCGCAGCTTGTTCTTGCACTCTGCCTGCGTCTTCCCAAATACACTCTTGGAGATTCGCTTGCCTGTTTTCGGGTCGATGCCTACTGTATAACGCCCTTCCCATCTTCCGTCTGGGCGTTTGCGTAAACTTCCTTCGCCGTTTGCTCGTTTATTCATTCAATCGCCTCCTTTGGCAACACAAACATATAACACACTCTTTCCGTAAAAGCTATACCAAAGATTCACTGGTCTGCTTGTCCAGCCATTCTTTGAATTTTTCTTTTGGGATGAGGATGCGACTGCCCACCTTGAAGGCAGGGAAGCCCTCGCTCCGAACCAGCTCGTATGCACCTGCCTGAGAGATCCCAAGGATGTCATGCACCTGTGTCACGGTCAGCATCAAGGGCAGTTCGTCAAAGGATGTATAGATTTTCTTGCTCATAAAACTCCTTTCTTAGTTTATGTTCATGCCATAGTCCGGGTGATCGTCTGGTTTGTGGCCCATGGCAATGCGTTTCTGTCTTAGCTTTTGTAGTTGCTTGTGATCAATCTTCACGCCGCCCGGATTGCTTTTCGGCAGAGAGTTGTCTGCAAAAATCCGACTCATGTGATGGAGCAGTCGGCACACACCGAAGAAGGCAGCAGCCTGCTCTGGGTCATGCACCCGATCCAGCAGGCTCTCCGCATAGGTGTTGCCCTGACCAGATGCCTGTTCCAACCAGTAGACCGCTCTGTCTTGGTCACGGGACAAGTTTTTTCCGAACAGATACGCTTTGACCAGAGCGTACTGAGCGAACTCATTTCCACTCTTCGCTGACTGTGTGAACCACCACTCTGCTTGTTTTACATCTTTTGAAATGTTTTTTCCTGTGAGGTATTCCTTTGCCAACCGATAGGCAGCATAGTCGTTCCCATTCTCAGCGGCTTTGGTCAGCCAGTGAATGCCACGCTCCATGTTTTGCACTTCCGCATCGTTTGAGAGATACAGCTTACTCGCTGCCAGCTGTGCGGCAGAAATATTTTGTTGGGCAGCAGCTTCGTAGCATTGAGCGGCTTTTATATCATCAGGCATCAGAATATTTCCATCTTGATAGAGCCAACCCAAGGTGTACTGTGCCCAAGCATCGCCTTCCTGTGCAAGCTGTGTGACTTCCTCTGCCGCATTAAGCCGTTCCTCGAAAGGGACGCTCTCGTCCCGAACGATCTGCCACAGCTCCCATGCCATTCGAGTAACATCCTCCATCGGTTCCTCATTCAGTTCCATGGATTCCATGTCTCTGTCCTCGAAAGTCAGCTCGTCTAGATGCAGTGCCTGCTGGATCACCGCGTTCTTGATGGCACGAAACTCCTTCTGCTCCGACAGCTTTTTCCGCATCGGCTCTCGGTCAGTGTAGTAGCTTTCTACCTGTCCCTGCAATTCCTGCCACCGCTCATAGTACTCTCGAACCGGGCGGAGCCGTGCCATCTGGTCAACAATGTCGTTCACTGTCTGCTTGACTTCCTTTGGCAGATAGGCGAAGGTCTTTTTACCTTTGACTGTTTTCAATTCAGAAGCCAGGCGCAGTAGAAGGGTTTCCGCTTCGGGCAGCTCACAGACACCATCGCCTGCCGCAGGATCTTTCTCAGAAGTATCATGATGTGCCGCATGGTCACATCGGAAAGCGGCTCATTTGTGCGATGGTTCCCAGTGTTCCGACACTGTGTATAAAATCGACGGATACGCCCATTCGTCAGCTCGTCCAATTCCCATTTGCCCAGCCGGGGCAGGATGTGATTTTCCAGCACATAGCGGTGGGCTTCGTATGTACTGGGACGCACCGCTGGAGCATCATATTGCTCCTGCCAGATTGGAATCCATTCTTTCAGCTTCACAGCAGTTCCTCCTTTACTCTGAGTTGGAGTTCCCGAAAGCCCATCTTCGGCATTCGGGCAGCAGTAAGGATCTGATTGTGCAGATAGTAGAGTCGAGATGGTGTGTAGGGCTGACCTGTTCGTGCATCCTGAAAGACGGTGGCACTGTCTGGGTGGCGTTTCTGTTCCTGTCGAAGGATAGTTTCCATCTGTTCCGTCAGCTTTGCCCAGTGCCTTGGCAGAATCAGGCGGTGATGGTCTAAATCGAAAGCGGCCCACGACAGCGTGATCAATTCACCCTGCCGAAGACCGCTTGCAAGTCCAATATAGAAGATGGGATAGGCACCAACTTCCTCGGCTGCCATCAAATACTGGCGAAGCTGCCGTTTAGGAATCGGTGCAAATGTCCGTGATTCGGACGGTTCGATTTGAATATGGGATGCCGGATTGATGTCCAGAAGTCCCTCTCGACAGGCTTCTCCAAGGATTCTTCTCAGCAGAAGGTGAACGCACCAGATGCTCCGGTCACTCAGTCCGTCCTCTGCCAGCTGACCATAGAAGCTTTGAATTTCTTCCTCTGTCAATTCAGAGAGGGGGAGTTGATTCATCCGTGGGATGATGTGATGCTCAATCAGGTTGTAGTAACCATGCTGTGTATTGGGTCACCATTGTTTTTCTCTGATCGTGTACCAATGCCTGCTGTATTCAGTAATGTTCATGCGTTGTCCCTCCTTTAGGCAACACAAACATATACCACAAAGCTGGGCGAATAGCTATGCCAAAATGGAAAGAATAAACTGTTCAAAAGGGAGATGAACGAAGTTGTTGCATTTTTTGCAACAACTTCCGCGCCTGCCGTTATCGGCAAAAACATTGCTTTTCAGAAACGCGTTTCGTTTGATTTCTTGCCGATAAAATGTTACAATAATTCTACTGGAGGTGGCAATTTTGAAGTATCTTTCTGTTGCGGACACAGCCAAAAAATGGGGTGTCTCGGAGCGTACAGTTCGGAATTACTGTGCAGATGGGAAGATCCCAGATGCATTTTTAACCGGTAAGACATGGAATATCCCAGATACGGCACAGCGTCCGGAGCGAGCTAACAAACGCTCTGATACCCCTAAAACACTGTTGGGGTTCTTGCGAGCGGAAAAATCCGGCGGAATCAAGGGCGGAATTTATCATAAAGTGCAGATCGACCTGACCTACAATTCCAACCACATTGAAGGCAGTCGGCTCAGCCATGACCAGACCCGCTATATCTACGAAACAAATACCATCGGTGTCGCCGATAGTGTTCTGAATGTAGACGATATTGTGGAGACATCGAACCACTTCCGCTGTATCGATCTAGTGATCGAACAGGCAAATCAGCCATTGAGCGAAAAGTTCATCAAAGAACTGCATCGCACCTTGAAAAACGGTACCAGTGATTCCCGCAAGGATTGGTTTGCGGTGGGAGAATACAAAAAGCTGCCCAACGAGGCCGGTGGTCGAGAGACGGCCGCTCCAGAGGAAGTTGCATCTATGCTGCAGGAGTTGCTTTGCAGCTACAATGCAGAGAAGAAGAAAACGCTGGAGGAGCTGCTGGAATTCCATGTCCGCTTTGAGCAGATCCATCCATTTCAGGATGGCAATGGACGAGTGGGGCGTCTGCTCCTTTTCAAAGAGTGCCTGCGAAATAACATCGTACCCTTCATCATTACAGAAGAGCTGAAAATGTTCTACTATCGTGGTCTGCATGAATGGGACAGGGAACGAGGCTATTTGCGGGATACCTGTCTGACGGCACAGGATCAGTTCAAGGCGTATTTGGACTATTTCCGTGTTCCCTATGAGAAGGATTGAGAAATCGCTTTTTCTTTGTTTCAGCGACGCAGATTCTTCACTCTAAAAAATCGCACATGACTCAAAAATATGCAGAATTTTGACCCAAACCGTGACCCACAAAGATGAGATGCATGTGTTTGTGTGGCACACAGTGTCGTTGCCGCTTTGGGTAAATGCCACTGCTGTGTCATTCTTCTCTCCTCCGTGAAAAAGTCATTTGTTCTTGAAATTCAAATCCTGCTAACAGCTGTAAAACGCTGTGTTTTTGCGGGTTTATGACCCAAACTTGTACCCAATTGCGGAAAGAGGACAATGGACACAACACTTCTAAACAGGGCAGAAGAGCAAATGCCCTTGGAGCGAATACCGCACAATATGGCTACAAAGTGCCCGTTGTCCACTCTATGAGGACATTTGGGAGCAGGATGCCGCAGGTTCGAATCCTGTCACTCGGACCAAACAATGATAATCCGAACGCATTATCCAAGTGGGCAATGTGTTCGGATTTGTTATTTCTTTCGATAATGTAATATAACAAGCAAGGGCAGGAGGGAATTCCTGCCCTTGCATTTTATTTCCCCTGCTGTTATCATATTTTATAGGGTAAACCGGAATTTGAAAGGATGGTGCTACATGAAGAAAAGCGTTTTAATATTGCTAACACTTGTTCCTGTAATAGTCGGATATTTAGTGAATGTCTTGATTATGGTTCCGATAATCGGTATGGCAGGATTCTACCTACTTCCTCTGTGCACAACGGCTTTTTGGATTTATTTGGGCAAACAGTATGCACGCAAATGGAAAACACTTCCAGCCGTATTGATTGCTCATATAGTGGGGGTTTGCTCATTACTGGTCTACCTTTGGCAGTTTCTGCTGGAAACAGATGAAACGAGGAACACAACATTGGCCGTTTTTTCGCAAATGTTTTCCGTCGCAACTCCTCTGTACTTATTTGAAGGAATTGCAAGGCTGGTGGAAAGCCAGCCGAATTATGCGGGTAGAGCCACGATGGTTGCCATGCAAGTGATAGCGCTTGTTTACATGATGATTGTTTTCTGCATTGGAATTTATTTGGAAAAGAGAAAGAAATCTTCTTAGTTGTTTGACAACGCTCAGTTTGTCTATGTGTTGAGAAAAGGCGGGAGCATCGTATAAGATGCTCCCGCCTTGTGTTATTCTTGTTAGTCCTTGCCTTGTTCCTGTTGTGCTTTCCACTCGGCAAACTCCCGCTGTCCTTCCTCACTCACGAAAAATGCCTGTATCTCCGGGATCAGGACACGGGCCAGGGCTTCCACTTCGTGGTAGGGAATCCCGGTGCCGTAGGCGTTGGGATTCTTTTTTGTGGCATGGAATCCACCGTTAAAGCGGTTTCTCGTCGAACAGATGACCCTGGAAAACAGGCTCGTTCTCTACCGGCTGTCCGCGTCATAGCACCCACCGAAATAGCCTCGTGGATCGTATCCGTAGGTGTTGGAATCGCCGAAACAAATGACATTCATCTTATGTGTCCTCTTCTCTAGGTGATATCTCAGTTTTTTCAGCTGTTAGAAATCGCTGACCGGAGCGCCTGTTCCATGCGCTCTTCCTCTCCGCTCCCATCTGTCCGGAGTCGAAGTAACGGGATACCACACCGTTCAAAAATCCGGTTTTTCTTTTCATCTCTGCTTGCCTGGACACTTCCCGCGACATGGAAGGCAACGCCGTCCACCTCTATTGCAAGCAGAGGTGATTTGTCCATACGACGGAACAAAAGAAAATCCACATGGGTTAGGGGATTGCAGGCGTATGCAGTTTCCTCCTCCGTCAGCATGGAGTAGTCCTTCACCAAATTGACCAGGGACACATGGGCCGCACAATCCAAAAAAGAAAACTCTGGCTTATGAAGGACATTTTGGATTACCGTATAGAGAAGATTCTCCGAGTCGTATTCTGAAATCCTCCCATGCTTTTTCAGATAGATTTTCCGCTGCTCAGCATACCCATGGTAGAGCATATCAAAAACAGAGTTCACTGCACTCTCAATCACCGCGCAGTTGTTGTATTCGATATAGCGAGCCAGATCGCCGTAGTTGGTTTGGTCGTTCTGCGGGTCCTGCGAGGTAATGACGGTTAAGGACTTAACTGCCCTGGATACCGCAACATTCAGCATCCGAGGATCATCCACAAAGTCCGTAATGACATTGTCCACGGAGGTCAGAACGATGGCGTCCTTTTCCCGGCCCTGGAATTTATGGACGGTAGCCACTTCCAATTCCTCGCCCAGCTGTGTTTGGATTGCCGCCACCTGATCCCGGTACGGCGTGATGATGCCGATACTCTCGTACCCCTGTCTCTCCAGGCTGGGAAGGACCTCTTGTCGAATCACATCAATTTGTCTCTGGTTCAGATGTCCACGGGCGTGGTTTCCAGACGCTGTCCGGTACATGGTCAGGACACCCGGCTCTTCATGGTCTTCCGTCATAACGATGAGTTTCCCACCATAGAATTTCTGGTTGCAGAAATTGATAATCTTGGGATGGCAGCGATAGTGTTCCCGCAGGAGAACAGTAGGAGCCTCTGGCCATGCAGCAATAGCGGAAGAGAGCAGACTGTGGGCGGAGAAATGGTAGGTCTCCGGGAGAGAATACCGTCCCCAGATTTCCTCACTTTTCCCAATGTTCTGCTTATCCAGCACATTGGGAAGTTGCTGAAGATCTCCCACGATGACGATATTCTTGGCGCTGGCGAAGGCCAATACGCCGGTGGCTAAATCTACCTGAGAAGCTTCGTCCACGATGAGATAATCGTAGATATGTTCAAAGCTCAGGGTGCCCTTGATGGAGTAGGTCGTACTCAGAATCACCGGATATTCCTGATTGAACTCCCAGGACTTTCCGCGGAAATCACGCATCTCAAAGTGCTGGCGGGACTCTTCCCAATGGAACTTTTCACTCAGCTCCGCCTGGAATAACCGAAGTGACTTTTCCGTTAACTCTGCCATCTTTTCATCAAAGGCATACTGCTCCAGTTTTTTCTCCAGTTGGGTCCGCTCTTCCGCCAATTCTTGCCGGCGCACCACATAGAATTGCCGCTGGAGGTATGGAATTACCAATTCCGGCGTCTGGTGAAACACTTTCAGCGCACTGCGATTGAAACGAAAGAGGATGGATATCTTTTGGAACAGGCTCAATTTGCGCTCCTGCTGAGCATATTGCTAATATTCTAACCAGAGAGATAAAATCTTTTGAGAGGATAGACCCTTCAATTTATGTGTTGGCATCTGGGCATAGGTGCTACAGGACTCCTCGAAATAATGTTGTTCCGGCGTCAGCTGGAGGAGTTCCTGCTCAATGGCAGCAATGCGATTTTTCGCGTTGAGCATCTCACTGAGTTCTTTGGAGAGAACGGTTACCTCCTGGTCCAGTTTTGACTTTTCCTCTGTCTCCAGCGTCCAAGCGGACATATCGGGGTATTGGCCAGTCTGTGCCTCCAGAAAATGTTCCTTATTGGCGCGATTCCCCAGAAAAGCGGTCAGGAAAGAGAGACCCTTCTTCTCCAGTTTTTCCGCTACATTTAAGGTGGCGGAGTTGTTGTTGGAAACAACAGCTACTGTCTGACCATTCCGAACCGCATTGGCGATGATATTCAAAATGGTCTGTGTCTTTCCCGTACCGGGAGGTCCCTGAATGATGCTGACCTGTGAGGAAAGGGCGTTTTCTACCGCTGTTTTCTGGCTCTGATTCAGGCCAAAGGGGTAGATGATTGCCTCAGGGGGTGTCCGCATTGCAGGTTTCCTGGAAGAATCCAGGTAGCAGGACAGTACGGTTGTATCGCTGACATTTTTGACTCGCTCGTACTGGGCACTCAGGAGATTGAGACCACTTTCGGCCACCAGACTGACCGCCGCTGCCGTTTCTTTGAAGTATTCAAAAACGCCGGCCTGCTCCTGATTCGTAAGACAGTTTCTCTGGAGTTCCACTTGGTCTTTTGGGTATGTAAGGGCTTTTTTTCCTGTTTGTAGAAAACGGTAAAAGGGGCCAAAATCCAGAATCTCATCAACCTGAGAAAGAGGGGTTCCGTTCACAGTAATGATGAACTCCGATGGATCAATTCGGCTTTGTACTTTTAGAAACTGCACCTTTTCGGCGTGGTAGCGATAAGGCTTAGGAGATGTGGCATAGACCACTTCGCACATACTGTCCTGAAAGCGGAAGTTAGCAACAGAGTCAGTCTTATCCTGCCCATTGATCAAGAGCATATATTTTTTTCTGTCCATTGCAAATCTCCTCCTATCCTGTTCATTCTTTTCTAAAAGCTTTGTTTCAATCTTTTTAAAATTTCCTCATCCGCTGGGCAGAACTCAAATTGATCGATCTCGTCTACCGCAATCCAGCGGATATCGTTATGCTCCAGTTTCTGAGGAACGCCCTTCCGAATGGTCGCATGAAACAGAGTCAGATGGACTGTCAGATCGGGGTATTCGTGAAGTACATCCATGAACACCTCGCCCACATCCAGAGTGATAGCCAACTCCTCCTGACATTCCCGAACAAGTGCCTGCTCTTTCGTTTCTCCGGGCTCCACTTTACCTCCTACAAATTCCCACAGCAACCCTCTGGCT
>UMIP01053507.1_pt1 | contig 13838 bp, 15 predicted proteins | sample 1965751 | NCBI WGS metagenome assembly UMIP01 (sample SAMEA4836117, study PRJEB28245) | human gut metagenome | biome: gut microbiome; material: fecal sample | place: Denmark | collected 2008
AAGAGAGTATAGCATATGGAAGAAAATAAGAAAACATATAATTTAGAAACATTTAGCAGTAGTTTTACATCAGATGGGAGATAATTCTCCATTTTTATCTTATAATTCAAAAAAATGCATTAAAAAAAGTACTTGACATTTCTGAGAGCTATGGTATATTTGTAAATGTTTATTTTGGTATTAAAACTATTTTATTTAAAAATAATATGAAATCAAAATAATAATATTTCAAAACAATAAGATTTGATGATCAAAATATTGGGCACTGAATCATTTGTATCAGATGTGAGGTGGTTCAGATGCCTGTGATGATTTAACAAGAAGATGCTTTTTCAAGAGTATGGGAAGGTATCACACAAAAAAGGAGAGAGTGATGTTTGTCAAAATAAAAGGGACAGGCTCCTGCCTTCCTGAGAAAGTACTTGATAATGCTGCAATTTCTCAGTTGGTAGATACGAACGATGAATGGATTCAAAGTCGTACCGGAATTAAGAGCCGGCATATTGTCGGGAAAGAGACAGCAGTTTCTATGGCGGCTGTGGCAGCAGAGAAAGCGGTAGAAGATGCCGGAATAACAGCAGAAGAGATTGATCTTCTTATTGTATCGAGCGTTTCCTCCGAACAGCTTTTGCCATGTACGGCATGTAGTGTTCAGAAGGAACTTGGTGCGGTGAATGCGGCAGCATTTGATTTGAATGCAGCATGTTCAGGATTTATAGTGGCATACCAGATGGCAGCCGGACAGATTAAGGCAGGGCTTTCGAAGAAAGCATTATTAATCGGTGTAGAGTGTCTGTCTAATATTGTTAACTGGAAGGACAGAGGCACATGTATTTTATTTGGTGATGGTGCCGGTGCTGCTGTCATTAGTGTAGAGGAAGAAGGGAATATTGAAATTCCTTCTGTACTTCATTCTGATGGAAGCAGAGGTGAGGTACTCACCTGTAAGAATCCTACAGGAGAAAGAAAAGATGGATCGCTTGAAGGCTATGTAGCTATGGACGGCAGGGAGATTTATAAGTTTGCAGTCCGACAGGTTCCAGCCGTTATTGATGAGATTTTGGAAAAGGCAGAGAAGTCAGTAGAAGAAATCGATCTGTTTGTTCTTCATCAGGCGAACAGAAGAATCGTGGAAGCAATTGCAAAGCGGTTAAAGCAGCCAATTGAGAAGTTTCCGATGGATATGATGCAGAACGGAAACATGTCTTCTGCAAGCATACCGGTACTGCTTGATGAATTAAAGCAGGAAGGAAAGTTACAGCCAGGAATGAAGATTATTGTCGCAGGATTTGGCGCTGGTCTTACATGGGGCGGTATGTATTTGGAATGGTAAGTTTGAATGATAAAAGGTAATTTCCGGAATTTCCGGATTACATATAACTGTTTGGGGGCATACAAAGTTTCAATACGCTTCTTAGGTAACTCTTAGGTAACTATAGAAGATATCCATTGAACTTAGACTTTGAATAGTTATGAATATATAAAAACAAAAAGAAAAAAGAGAGGTTTATATTATGTTTGACAAAATTAAAGAATTAATCGTGGACTCATTAGGAATTGAAGAAGATCAGATTACAATGGAAGCATCTTTCAAAGAAGATTTAAAGGTAGATTCTCTTGACCTTTTCGAGATGGTTATGAGTCTTGAAGATGAGTTTGGAGTAGAGATTCCTACAGAAGAATTAGAGAAGATGGTAACAGTTGGAGATGTTGTAAATTATATTGAAGAACATAAATAAGCAGAGGTACAGGGATGAAAACAGTGATTACAGAATTGCTTGGAATTGAGTATCCGGTAATTCAGGGCGGTATGGCATGGGTTGGAACAGCTGAGCTTGCCGCCGCTGTTTCCGAAGCCGGAGGCCTTGGAATCATTGGTGCCGGTGGGGCACCTGCTTCCTGGGTGGAAGACCAGATTCACAAGGTAAAGGAAAAGACGGATAAGCCATTTGGTGTCAATCTGATGTTATTAAATCCGGAAGCAGACGCTATTGCTGATCTTCTTATAAAAGAAGGTGTAAAAGTAGTAACGACAGGTGCAGGGAATCCGGAAAAATATATGGAAGCCTGGAAGAAAGCGGGTGTACGCGTAATTCCTGTTGTAGCAAGTACTGCACTTGCAAAGAGGATGGAAAAAGCGGGTGCGGATGCGGTAATCGCAGAAGGCACAGAATCCGGTGGGCATATTGGAGAGACAACAACAATGGCATTGGTGCCACAGGTTGTTGATGCGGTAAATATTCCGGTAATCGCAGCAGGTGGAATTGCCGATGGAAGAGGAATGGCAGCCGCTTTTATGCTTGGTGCGAAGGCAATCCAGATGGGAACGATTTTTGTAGCATCAAAGGAATCAATTGTAAGTGATGCATACAAGAATAAGGTCATTAAGGCAAGAGACATTGATACGAAGGTAACTGGAAGAACAACCGGACATCCGGTAAGATGTTTAAGAAATCAGCAGACAAGAGAGTACTTAAAGTTAGAGCAGGAAGGAGCTTCTTTTGAAGAACTTGAAAAGCTTACGTTAGGTGGTCTCAGGAAAGCGGTTGTTGATGGCGATGTCATTCATGGAAGTGTGATGGCAGGTCAGATTGCGGGTCTTGTAAAAGACAGCAGAAGTTGTAAAGAAATTATCGAAGGAATCTGTCAGGAGATGAAGGAGATTATTCTTACTCAGGCAGAGAAAATCGGGAGGTAGAGTAAATGAGTAAAATAGCATTTCTTTATCCGGGACAAGGAGCACAGGTCGCAGGAATGGGTAAAGATTTTTATGAACAAAGCCCACTGGCAAAAGAAGTATTTGATAAGAGCTGTGAGATTTTAGGACAGGATATGAAACATATCTGTTTCGAGGAAAATGAACTCCTTGACAGAACGGATTATACACAGGCTGCATTAGTTACTACCTGTATGGCAATGACAAAAGAGATTATGGCAAGAGGGCTCACTCCGGATATGACAGCCGGACTTAGTCTTGGAGAATATTGTGCGATTACAACAGCAGGTGGTATGGAGCTTGAGGATGCTATTAAGATGGTATGGCTTCGTGGAAACCTTATGCATAATGCAGTACCAGACGGAAAGGGAGGCATGGCCGCCGTACTTGGACTGTCTGGAGAGGCAGTGAATGAGGCAATCGCATATATGCAAGGCGTTTATGTTGCTAATTATAATTGTCCGGGACAGATTGTAATTACCGGTGATAAGGAAGCAGTTGCAAATGCAGCACCTGCATTAAAAGAAGCAGGGGCAAAGCGTGTTATTCCATTAAACGTAAGCGGACCATTCCATTCCATTTACTTAAAAGAAGCAGGAGAGAAGCTTTATGAGGCACTTTCCAAAGTGACATTGGGAGAATTGAAGATTCCTTATGTGACAAATGTAGATGCAAATATTATAAAAGATACGGAAAGAACGAAAGAGTTATTAAAAGAACAGGTTTATTCCTCCGTTTTATGGGAGCAGAGTATACGTGCCATGATAGCAGACGGTGTGGATATTTTCGTAGAGATTGGACCGGGAAAGACATTGAGCGGTTTTATGAGAAAGATTGATAAAAGCGTAAAGATGTTCCGAATCGGAACAATGGAAGAAGTAGAAAAAACAGTGGAAGCTATAAAGGAGTTATAGATATGTTATTAGAAGGAAAAACAGCAATTGTGACCGGCGCGTCCGGCGGAATCGGAAAAGCAATCGCCATTGCCCTTGCAAAAGAAGGGGCATCGGTAGCAGTACATTTCCATGGAAATGAAGAAAAAGCGCTTTTAGTAAAAAAAGAGATTGAAGAGGCAGGAGGAAAAGCAGAAGTTTTTCGTGCCAATGTAGCAGATTTTGAAGAATGTAACGCTTTAGTAAAGGCAGCAGCCAAAACATTTGGCAGCATTGATATTCTTGTAAACAATGCAGGAATTACAAAAGATGGTCTGTTAATGGCTATGAGCGAAGCAGATTTTGATGATGTTATTGATACGAACTTAAAAGGATGCTTTCAGATGATTCGTTTTGCGAGCCGTCGCATGATGAAACAAAGATATGGAAGAATCATTAATGTAAGTTCTGTTTCCGGCGTTGCCGGAAATGCCGGTCAGGCAAATTACTGTGCTTCCAAAGCAGGAATGATTGGATTAACCAAATCTGCGGCAAAAGAATTAGCATCAAGAGGAATTACCTGTAATGCCATTGCTCCGGGATTTGTAAAGACAGAGATGACAGATGTACTTTCTGATGAAGTAAAAGAGAATGCAAAGAAACAAATTCCACTCGGCCGCATTGCAGAGCCGGAAGATATTGCGAATGCAGCAGTATTTTTGGCATCTGACAAGGCAGCTTACATTACAGGCCAGGTACTTTTAGTTGATGGTGGAATGGTGATGTAAAGTAATCAACTTATCCGTCAAAGGAAATGAGTTCTGCCCATAATAAACGAAAGGAAAATTTATGAAAAGAAGAGTAGTAATTACTGGACTGGGTGCTGTGACTCCGATTGGAAACACAGTAAACGAGTTCTGGAATGGAATTAAAGAAGAAAAGGTAGGTATCGGAGAGATTACAAAATTTGATACCGAAGATTATAAAGTAAAGATCGCAGCGGAAGTAAAAGACTTTAATGTAAAAGAAAGACTGGATAATAAAGCTGCAAGAAGAATGGAAGTATTTTCTCAGTATGCAGTAGCAGCTTCAAGAGAAGCTTTTGATATGGCAGGACTTGATATGGCAAAAGAAGATCCTTACCGCGTTGGTGTAATTATCGGTTCCGGTATCGGTGGTCTTGCCAGCATGGAAAAGGAACATGAGAAGATTATTACAAAAGGACCAAAGAGAGTAAGCCCGATGCTGATTCCTTTAATGATATCCAATATGGCAGCGGGAAATGTAGCAATTGACCTTGGATGTAAAGGAAAATGTACCGATGTTGTAACTGCCTGTGCAACAGGAAGTAACTCAATTGGAGATGCCCTTCGTGCGATTCAGTACGGAGATGCGGATGTGATGCTTGCCGGAGGAACAGAAAGCAGTATTACACCAGTCGCAGTTGCAGGATTTACAAATCTTACTGCGCTTTCAGGAGAAAGTGATCCGTTACGTGCTTCTCTTCCATTTGATGAGGCAAGAAGTGGCTTTGTAATCGGAGAAGGTGCCGGCGTTGTTGTATTAGAAGAGTTAGAACATGCGAAAAATCGTGGGGCAAAGATCCTTGCTGAATTAGCCGGATATGGTTCTACCTGTGATGCATTCCATATTACTTCTCCTGCAGAAGATGGAAGTGGTGCTGCAAAAGCGATGGAACTTGCCATGGAAGAAGCAGGGGTAAAACCAGAGGAAGTAGATTATATTAATGCACATGGAACAGGAACACATCATAATGATCTTTTTGAGACAAGAGCGGTAAGAAGAGCTTTTGGTGCCAGTGCAGATCATGTAAAAATGAGCTCTACAAAGTCTATGATTGGTCATTTACTTGGAGCAGCCGGCGCAGTGGAATTGATTGTCTGTGTGAAGTCTATTGAAGAGGGATATATTCACCCAACGGTAGGAACAACGAATCCAGGTGAGGGATGTGATCTTGATTATGTAATTAATGGAGCAGTAGAGCAGGAAGTGAATGTAGCAATCTCCAACTCTCTTGGATTTGGAGGACATAATGCTTCTCTTCTTGTAAAAAAATACGAGGAGTAGATAGATATGGATTATCAACAGATTTTAGAGTTAGTAAAAGAAGTATCTAAAGCGGGACTTACAAATTTTGAATATACAGAAGGAAATATTCGTATTGCCATGAGCTGTCCACAACCAGAAGAAAAAATTGTTGTGCCGGCATCAAATCTTGTTTTGCAGGAAGCAGCCGGAGCAGGGGCTAATACAGTAGAAACTGCAGTTCCTGCACAGCAGGAGCCAGAGCAGATAGCGGAAGAAAAAGGTGGTAATGTTGTAAAATCTCCATTAGTTGGGACATTCTATGCAGCGCCATCTGAAGACGCACAGCCTTTTGTAAAAGTTGGTGATACTGTAAAGAAGGGACAGACGCTGGCAATTGTTGAAGCAATGAAGCTTATGAATGAGATTGAGAGCGAATTTGATGGAGTTGTTACAGAAATTCTTGTAGAAAATGAAGACAATGTAGAGTATGGACAGCCATTATTCCGTATACAGTAAGAAGCATTCTTATGGAATGAACAAATTTGAGGGAAAATTATGAGATTAGGAATTAAAGAAATTGAACAGATCTTACCACATAGACATCCTTTTCTTTTAGTGGATTATATCGAAGAGATGGAACCGGGTGTCAGTGCTGTCGGATATAAATGTGTTACTTTTCATGAAGACTTTTTTCGTGGACATTTTCCACAGGAACCGGTTATGCCAGGGGTTCTTACAGTAGAGGCATTAGCGCAGGTAGGAGCCGTTGCGATTCTTTCTTTGGAAGAAAATAAAGGAAAAACAGCCTACTTTGGTGGAATCAATAAATGCCGTTTTAAAGGAAAAATTGTTCCAGGAGATAAGGTGAAGTTAGAAACAAAGATTGTAAAACGAAAAGGTCCTATGGGTGTAGGAGAAGCTACAGCCTATGTGGACGGAAAAGTGGTCGTAAAAGCAGAATTAACCTTTATGGTTGGATAGATAAGAGGAGATTATAATGATTCGGAAAATATTAATTGCAAACAGAGGAGAGATTGCCATCCGCATCATTCGTGCATGTCGGGAGATGGGAATTGAGACTGTTGCAGTGTATTCCGAAGCAGACCGGGAGGCGCTTCACACGCAGCTTGCCGATGAGGCGGTCTGTATCGGACCAGCTGCAGCGAAAGACAGCTATCTGAATATGGAGCAGATTATCAGTGCAACGATAATTACCGGTGCGGATGCGATTCATCCGGGATTTGGTTTTTTATCAGAAAACAGCCAGTTTGCAAAGCTATGTGAGGCCTGCCATATTACTTTTATCGGTCCGGATTCCGATATTATTGCCCGTCTTGGAAATAAGGCAGTGGCAAGACAGACTATGGTAGATGCCGGCGTGCCGGTTATTCCGGGATGTCAGAAGGCACTTACCGATGTAAAAGAAGCATTAGAAATTGCAAAGGAAATAGGGTTCCCCGTTATCGTAAAGGCAGTTCTTGGCGGTGGTGGCAAAGGAATGCGTGTTGCCTATACAGAAGGGGAATTTGAAAATGCCTTTTTAATGGCACAAAAAGAGTCAGGGCTTGCCTTTGGTGATGAAAGTATGTATCTGGAGCATTTTGTGGAGAATCCTCGTCATATAGAGTTTCAGATTCTTGCGGATAATTACGGTAATGTTATTCATCTTGGAGAACGAGACTGTTCTGTCCAGAGAAATCATCAGAAAGTCATTGAGGAATCCCCTTCTGCTGCAGTAGATGAGGAACTTCGTGAGAGAATGGGAAAAGCAGCGGTTCTTGCAGCAAAGGCGGCCGGCTATAAGAATGCCGGTACGATTGAATTCCTTCTTGAAAAGGACAAGAGCTTTTATTTTATGGAAATGAATACCCGTATTCAGGTAGAACATCCCGTTACAGAATGGGTAACCGGAATTGATTTGATTAAAGCGCAGATTCGTATTGCAGATGGAGAAAAACTAAAATGGAAGCAGGAAGATATCCAGATTACAGGTCATGCGATCGAATGTCGCATCAATGCGGAAGATCCGTCTAAGAACTTCCGCCCATGTCCGGGAAGGATTACCGATATGTATCTTCCGGGAGGTAAAGGGGTCCGTATTGACAGTGCGATTTACAGCGGCTGCGAAGTATCCCCTTATTATGATTCTATGATCACAAAACTAATTGTATTTGCAGCAACAAGAAAAGAAGCAATTGCAAAGATGCACCGGGCATTGGGTGAGGTAATCATTGAAGGAATCACAACCAATATTGATTTTCTGTATGAAATTATGGAACGTCCGGATTATCAGGAGGGCGATTTTACAATTCAGTACTTAGAAAAAGTGCTTGAAGAGATGGGAGAGAATAAATAATGAAGTTAAAAAGTATATTTAAGAAAACACCCGTCACAAAACCGGAAGTAAAAGAAACAGTCAGTAAGATAAAGCCAGAGGTTCCGGAAGGACTTTTAAAACGATGCAATAAATGCGGAAAAGGTATCTTTACGGAAGATTATAAAAAGAATCTTTATATTTGTCCAAAGTGCGGGGGATATCTTAGAATGCCGGCACAGAAACGAATTGAATTTTTAACAGAAGCAGATTCTTTTGAAGAGTGGGATACGGGTCTTTCTACAGAAAATCCATTGCATATGATTGGCTATCCTGACAAAATTAAAGCGTTACAGGATAAGACAAAGTTAGATGAAGCGGTTGTTACCGGAAAAGCGCGTATTGGTGAAAATGAAGTTGCTCTTATGGTGATGGATGGTCGTTTCCTTATGGCAAGCATGGGTGAAGTTGTAGGTGAAAAGATTGCAAGAGGTGTGGAACGTGCCACAAAAGAAAAGCTTCCTGTTATTATTTTTACCTGTTCCGGCGGAGCAAGAATGCAGGAAGGAATGACCTCTCTTATGCAGATGGCAAAGACTTCGGCAGCATTAAAAAGGCACAGCGATGCGGGATTGTTATACATCACAGTGCTGACGGATCCGACCACAGGTGGAGTTACCGCAAGTTTTGCCATGCTTGGAGATATTATTTTAGCAGAACCAAAGGCACTGATCGGATTTGCAGGTCCTCGTGTCATTGAGCAGACGATTCATAAGAAGCTTCCAAAAGGATTTCAACGTTCAGAATTTCTCTTAAAACATGGATTTATCGATAAAATCGTAGAGAGAAAAGATATGAAGACGGTCTTAGAACAGATACTTACAATGCATCGCCTGACGACAAAGCATTCTGGAATAGTAAAGAATACAGGAGCCGTTTCTGAAATAAAGACTGACTTAAATACTGTAAATCCGTCATCAAAGAGAGAAGATGTGCAGGCTGTTTCAAATAAAAATGCAGGAAAGTCACGTAAACAAAAGCTCTCTTTGGCACAGAAAAAACGTGCAGGGGAAAAGACGGCATGGGAGCGTGTAGTGACTTCGCGTGAGAAAGATCGTCCGGTAGGAGAAGATTATATTTATGGATTATTTGAAGAATTTATAGAGTTCCATGGTGACAGAAACTTTGGTGATGATGCCGCAATCTGCGGAGGTATTGCTTACTTCCAAGGAAAGCCTGTTACAGTTATTGCACAGATGAAAGGAAAAAGTACAGCAGAAAATATTGCGCGTAATTTTGGAATGCCGGAACCAGAAGGATATCGGAAAGCACTTCGTCTCATGAAGCAGGCAGAAAAGTTCCATCGCCCGATTATTTGCTTTGTTGATACACCGGGAGCATTTTGTGGTATGGAAGCAGAAGAAAGAGGGCAGGGAGAGGCAATTGCCCGAAATCTTTATGAAATGTCTGCCTTAAAAACCCCGATCCTTTCTGTCCTGATTGGAGAAGGCGGAAGCGGTGGGGCACTTGCCATGGCTGTAGCTGATGAAGTCTGGATACTTGAAAATGCTGTCTATTCCATTCTTTCTCCAGAAGGATATGCTGCTATTTTGTGGAAAGATGGCAGTCAGGCAGCTCGTGCAGCAAAAGCGATGAAGCTTACTTCCTATGATTTATATAAAGCTGGTTTTGTAGAAAAAATCATACCGGAACCAGAAGTTTATACATTAGATTCGATTATTAATGTATTTGATAATCTAGAAGAAAATATTTCTGTATTTTTAAAAAACAGCAAGAGTATGACAGAAGAAGAACGAGTGGAGCAAAGATATCAACGTTTTCGCAGTATGTAAGGGCAGATGTATTTTACAGGAGACTATAAAGACAGGATTTACAGGAGAATGTAACTTATGAGAAAAGAACAATTTTCCATTGGGAAAAAACAATTAAAAGTCCCAATCATACAGGGTGGTATGGGCGTTGGTATCAGTCTTGGCGGACTGGCCGGAGCTGTCGCAAAAGAAGGTGGGGCCGGAACGATATCTGCTGCGCAGATTGGTTTTCGTGAACCGGATTTTTATGAGAATCCAGTAGAAGCAAATAAACGTGCGATTCATAAAGAGATGGATAAAGCAAGAAAGATTTCTCCAGAGGGAGTCATTGGCTTTAATTTGATGGTGGCAATGAATGATTATGAAACGTATGTACGTGAAGTGATTGCAGCGGGAGCTGACTTTATCGTATCAGGAGCAGGGCTTCCGGTTGATCTTCCTGCTTATATAAAAGATAGTGATATTGCAATCGCTCCCATTGTATCTACCAGAAAATCTGCCCATGTTATTTTGAAATTCTGGGATAAAAAATATAAAAAAACAGCAGATTTTATTGTTATTGAAGGTCCTATGGCAGGAGGACATCTTGGTTTCCATAAAGAACAGATAGGAGAACTTAATCCAGAGATTTATGCTGAAGAAGTAAAAGAAATTATTGCTGTAGTAAGAAAATACGAAGAAAAATATGAGAAAAAAATCCCTGTCATTCTGGCAGGAGGGATTTATGAGCATACAGATTATGAAAGAGCATTTACTCTTGGTGCAGATGGAGTGCAGATTGCAACCCGTTTTGTAACAACAGAAGAATGTGATGCAGATGAACGTTATAAACAAGCCTATATTCAAGCAAAAAAAGAAGATATCGTTATCGTAAACAGTCCGGTAGGTATGCCGGGAAGAGCAATCAGAAATGTTTTTTTAGACAAAGTAAAAGCCGAAGGCAGAATTCCACCAACAAAGTGTCTTCGCTGTATCCATACCTGCAATCCGGCAGAAACACCGTACTGTATCACCGAAGCACTTATTCACGCAGCCAAAGGAGAAGTCGATCAGGCTCTTTTATTCTGCGGAGGACGTGCTTATGAAGCAAAAACAATAGAAACAGTAAAAAAAGTAATTGATTATTTCTGTAAAGATTGTTTATAATAGATGTAAAAGAAACGATACGGTATTAGATAAGGTGAGAATATAGGAATGAACAATGTAAGAGAAACAATAAACACAATGTTAGTAAAGACTTTCCACGAGATTTTAGAATTAGAAGAGAAGGCGATCATCACAGATGAATTTTCGGATATAAGCAATAATGATATGCATATCATAGAAGCAATTGGTCTGGGTGAAGGAGCACGCATGAGTGTAGTAGCAAAACGTTTGAATATCACAGTAGGTTCTCTCACAACATCTATGAACAGTCTTGTAAATAAAGGCTATGTAGCGAGATCACGAAGTGAAAAAGACAGGCGGGTTGTTAACGTATATCTCCTTGAAAAAGGAATTGCTGCTTATAAACATCATGAAGAATTCCATGAAAAAATGTTAGATGCTATCATGGAAACCCTAAGTCCGGAAGAACTTGTCGTATGGGCAAAGTCCTGCGATCGTCTGACTCACTTTTTGAAATCATACGACAAAACCCATTAATTTCATAAATGAAACAAAAAAGGCATTATGCAAACTTGTTTTGTATCCTTGCACGATGAAATGCATCGCATTCATTGTCTGTGTGGATATATGGTAACTGCATAATGCTTTTTTTAATTTGTCTTTTATTCGGTATAATGATACCAAGGTCAAAAGGTCAGAAAGCCGAAGCAATCTGGTGTCAAAAGGGCAAAATACTTTTGACTCCAATACTTTATAATAAAAGTATCTAAAAATGATACAAAAATTAGAATAAATACAAAAGAAAAAAATAAATGTTAAAAAGAAACAAAAACTCTTTCTTTTTATTTTTATATAGTGTATAATGATTACAATACCAAAGCAGAACGGGGATAGGGAGGACAAGTATGATATCGTTATATTCTTTAATATAGACAGTTTTGATTAGCTGCCCGTTGCTTCTCCTGATAGTCGTTTTAAGAAGAAGAACAGCCTGCCTGATGAAGTATGGGGTTACTTTTATCTGTATTTTATATGCATTTTGTGCAATCAGAATGTTAATACCAATAGAAGTACCAGTGTTTCAGAAGGTAATTTGTGATCCACATATGTTTTCTTTTCTGATGAAAACGTATGCAGACTTAGGAGCAGATAAAAGAAGGCTGGCTTTAGGGGCTATTTTTGGTATATGGGTTCTGGGGATTATCGCCTGGTCGATTTATTACAGCATTACTGTAGGTGGGCTACTTATAAAGTTACGGAGAACCTGTTATAAAGGGGATGGACGAGTAGAGCGTATTTTAGAAGAGATTGCTCCAAACAGTGGTATTTCTATAAGATATACAGATTTAGTGGATACACCATTTTTAGTAGGTATATTTAAACCAACGATTTATATGACAGAAGTAGAATGCACAGATACACAAATCAAATATATTTTAACGCATGAATATACACACTGGAAGAGAAAGGATCCTTGGAAGTTATTATTTGCATATCTGATGATTATTATATTTTGGTGGAATCCGTTATTTCGACTTTTACATAAAGATATTAAACTGATGATAGAGATGGGGTGTGATAAGACCATGCTCCGAGACTATCCTATGAGATATGCATTAGAATACTTGAAAACAATATGTTATGTATTGGAAGCAGAGAAACATTCATTAAAAAAATTGAATTTTAATTCTTTGAATTTTGTTGATATAAACAGTGAAGAAGGATTCAAACAAAGACTTTTTTACATATTAGATGCGAAAGAAAATTTGAAGTTACAGAAGAAGATTAATCTGGCTGTGATTTGTGGGTGCCTTGTATGGATGCTTAGTTCTTATTATTTTATATTACAGCCAACATACAGCCCAGATGAAGAAATTCAAAAACTGGAAAATCAAGAAGATCAAGTATTTAATGCAAAAGATACTTATTTGGAAAAAAAGAGTGATGGGACGTATATATTTCATTATGGGAAATATATGCAGGAAGTTTCTGAAAAAGAAATTAAGGATGGGTTATATAAAGAATATCCTATTATAGAAGAAAAGTAAAAATATATTTAAAATTTGATGATTTTTGCATATTTCAATATGATTATTCTTAAAGGAATTTTATTTCTTTCTTTAATGTCGTGTGATATAATAAAATAAATTAATTAACAGAAGAAAAGGATGATATTATGGGTAAGAAGATTCCAAGAATTACAAATAGTGAGATGCAGATTCTAGAAGTATTGTGGGATGAAGGAGAGGCGCTAACATCTTCAGAAATTGTAGAAGTATCAGATGATCGGACATGGAAGTCAAGCTCGGTTCATTTATTATTAAATTCGCTTTTAAAGAAGAATTTCGTTCGAGTTGCCGGATTTAAGAAGACAACAAAGAATTATGCCAGAACATTTGAGCCATCTATGACAAGAGAAGAATATTCTATGAAGCAGTTACAGCAGGAGAAGAAGAAAAATACGAGAGTATTTTCTGGCTTGTTTAATACCTTTGTTTCCGAGGAGATAAGTTCAGAATCTTTAGAGGAGCTTTCTAATTTGATTGAGTCAAGGTTAGATAATTTAGATGACGAAGAATAGATGATGTTTTGATGTTGCCTGTTCTTTGCCGATTTTATGTTTATATATGGTAACTTTATAATTTGCATATACATAAAAAGGAGAGAGAATGATGAAAAAGGCAAGATGGAGAAAAACAATCGTAGCGGGTGCTGTCCTTATGAGTTTGGGTATGGTATGTCCAGTAGCAAGTTTGCAGGCAGAAGAAGCAGAAGCACCTTATGAAGAAGTAATGGAGGCTTCTGACGGTGATATTAATCCTTGTGCAGATCAGTTGGGGTATATTTATCGTATTCATAATGGAAGAAGGCAAAGACGTCGTTGGAATTATACCCAGGGTGAGTGGTATGATAAGAAGTGGGAAGATTTGGGACCAGCTTAGAATATA
>UMIP01047651.1_pt1 | contig 13542 bp, 9 predicted proteins | sample 1965751 | NCBI WGS metagenome assembly UMIP01 (sample SAMEA4836117, study PRJEB28245) | human gut metagenome | biome: gut microbiome; material: fecal sample | place: Denmark | collected 2008
CCGCAGAAGGTTATGCGTATCTGATATAATTCCAATCCTTTTTGCCATACGATTACGCTCCCAGTTCTTCTCTCATCCTTTATTCCATAATACAAAAAGCCCATAACCATTTTTCTGCCACTTCATCACGCTTCCACAGCAACTGATGGCATGCTTTTGTTGAACTTCCGGTAAAACAGGTATCCTGCCAATGTCGTGATGGAATCCGTCACCGGAAATGTCAGCCAGAACCAGTTCAGTCCGAATCTCGAAAACAGATAAGCCAGTGGAATAAATAAAAATACGGTCCGGATAATCGTCAGGATTGAGCTTGTCGCCGCATGCCCCAGTGCCTGGAAAAATACCGGGAATGTCAGTGAACTTACCAATGGCACAAAGCTGATTCCGATAAACCGGAAAGCCACGACTCCGATCCGGATAACTTCCGGGTCATGTGAAAACACATGAAGCATCTGTCCCGGAATTGTTTCAAATAAGACAACACCGATCATCATCAGGGCGACACCGAATCCAATGGCCACCTTCAGTGTCTTTTTGCAACGCTCATATTTTCCGGCGGCGAAATTGTAACTCACCACAGGTACGATACATGTCTGCATCGCACCAAGCGGAATAAAGAAAAATGCCTGCCATTTATAATACAATCCCAATACCGTAACTGCCTGATCTGAGAAAGTTGCAAGGAGCAGATTCAGCCCAAATATGTAAAACGTATACGCCGACTGCATCAGGATGTTTGGAATACCGAGTTTATAAATCCGTTTGATCTGATGTGGAAATACCACTAACTTCGGTATTTTCCGACATCCCCCTTTCATAACGATCACAGCCGCTGCGATCTGCCCCACCACGGTAGCTGTAGCAGCTCCTGCGATTCCCATTTTCGGCAGACCGCATAATCCGAAGATCAGGAATGGATCCAATACGATATTCACCACTGCACCTACAATTTGTGCGATCATGGGCACCCTCATATTTCCCTCTGCCTGATGCACTTTTGTCCATACGCTCTCTAAAAACAGTCCGATGCTGAGCACGCAAACGATTCTTCCGTAGCTGACTACCATCGCAATGACTTCCTCTGAAGACGTATTCATCCTCGCATATGCCGGCATCAGGAAAAAGCAGACCCCTGCAAAAAGAACCCACATCACAAGTGCCAGCGGTGTACCGATTCCTGCCGTATCATCCGAGCGTTTCTTTTTGCCGATTCCCAGATTATACGCCATCTCGGTGTTAATGCCCACACCGGTTCCAACTGCCAGGGCGATCATCAGCAGCTGGATCGGATAAATAATTGAGAGTGCCGTCAGACCACTCTCAGAGTAACGGCCGACAAAGAAACTGTCCACCACATTATATAACGCCTGTATCAGCTGAGCCAGCATTACAGGCGGTGCCATTTTCATTAATATCTTTGCTATTTTTTCTGTCCCAAAAAAATCGTTTTCCACATTATTTCCCCCACATTTCTATTAATGATTACCCCTTTAGCATAATAGTATATTTCTGAGAGAAAATCCAGCACAATTTTACGATGCCAGTTTCCAGATCCAATACACCAGTCCCAGCAGCCAGCTGGTAAAAATACCATACAAAATGACCGGACCACCGATGGAAAAAATCTGACTGCCGATACCAAAGACCTGCCCCTCTTTTTTAAACTCTATCGCCGGTGCTGCCACACCATTTGCAAATCCCGTGATAGGAACCAGTGCGCCCGCACCACCGAATTTTGCAATCGTAGGATAGATATTCAGCCCGGTAAGAATTACACTGATCAGCACCAGGATCACACTGGTCCATTTCCCGGCGTTCATCTGATCCAGTCCCCGGCTCATGGCAAAATTCATAATGCCCTGGCCGATGCAGCAAATGATGCCGCCCACGAGGAACGCTTTCAGCATATTCAGCGTCAGACTGTAAGACGGCGTCACCTGGCTGACATAAGCATGATAGGCATTTTTCCGTGCCTCTTTTTCTTCCTCAGTTCTGGCATTCTCCTGTCCGGAAATTTCCTGCATCAGTTCCTCCCGGGAAATATTCTTATATTCCGCCTTCGTCTTCTGCCGTTTTTCCTGTCCATTCTTTTGTCCCATCTTCTTTTCCATCCTTTCTGCTCAAACTTTTTCACTCAAGTCGAACGCACGTGTGACTTGGTGCACCTTCGCGGAACGTTTATCTGGCAACACAGAAAAAATAAACCAGTCCGCCTGCAACCTTTCCAAATGCAAAGAAAGTAATCAGTATCTCAAGACCGGTTTTGATTCCCATTCTGCGAAACAGCACCGGAAATACGTTGAGCACTTCCGCCAGTGCAACGGACAGACAACCTGAAAATACGCCGGAGGCCAGTCCATACACCCCCAGGAACCATGTTCCAACCGGAAATGGAAGATCCGGGAAAACAGCCAGCACACAGCCAAAGATTCCTCCGGCAATCAGTCCATTTTCCAGTGCAGGCACATAGGCCGCCACACTGGTTTTTCCCGCCATACGTGGCACCATGCCAAGACTTGCCACCAGGGCAAAGACTCCAGCTGCCACACCAATGCCACACAACAATCCCAATGCGCCAAACAGAAGCTGATAAGTGACCATCTTACCGACCTCCTTTCTTTCCGATGCAAACAATCTTATATCACATTCTTTTTCTGCCTTCTTTATTCAGGAATGCATTCACACTTTCTTACTTTTCCCTTTCCGGCTGCTGGTCTCGATATAAGTGGTATCCACATCCTGCTCGTATTTGCGCATTGCCACCTGGATCGGTGTCGGATCATCTGTGATCTTCTTCGTTCCGACATGATTGTAGAAAACCATGATACCGATGGCAAGACCGATACAAAAGCAGATTTCCAGTACTCCCGCTCCGTTGGATACCTGTCCGGTGACTCTTGTATACAGGGCATTAAATACTTTATTGACAGAAACATCCTCGATAAATGTCATGATGGTAAATGCAGAACCAAAAAACAGAATCACGCAGACCAACGCTGTCTTTAAATATTGCACGGATTTTTTCTCCGGATCCGGCACATAACGAATCACAAAATCCGGTTCTCCAATGTTTTCAACCTCCAACACCGGATATTTTTCATGAATTTTCCGGATGACATCTAAGACCGAAAAAACCTGTACCAAGCTGCTTTTCTCATTTCCGGAAAAATAATATACCTGTTCCTGCAACACCTGACGGCGGATCCCCACATCGGTACATTCCACCGATGCGATATCCTGCAGCGTTACACTCCGCTTGTATACAATACAGTTCTGTTCTATTTTCAGATATAAAATCTGTCCTGCCGCACTCATACAGATTCCTTTTCTTCCGAAGTTTCTTCATCCTCTTTAAATACTGCCTGTGCAGATTCTTTCATCTCAGACATATCTGCTTTAATCTCACTGGCAGCATTACGCACTGCTTCACCCGCATGTTTCCAGCTGTCCTTCATCTCATCTGCGGAATACTCTGCCGCAAATTTCACTTCCCTTGCAATATCTTCTCCCTGCGCTTTCATGCATTCACAGGCCTGCTTAACTTTTTCTCTTTTAGATCGAAGTTTTTGCCCCAGATACCCGTTCTCCTGTATAGCTTCGCCTTTTAATCCGCATAAAAAATAAAAAACCGCTCCCGTGATCATTGCGATCACTACTATACAGCAACACTTTTTCATCAATTTACAACACATGCAAATTTCCTCCTTCTTATTTTGCTGTTAGTATGGAGCGATTTTTTATAATTATTCTATTTTTTAATAGATTCTATTTTATTTTTTTAATCTGCCAGTTTTCTGACTGTTATTGTAGCAGATACAGTTTTATACTTCCCCTTTCACTTCAGAATTTAAAATTGCACCTGTCCGTTTACAACGCGATAATTTGTGCCATAGTAATTTACAATGCCGGTGAAACCAAAATCTACCATACCGCCGGTTACCTTCCACCAGCTTCCGCCGTACGGAACAAGGCTGTTGTAACCAAAGTTGACCGCACCGCCTTCTACATACCACCAACCGTAGTTGCTATCGTATATAAGACCTGTGTAACCAAAGTTTACGGCTCCGCCTGTTACATACCACCAGCCATAAGTGCTGTCGTATACAAGTCCTGTGTAACCGAAGTTTACGGCTCCGCCTGTTACATACCACCAGCCGTAGTTGCTATCGTATACAAGTCCTGTGTAACCAAAGTCGATGGCACTTCCGTTTACATACCACCAGCCGTAGTTGCTGTCATATACAAGTCCTGTTGCTGCGAAGCTGATCGCACCGTTCTGTACATACCACCAGCCGGATTCGTTCTGTACAAGACCTGTGTAAGAGAAATCTACTTTACCGTCTTTTACATAGAACCAGCCGTTTGCGTTTGCTGCAAGCCCTGTCATCTCTTCGTCTACATCACCGTCTGTGTAATAATACCAGTTACCGTCAGCTGCTGCCTCATTTGCAAGACCCGTGAATTTATTTACTTTCTCCAGCTCTGCAATGGCTGCGGTCAGATGTGCAGTAGACTCATCAATACTCTCCTGACTGGTTTTTCCTGTCGGAACAGTTGCCAGATCTTCTTTTGCCTCTGCTAATTCAGCTTCCAGATTGCTCCAGGACGCTTCTGTATAATCCTCTTTATTCAGTGCTTCCGCTGCTTTGATCGCTGCCTCCAGTTTGCTTGTATCGCTGACTGGTGTTGCAATATGGATATCATCTGCTGTCACATTAACTTCTACTTTTGTATCTGTATAACCAAGTGCATGAATTGTAAGTACCCATTTTCCGGTTCCATCCGTTCCCTGCGGAAGCTGGCATCTCAGGGAATCTGTCAGCCCCAGCTGGATTCCCATAGATTTGTGCATCCAGTTATCTGCTGCAAATTTTGTTCCGTAAGTTGCAAGTGCTGTATCACCGCTTCCATAATAAGTCCACTCTACGGATTGCATTGCGGAACCAAGATCGCCATAGTTCTTTTTCAGATCCACACGCAGGAAATCGCCAAACTTACTGCTGTCCACTACTTCAACACCCATATTTGCAACATCTGCTGTTTTCAGTTCGGTATCTTTTAATCCGGATGCCGTACCTGTCTGTGCCGCACTGAAGCTGAATGTACCATCTGCATTCAGAGAAACTTTCTTCAGACCATTTGTATTTTTGTTTACATCTGCAACCGCTGTATAACTCTTCAGATTATTCTCAGAATAACCACCGGACAGTGTCTCTCCGTTTTCTGTTACACTATATGCTGCCTTAAATGCTTCCAGATTTTTTGATTTTACTTTTACCGGAACATATTTGATTCCTTTGATCACATAATGGTCATATGTACTTGTTTTTCCATCGACTGTTAAAGTCGTGATTCCTGTTGCTCTGTCAGATGCTTTTACCAGTGTTTTTCCATTTGATAAAATGGCAGTATTTCCATCCGTCCAGGAAATCGGCTCATAAGTATTTCCATCCGTATCATAGATTACAACATCCTGCTGGAAACTTCCTCTGTGCAGACCATGGTTTGCTGTTGCACGGGTTACGGTATCAAATGCACCCTTGTCATATTCTCCGTTTGTATCCATCACATCGGAAGATGCTGCAGATCCCGCATTCTGTACATCTTCATTCGCATAATACTCAGCGTAAGGAACAGATGCGTAGACATAAGTATATTCAGGTGCTACATAGGTAAATGAGAAATCATTTGCATATCCGGTTGCCTTTACAGAAATTTCAAATTCGTCTCCTGCTTTTGCGTCTTTAAATGGAGCTGCCTCCTCATTCAACGTTCCGTCTTCATTCACAATTTTTACAGAACCTTTTCCGGAGGCATTGTATGCTTTTCCGTTAACAGTTACTGTTTTTATATTTTTAATGTAAGACGTTACTTCATCTGCGGAAGCTCCCTCTGCTGCCACCAGACTGTCACTTGCATTATCATATGCGACCACTGTTTTATCTGTTGTCAGTTCAAAGCTTGCAGATAGTTCCACATATTTAGCATTTTTATCTGCAACACGCAACGTATACTGTCCCGGAGCAGCTGAATCCTTATCAAATGTTAATGTTCCATTTTTAACCTCTACATTTTTTAAACCTTCTACGGTATACTGAGCATCATAATCTTTTGGAAGACCGGTAATAGTAACTGTTGTCTTTCCTGCATCTGCAGATGCATTTTCAACAGCTATCGTATTTGTAAATTTCACCGGAACATACTGGTTCATCGGAATTTCATAAACACCCGCATCGGTATAATAAGTCACTTTGTTGATCGTCTGTCCCATCATAGATACATAATCTGCATAAGAAAGCTTACTTCCGTGAGCCTCCGTCACAAATCCAGTACTCCATGCAAGTTTTGTTTTTTTCCAGATATTTTCCACATGACGTAATCCGTAACTGTCACCTTCTTTTGTACTGATTGTGACCCCATAGACGGTGTTGATCGTATCCGGAAGTCCATCCAGATTCAACTGATAATCACCATATTTGGAAGAAGTAGAAAAACTGCCTGTCACATCTGTCAGTGTTGTTGCTTCTGTTCCTTTTACCGTTCCAAAACTGAAAGAACCGTCTTCATTCACCGTCAGCTCTTTATAGTAGGATGGTGCCTCAGATAATACATAGTAGGAATAATTTCCACTTTCAAACAAAGCATCTTTTCCACTGTAAGTAGTCGTAGATTCTTTTCCTTTGATGCTGGTTGTAATATCTACTTTACTCTCATCTGTAATCTGTGTATATTTCCCGGTCAAAGCAGCCAGATCACTGACTTTTACCGGAAAAGTAATTCCACTGATATCCGTTCCATCACTGTTTACATGATAAGAACCTGCTGCAAGCGATGCTCTTGTCTTCATTTTTGTTGCAGAAGAAACAGCATCTACATCTGCATCTCCTTCTGCTGCATAAAAATCAGCATATGGAATGTTCATCAGCACATACGCTTCCTGCGTGGTTGATGCTTCCGGGGCACCCTGGATTGCTTCCAGTGCTGCCTCTTTGATGGCTTTGGAAGTACGGGTAGCTCCGGATACCGTAGACCATCCGTTAATGGTATCTTCCGTAGCATCCTTTCCTGTCAGTAATGTCTTGATTCCGTTTTTCTTACTGTAAGCTTTGCTGAAATAACTGCTGTTGTCAGCTTCCACGTAGCCATTTTTCGGTGTGGCTGTAATATCAGAGATTTTTCCATCCTTTACAGATACCGTGACATCCACATCATACTCATTCCACTCATCGTCTGTATCCTCGATGGTTCTGTAAACATGCCTGGTAGCTGTATAGGTTCCATCTGCTGCCACTTTATCAGCAGTTACTGCAAATGCTGCTGTCGGGCAGGTACTCATCACCATAGCTGCTGCCATGATAGAAGCCCATACTTTTGCTGAAATCTTTTTTCTTTTCATAAAATATAAAATCCTCCTTGCTGTTTTTATTCTAAAAAAGGCGAAAAAACCGGGTTAGTTCCACTAATCTTTTTTACATGTCGGCAACTTTTTATAATAATATGCAAACATCATTAGTACTATCTAACGCCGGTTATTTTAGCATCACCTTTTTTTATCGTCAACAAAGATGTTGAAATTTTATACTTATTGACTTTTTTCATCAATAATATTGAGAATCCATCTCAATAAACACATATTTATATCTCAGCCGAACTATAACCTCCGACTGAGATATAATGCTCCATATAATTACACAATGATTCTCTTTCTCAGACTAGAACACGACTTTTCCGTTTACGACATTCCATACACCGTATTCATTTACAGCTGTGCCGGTATAGTCAAAATCTACTTTTCCGTTCGCTACTTTGAACCAGCCATTTTCGTTTGCTGCAAGTCCTGTATAGTCAAAGTCTACTTTTCCGTTGGTCACTTTGAACCAGCCATTCTCGTTTGCTGCAAGTCCCGTATAGTCAAAATCTACTTTTCCATTCGTCACTTTGAACCAGCCGTTTTCGTTTGCTGCAAGTCCTATATAGTCAAAGTCTACTTTTCCGTTCGTCACCTTGAACCAGCCGTTTTCGTTTGCTGCAAGTCCTGTATAGTCAAAGTCTACTTTTCCGTTCGTCACCTTGAACCAGCCGTTTTCGTTTGCTGCAAGTCCTGTATAGTCAAAGTCTACTTTTCCGTTCGTTACTTTGAACCAGCCATATTCATTTGCCGCAAGTCCGCTGATCTCGGTTGCAATCTGACCATCTTTATAGTAATACCAGTTTCCATCCTCTGCCGGTGCAAGTCCATCCGGAATAATAACCGGAGTCTCTGCATCCTGTGCCACTGCTTTTGTAACAATGTCCTGATAATTATCACTGACAATTGTGATCGTATATTCGGTTCCAATGGTCGGTGCTTTCTCCAGTGTAAAATTCAGTGCTTCCAGCGTTCCTTCTGCAAATACGGCAGAACCTCTTCCCTGACGATAGCTGATGGTATAAGTCGGATTCTCCAGATCTGCCAGTGTTTTTCCATCTAATGTTACAGATACATCCGTTCCTTTAATGGCTGCTGTCGCAGATATGCTCTCATAAGTAGCTTTTACTTTTGAAATCAGCTCCTCGATCAGCTCTGCTGCCTCCGCTGAAGAAGCAGTTTTATTTGCGATCATTTCCTCAGCTTGACCGACATGCTCTTTCAGATCAGCATTGCTGTCATATCCGTTTGCTGCTTTTGCTTTATCCACCCATTTCTGAAGCTCTGTGATCTGCTCTTTAATGACCGGTGTGGACATGGTTCTTGTGATATCCGGATAGTTGGAACTGCTGATGGTCAGTGTATAAGTCGTTCCGGCTGTCGGTGCTGTCTTCAATGCAACCTTTCCATCTTTGATCTCTGCATTCTCTGCCAGTCCGCCGGATACGGAAATTCTTACGTTTTCCAGATCAGATGGAACACCGCTGATACTCAGTTCTGTAGAATCATCTTCAATGCCATACTGCAGACTGCTGAGATCTCCCTCATAGTATTTTGTCAGTTCCAGACCATTCTCTCCGCAAGGCACTTCGATAATACCGAGGTCTGTGAGCAATGTTACACTCTTTAATGTCTTTCCGTTCATATCACTGAACTGATAAAATGCATCCCCTTTTCCGTGTGCCCGTTTCAATCCCTGACCTTCTTTGATGGACCATGCGATTTCAACATTTGGTGTCTTTGTTCCAACCCAGGTATTCTCCAAGCAGGTCATACCATAGGATTTACCCTCCGTTGTATTCAGGATTGCACCGTACAGGGTATACGGAACGGTCTCATCCTCACCCACTTTCAAATTATTGCTTGTCCCAACACCTTCCAGTGTGATCTGATAATCACCATATCCGCCATTAAGATCCAGATCTGTAACAGACAGATATTTATTCGTTACGGCCGCTTCCTGCAACTTGCTAAAACTATATGTACCATCCGTATTTACAGTCAGTGTGCTGTATGCTGCCGGTGTGCTGTCCAGATCTGTCATGTAATAATTGTCATTCTCTGTCAGATTTTTTGCTTTTAATGTTTCATAAGTGCCTTCCGGAACTGCCACTGCCATAGTCACACCCATAATGAATTTGCCATTGTTATAAGTGCCCTTTGCCAGTCCTGTTGTTCCTTTGAATTTATTGGTTGTAGCTGTGGAAACCGCATCCAGACTTTCTTCCACCTGCCATACTGCTTTATCGGTCAGGTCATATGCAGCGTACAGATCTGTATACGGCACATTCATGGTCACATATCTGACCTCTTCATCCTGATCCCCGTCTGCTTCCGGAGCTTCTGCAATCGCCTCTGTAATAGCTTTTTTGAAATAAGAGCAGTTTCCATCGTCATATCCATTTCCAGGTGTTACAGTCACAGACTCAAATTTTCCGTCCTTTACTTCAAAACCAACGCTGATGGAATAGCTCTGCCATTCTCCAACTTCATCATTTTCCGCTACCACAGGATCAGAAGCATCTACATAGGCCTCTTTCGTGTATGTTCCATCCTTCACGGCATTCGCTCCTGTTGCCGCAAATGCACTCACCGGCATAGTTCCGGCTGTCATAGCTACTACCATGGCTCCTGCAAGCATTTTTGTCAGAAATTCCCGTCTCTTTTTCATTGTGATTCTCCTTTCCCATAAGCCATTGCCTAACTTCTTTCATTCCTGTACCTGTCACATCCAGAAACCGTTTTTTCCGTCAGACAAAAAAAGAGACTTCACCTGTATATGCGTCCTGTGCCGCATGCGGGAGAAGTCTCTACCAAGTCCACAGACAGTTTTATCTCCGTCTGAAAACTCAGACTTGACAGCAACTGACCTGTGAATTTCAATGTTCAATTTTGATGGCATTTTTGTTAGTGTTTCCTAACGACGGTTACTTTAACATTACAACACCCCATTTGTCAACCGCTTTTTTTCCATTTTCTTTTAACTGAAACTTTTTCTCAACTTTCATTCCCCTTAAAGCCCGATAAATTTGAACAGCACCAGCAGCACTACTGCCCGCAGCACGGTAAACCAGATTTCATTTCCTTTCAGACTGCGGATACCGGTATGTATATTCCCTTTCGGACAGGTATCGATACACTTCTGACACTGGAAGCAGTCCCCGGAAAGTTCCGGAGCCGTATCCGGTGCCAGTTCAATATCAGATGGGCATTTCATGGTACATGCACGACAGCCTCTGATACACTCGGAACGGTCTCTGCGCAGGGTAAACAGCGGCAGTACCGGAAGCATGGAAAATACCGCTCCCATCGGGCACAGCACACGGCAGAAAAAGCGTTCCTGAAATGCCATACCAACCAGGATCAGCACCAAAAGTACCAGCCCTACGATATAGCCGCCCAGTTTGAAATTACCGGCATGCAGCATGGAAAATACATCCCATGGGCTCATGCCCTGTGTCTTGCTGTACACACCGGTATAACAGCTTACTACCAGAAGCACCAGCACGATATATTTCACTGCCTGCAGATATTTTACCACCGATGCTTTCATCGTCACCGGTTTCTTTTTCCGTTTCTTGCAGATAAACACATAAAATGCGCGCACTGCATCCCCGAGACTTCCGAAGGCACAGGCAAACCCGCAGAAAAATCTGCCGAATACAACCGTAAACAGGCAGAGAGCGATCAGTGTAACCACAAAGGACGTCAGCTCCAGGTGGCTCTTTGCCCCCATCTGGGTAAAAATGTATTTTACACCGTTAAAAGCGGCTGTATAGGCAGACGGAATAAACAGAAAATACAGTAACTGTATCACTGCCCGCACCCACACATGCACTTTCTTCAGCGTCTTTTTATCCATCTGTTTCATTTATCTGGCACCGCCTTTCGCAAGGGCCTGTGCCGTTGCATTTTTGATTCCGGTGGAGCTGAAGGTCGCACCGCTGATGGTATCCACATCCGCGCTCTGTGCATCCAGGATCTCCGAAATAATATCGGTTGCCATCGTCAGATAGGCACTGTCTTCTTTTTCTGCGGACAGGATATCCACAGAGGCGATCCTGCCATCTGTAATGGTCACTTCCACTGTGATATCACCGCCAAAACCGGTGGCTGTGCCCTGATAGATTCCGTCTGTATAGGAACCGCCTGTCTCCCCGGCCTCTGCTGCAATTTCCGCATTTTTACGGTCTGCCTCGGCTTTGGCCGCGGCATCCGTCTGTTCATGAGCCAGTGTCACTTTACTATATCCGATTAATGCTGCCACAATGACGCATACATTGATCATCCGTATCCAAAATTTTTTCATTCTGCACTATCCTCTCTGTCTTCGTTCCAGGCCGACTCAGTCTCTGCCAGGAATTTTTCCCTTGCCTGACGCAATGCTTCACGGCAGGCTTCTTTGATGGATTTTGACGTACAGGTCGCACGGGAAACGGTATCCAGCTCTGTCAGGTTCTGATCCACCTGTGCACCCGCATTTTCTCCACTCATATCTGTCACTGCCATACCGATAATACGGGATACCATACCGGTCATGCCGGAAGTACCGTTCACTGCACGTTTGATGTAAGAATTGTTTCCGCTGTCTCCGTCTCCGGTCACATTATTGATTTCTGCCACCCGGTCGTTTTTGATCACAACGCTTGCGGACAGATGATACGGTTCAAAGTCCTCATCCTCATCCGGCTCACACAGAACCGTTACCGGATAGGTTCCATCTGCATAGTATACGGATTTTTTATCTGTATCAGATCCATCGTTTCCGTTATTGGTATTTCCATTATTATCATTGCCATTGTTTCCGCTATCACCTGCATTTCCATGATCCGGGGTCACCGGCTGGGATGGATTTGCAGCTGATTTTGCAGCATCCAGTGCCGCCTGGATCGCATGGAGGATACCTCTGGAACTGTATGTCGCTCCTGACACGGTATCTACCCCTGTTGTCTGCTGATTAACCACACGGTTTGCCACTACTTTTGCACGGTCAAAATATGCCGCATCATCCTCATTGGACAGAATCTCCACGGACTGAATGGTCTGATTTTGGATCACAACCGCTACGGTAATGTCACCCAAATATCCTTCGGCTGTTCCATAATAAGTGCCATCCGGATACGGGAAATTGCCGCTGACCATCGGAACTGCCGGGACATCCTCTGCTTTCTGCTCCGGCAATTCAGGCACGATCAGATCCTGCTGTCCGCCCTCACCCGGATTCACGGCAGCCTGTGCCAGTGCATTTCGTACCGCATTGATAATTCCCACGGAACTGTAGGTCGCTCCGGACACCGTGTCTACATTGGTACTCTGGGAAGCCACGATCTTTCCGGTAATGGAAGATGCTTTACTGATATAACTGCTTCCGTCGGAAGTCTCCACAATCTCAACAGACGCAATTTTCCCATCTGTGATCACGACTTTGACCTTGATCGGTCCCGCAAATCCGGTGGCGCTTCCGTAATACACACCGTCTTTGTATGAACCTGCGTCCATGGATGCTGCCAGCGTGGTGGATCCCTGTCCCTGACCCGGATTTTCTGCGGTCTTTCCGCTGTCCTTTTCACCGGTCAGCGCATTTTTGACCGCACTGATGATACCTCTCGAACTGTAAGTCGCTCCGGAGACTACATCCACATCCAGATTCTGTGACTGGATGATCCGGTCAATCACCCCTTTGGCACGGTTGAAAAATGCCGCGTCATCTGCTTCTACATTTAAAATTGTAATCGCTACGATTTTTTTATCTTTGATTTCAACAGCTACTGTGATCTTTCCTGCAAATCCGGTACCTGTTCCTTCATAGATACCGTCCGGCAGATCAAATACCTGACCTTCCAGACTCATCTCCTCTGCGGTAGTATCTTCCGTCGTATCAGACTCCGTGGCTTTTGGCGCTGCTTTCTGTACGGCATATACCTTTGGTGTATACGCTGCCACGGATGCTCCTGCGCAGGCAACTACCAGAATGGCAGATAATGCCGGAGCCATTGAACCAAGCTTTACGGATTTTTTTTCTTTCTGCCGGTCATTGTTTTTCACATCTGGCTCTGTCTTTTTATTTTCTTTCTTCATCATCGCTCTCCCGACCTTTCTAAAAAATATGCTGCCACACATTTTTAAATTTCCTC
>UMIP01052204.1_pt1 | contig 13525 bp, 10 predicted proteins | sample 1965751 | NCBI WGS metagenome assembly UMIP01 (sample SAMEA4836117, study PRJEB28245) | human gut metagenome | biome: gut microbiome; material: fecal sample | place: Denmark | collected 2008
CGGCCTCCGGCGGTGCGGCCGCGGGCGCGCCTGTGCTGCCCGCCACACGCTGCCAGACGCGCTGAAATGTGCGGTTGTCAAGAAAAACGGAATCCTGCATCGTCCATACCCCCACACCATGCTATGGCCCGGCTTGCAAAAACGTGCGAAGTGTGCCATAATCACGGCAGAGACTTTTCCAGCGGAGGCGACCATCATGGCTCGATTTTTCATAGCAGGCACCAACTTCCCGAACGGCCGGGCGATCATCCGCGGCCGCGACGCCGACCATATCCGCGTGCTGCGTCTGCGCGCGGGGGACGACATTGTCATCTGCGACGGGGCGGGGCGCGACTATAAGTGCCGCCTGGTGCAGACGCTGGAGCACGAGGCCGAGGCCGAGGTCATCGAGGTCGTGCCGTGCAAGGCAGAGCCAACCGTGCGCACGACGGTGTTTGCCGGCCTGCCGAAGGGCGAACGCAGCGACTTTCTCGTGCAGAAGTGCACGGAGGCCGGCGCTGCCGAGATCGTGTTTTTCTCCTGCACACGCTGTGTGGCCAAGGCGGTGAACATGGAAAAGAAGCTCGAGCGCTGGCAGCGCATTGCCGAGGAGGCGGCCAAGCAGTCCGGCCGCGGCATCATCCCGCAGGTGCGCTATGAGGCAGACTTCGTCGCCGTGCTCAACGGCGCGCTGCACACGGATCTGCCGCTGTTCATGTACGAGACCGGCGAGCGTGAGACAATCCGCGACGCAATCGAGCACACTGCGCAGCCCATCGCATCGGCGGCCATCATCACGGGACCGGAGGGTGGCTTTGCCGAGTTCGAGGCCGACATGGCCCGCAAGCTCGGCATGCACATCTGCTCCATGGGCGAGCGGATCCTGCGGTGCGAGACGGCGCCGGTCGTTGCGCTCACGGCGCTGATGTACGGCACCGGCAATTTGTGAACTTTTTTTGAAGCAGGGGGTTGACAAGCCCTATCTGCGTATGCAATAATACTCCACGCAATCAAATAAATATCCGTCGAAACCTCAAGGATCGGCCCGGCCGAGACTGGAGGCGGAGGAACTCTGGAGAATCCCGCATGAAAGCGGGTGCCGAAGGTGCAAGGCGAAAGCCGAATCTCTCAGGCAAAAGGACAGAGCGAGTGCCCGACATGTGCGGGCGTTCAGGCGCTGTTTGTTCTCTGGAGCTGCTGGTCAAAACGACCGGCAGCTTTTTGCTTTGCAAAAATTCAATGCAGAGGGAGAAACAACATGGATACCTTACTCAAAATCGTGCAGACCATCAACATGTACCTGTCAGACTATGTGCTGATCATCCTGCTCCTCGGCGCGGGTCTGTATTTCACCATCCGCACGAAGTTCGTGCAGGTGCGCTGCTTCGGCGAGGGCTGGCGGCGCTTCTTCGGTGAGTTCAGCCTCAACGGCGAGAAGCACAAATCCGGCATGAGTTCGTTCCAGGCGCTGGCGACGGCCGTCGCGGCGCAGGTCGGCACCGGCAACATCGTCGGCGCCTGCGGCGCGATCCTCATCGGCGGCCCCGGCGCAATCTTCTGGATGTGGATCATCGCGTTCTTCGGCATGGCGACGATCTATGCCGAGGCGGTACTCGCGCAGGAGACACGCGTGGTCGAGCCCGACGGCACGGTCCTCGGCGGTCCGGTGTATTACATCAAGCGCGCGTTTCCGAACGGCTTCGGCAAGTTCCTGGCCGGCTTCTTCGCGGTCGCGATCATTCTGGCGCTCGGCTTCATGGGCTCCATGGTGCAGTCCAACTCCATCGGTGAGGCGTGCCAGAACGCGTTCCACATCCCGAGCTGGGTCATGGGCCTGATCGTTTCCGCCATCGCGGCGTTCATCTTCATCGGCGGCGTGCAGCGCATCGCCTCCGTCACGGAAAAGATCGTGCCGATCATGGCCTGCCTGTATCTGCTCGGCGGCCTGATCGTGCTCATCGCTCGCATCCGCTACGTGCCGGAGACCTTCGGCATGATCTTCAAGTACGCATTCGCGCCGCAGTCCATCATCGGCGGCGGCATCGGCTACGCGCTCAAGACAGCCATCAGCCAGGGCGCCAAGCGCGGCCTGTTCTCGAACGAGGCCGGCATGGGCTCCACGCCGCATGCACACGCGCTGGCCAATGTCAAGTGCCCGCACGAGCAGGGCACGGTCGCGATGATCGGCGTGTTTATCGACACGTTCGTCGTCCTGACCATGACGGCGCTGGTCGTCATCTGCACGCTCTACGCCGGCAACGGCCCGCTGGCCCACGGCGCGGTCGACGGCATCTCCAAGACGAACATGGCGCAGCTCGCGTTCTCGAGCGTGTTCGGCGAGACGCTCGGCAATGCGTTCGTGGCCATCTGCCTGCTGTTTTTCGCGTTCTCGACGATCGTCGGCTGGAACCTCTTCGGCCGCATCAATGTTAACTATCTCTTCGGCAAGAAGGCGAACCTTGCTTATTCCATCGTCGCCATCATCTTCATCTTCCTCGGCTCCTGCCTGTCCAACGATCTTGTCTGGGAGCTGACGGACATGTTCAACCAGCTCATGGTGCTGCCGAACATGATTGCGCTCGCTGCGCTCTCCGGCATCGTAGCCGTGGCCGCGCGCAAGCACAATGACGAGCACGAGCTGCGCAAGTAATTTCGCATACAGCAAACTGCCCTGCACCGATCGGTGCAGGGCGGTTTTTTGTTTTGCTTATTTGCAGCGGCGCAGCACCTCGAGCGTGTAGCGCCAGACACGCTGCACGGAGGCGATGTGCATCCGCTCGCGGCAGGTGTGGATCTCCGTCAGATCCGGACCGAAGGACACGCAGTCGAGCCCCGGCAGCTTTCCGGCGAACAGTCCGCACTCGACACCTGCGTGGATGGCTTCCACCTTTGGGTCGCGGCCGTACTGCTCGCGAAAGACGGCAACCATGCGCTCTCGCAGGGGCGAGTCCTTGCGGTATTCCCATGCGGGATAGTCGCCCGAGACGGTCACCGTGCCGCCGAGCTGCGCCATCAGGCAGCGCAGACGCGCGACGAGCATCTCTTTTTGCGTGGCCACGCTGCTGCGCACGCAGAACGACGCCTGCACAGTGTCCGCATCCGTTGTCAGGATGCCGAGATTCAGCGATGTCTGCACAAGGCCCAGGATGTCCCGGCTCATGGCCTGGACGCCGTTCGGCAGGCAGCAGAGCATGCACACCGCGCGCTGCGTGGATGCTTCGTCCATCGGCAGCTGCTGCGGCCGGGCTGCGTCAGAGCGCACAAACACATCCGGGTCGGCGGCCGCGTATTCGTGCTGGAGCGCAGCGTCCATATCCGAGATGGCCGCCTGCGCGGCGGCAGCATCAGTCACTATAATGACGGCCCGGCTCTCACGCGGGATGGCGTTGTCTTTCAGACCACCGTCGACGAAGACGAGCCGCAGCGGCGTGTGCTCGCTGACGGCGTACAGTACGCGGCCCATGAGGAGGTTCGCGTTGCCGCGGCCCTTGTCAATCTCCGTGCCGGAGTGACCGCCGAGCAGGCCGCCGACCGTGACGGTCAGCGCCGTGCCGGAAAACGGCGCGCGCGTGACCGGCAGCGTGCACACGGACACGTTGCCGCCGGCGCAGCTGACGGTGAGCACGCCCTCGTCCTCGGAGTCGAGGTTGAGCATCATACGGCCCTTGAGCACGGAAGCGTCCAGCGCGGCCGCGCCGAGCATGCCGGTCTCCTCGTCGACGGTGATGACGACCTCGAGCGGGGGATGGGGGATGTCGTCCGCATCCAGGATCGCCAGCGCCATGGCCACGGCAATGCCGTCGTCCCCGCCGAGCGTTGTGCCGCGCGCGCCGATCGTGTCGCCGTCCACGAAGAGGTCCAGCCCCTCGCAGGCCATGTCCTTCGTGCAGTCCGGCGCGGTCTCGCAGACCATGTCCATATGCCCCTGCAGGATGACCGGGGCGGCGGATTCATACCCCGGCGTGCCGGGAGAGAAGATGACGATGTTGTTGTGCGCGTCCTGAATGCAGCGCAGATGATGTTCGGCCGCAAAGAGAACGAGATGATCGCTGATTTCTTTCGTGTTGCCGGAGCCGTGCGGGATGGCGCACAGCTGCTCAAAATAGGAAAACACGGCTTGCGGCTCCAGATGGTCGAGAATGGGCATGATAAATCTCCTTTGCTGGTGAAATGAACCCGGCGGACACACGACCGTGCCCGCCGGGGGATGGTTAGACTTCGACCGGGATCTGTACCCGGGACAGGGAGGCACGGATGTTGCCGGTGAACAGCAGGCTCAGGCGGCGGATCTGCGCCTCGAGATCCTCTTTCATGCCGTTTTCGAGCCATTCATAGAAAATATCCGTGATGCCGAAACGGTAGAGGTCGCACACGAGCTTTTTGTCCTGCGCGCTCACGCGCAGACCGCGGGCCTGCGCCTCGACATAGCTGCGCATCATTTCCCCGGAAATGCGGTCCACGTGCTTCTCCAGCTCCAGCCGGTGCGAGGATGTGTAGATGTGGTACACGGCGCGCTTGTGCTCGCGCGCGAAGCGGGAGGCGGTGATCATGCACTCCTCCCAGCTGCCGGTCGCCTCAAATTCGTCGAGCGCACGCTCGGTCTCGCGGCGCAGGATGGTATCGAGCAGCTCGTACAGGTCGGAGTAATGATAATAAAACGTCCGGCGCGTGATCTGGCACTCGTCCACGAGCTGCGTCACGGTGATCTTGTCAAATGGCTGCTCGGACAGCAGCTTCAGGAATGTGTCCTGGATGGCGGCCTCGGTCAAATGTGCCAAGCGGGATCCCACCTTTCTGGTCGTGCGGCGCGGTCATTGCGCGGCCGGTTGTGTGTCCTGTGCGGGGAGATATTCGATGTGCGCATAGCTATGGCGCTGAGCGACGGTATCGCACATAAATGTGTAGACTTTCTGGTGCAGGGCCCGGCGGGCGCTGCGCGGCGGCAGGGCGGGGTCAGGATAGAACGGATCGCTGACGACAACGGTGATGCACGGCGGCAGAAACCGCAGCAGCTTCCGCTGCCGGTAGACGACCACCGCACCGACGGCGGGCACCTGTTCGCGCACCGGATAGGCGAACGCCGTGTCCGGGAACGGACGGATACCGTTATAATATGGCCAGATATGCGCCTCCGGGTAGATCATAATGGGCTGACGGCGCTCCAGCCGCCGGTGCAGCGCGGCGAGAAACTGCCGCGTGCCGTCGATCGTGTCCGCCAGCGGGATGGCACCGAGCATCTGCACGATGTTGCGCAGACACGGAATGGAGACCGTGTCCGCCGCGGTGACAATGCTTGCCCGGCGCGGGAACGCCAGCAGCGTCGGGATGAACGCGTCTGCCAGCGTGTTCGTGTGGTTGCCGTAGAGAAAGCAGCCGCCGGGCAGACCGCGCATCGCCCTGCGGTTTTCGATCCGCAGGCCGAAAACGAGCTTGCAGTACAAAAACAGGAACGGCGTCATGATCAGCCGGTAGACGATGAACGCGAGCGCGTTCCAGAGCGGCCCCTTGTGCTCATACGGGAAATCCGCATTGATCTGCTTCAGGTGTATGCGCCCATTGGTCGGCGCAAAGTCGTCGTGCAGCGGGTCGTGATAATAGACGATCTTGCGGCTCATGCTGGTTCACCGCCCAGTGCGACGGCGTCAAAGAGCATCCGCTCCATCTGGCGCATGCAGCTCTGCTGCTCAAACTGCGCGCCGCTCTCAAGATATTTCCGGCTGTAGTCTGCGCGCTCGGCCGGATGCTCGACCCAGTAGTCGATTTTGGCGGCCATGTCTTCTGGGTCTTTATTTTTAAATAAGGACTTCTCATCAAGCGCAAACGCCTTGGCTGCGCTCTTTGGAGAGTCCGCAATGACCGGCACCAGCCCGCAGGCGATGGCCTCCAAGCAGGCGATGGACTCGATTTCCACCTCGGCAGGGTGGCAGTAGAGGTCGGCGCAGCGCAGCAGATTCAGCAGATCCTGCCGCGAGAAAAACGCAATCTCCATGTCGACGCCGTATTTTTCGGCCAGATGATGATAATGGTCCTCACGGGGGCCTTCGCCGGCGAGAATGAGGTGAATCTGCTCGCGGTGGACCGAGCGGCCGATGGCTTCTATGAGGATTTCCTGATTCTTTTCGCTCGACAGGCGGCCGGTTGAGACGATGAGAAACTTCCCCTCAAGCCCCTCCGGGCGCTTGGCAGGGCCGGGCGTGAACATGCTGTTGACGCCGTTGGAGATCACGCGGCCGTTCGTCGGGCCGACGACGGCCTCAAACGTATCGCGGATGAACTGCGTGGGGTAATGGATGATGTCGGAATACTGATACACCATCTGGTAGCAGGCGCGGTAAACGCCGCGGTTGATCGCGTCAAGATCCTTGCACAGAAAGTGCGCCGTCACGTTTTCGGCCTGGCAGTGGAAGCTGGAGGTGATGGGCTTGTTGTATGCCTTGGCGATCTTCACCGCCGTGTGCGACAGCTGCAGCACGAACGTCGTGTGCACGACATCGCAGTCGCGGATCGCGTCCTCAAGCAGGGAGCGGTCTACGCGCGGCAGCGTCACGCCGTTGCGCTCCACGATGGGGTTGAGCAGGTAGAGGTTCAGCTCCGGCACGACGTAAAAGCACTCGTTGCCGGCCTTGTCCTGATCGGCGCAGACCACGCGCACGGTGTGCCCCTGCGCGCGCAGGAAGCGGATGAGATTCATGCAGGCGATGGTGGTGCCGTTGTTCTCTTCGCCCAAAATATCGCAGACAATCGTGATCGTCATGTTGTCGTATCATTCCTCGTTTTCAGAATTGGCAGGGGAGACCCTCCACCGTATGATGCGACATTCGTCATTGTAACCGGAAAAAATGAGAGCCGCATTAAAAAAATCCTTTCAAGAATTCAAACAAATCTTGTCCTATCATATCATACTTTTCTGCGGGAGGAAACCTCTCATTTTCCTGAAAATGTGACCGATTATTTGTGATGATCGCAAAACGGCCCCGCGCCCTCTTGAATTACGTTTTTGAATCGTGTATATTATTTATACCCATGTGTTCATATTTTTTGTTTTAGGAGAGCAAATTATGACAGACTATCAGAAGATGTATCAGGAAAAGCTGACGACGCCGGATAAGATCGCCCGGCAGGTGCAGTCCGGATGGCTGCTCGGCATGGACACGGCGACCTCGCAGACGCCGGCCATCATGACCGCGATCGCGGAGTACATCCGCAGCAGCGACATTACGGGCGTGAAGGTGCAGGCCCTGCTCGATGCGTATCCGTTCGAGTTTTATACCGACCCCACGCTGGCCGGTAAGATGACCGGCTACAGCTGGTTTTCCAGCAGTGCGGCGCGCAAGGCCGTCAATGCCGGCTATGCCGACATCATCCCGGCGTATTACCGCGACTTCCCGACCCGCATCCGCACGGAGTACGACTATGACGCCGTGTGCGTCGAGGTCGCACCGATGGACCGCCACGGCTACTTCAGCCTGGCGCTCAACGGCTCGTATATCGACGCCATGCTCGACAAGACCAAGCGGATCTTCCTCGAGGTCAATGACCGCCAGCCCCGCGGCCTGTGCGGCTCGCTGATCCACATTTCGCAGGTCGACGCCATCGTGGAATACAACCACGACCTGCCGGTCCTGCCGCCGGTCCAGCTCGACGAGGTGAGCAAGACGATCGGCGGGCTCATCGCCGAGCGCATTCCGGACGGCGCGTGCCTGCAGCTCGGCATCGGCGCGATCCCGGACGCGACCGGTATGGCGCTCAAGGCCAAGCACGACCTCGGCATCCACACCGAGATGTTCACCGACTCCATGGTCGAACTCATCGAGTGCGGCGCGGTCAACAACAGCAAAAAGCAGATCCACCGCGGCAAGACCGTCACGACGTTTGCCTTCGGTTCACAGCGCATTTATGACTATATCGACGATAACCCGGCCGTGGAGATCCTGCCGGTCGAATACGTCAACGACCCGGACGTCATCTGCCAGAACGACAACATGATCTCCATCAACGCGGCGGTCGAGGTCGACCTCTTCGGTCAGGTCTGCGCCGAGTCGGTCGGCACGAAGCATATGTCCGGCTCCGGCGGCCAGATCGACTATGTCCGCGGCGCCTGCCAGTCTCGCGGCGGCAAGAGCTTCATCGCCTTCACGTCCACGGCCAAGGGCGGCACGATCAGCAAGATCAAGCCCATCCTCACGCCGGGCGCCGTCGTCACGACGAGCAAGAACGATGTGGACTACATCGTCACCGAATACGGCGTGGCGCACCTGCGCGGCCGCAGCCTCGGCGAGCGTGCCCGCCAGCTGATCGCCATCGCGCACCCCGACTTCCGCGACGAGCTGACCTTCGAGGCCAAAAAGCGCGGCATTATGATCTGATTCCGCAGTACAAAGCCTGCTGTCCGTATCCCACGGACGGCAGGCTTTTTTCATCTCGCGCGTTCTGTATCCGGACGCACACAATGGTGACGCGTGTTTCATCAAGGAATCAGAAGTGCGCAAAAGTGTTACATTTGTACCGCTGTGGGGATTGTTCTTTCCTCGCAGCCGGACTATAGTGCAACCATAAAAAGGGGACAGATTTCGATGCTGCCCCAAATCTATTGGAGGGATTTTTCATGAAGAAAACGTGGAGCAGAGTGCTCGCCACCGTTCTGGTCCTGGCGATGGTGCTTTGCATGCCTGGTTTCGCAGCGAGCGCTGCTGACACGGTGGATTATGACGCCGATCATGCGACCTCCGCTGAGGAACTGACGGACGCGGATCTGCCGGAGCTGCTGTCCTCGGACGGCAACCACTATCCGATCGTGCTGGTGCACGGCCTGTTCGGTTGGGGCGGCACGGAAGTGCTCGGCCTGAACTACTGGGGCGGCTTCAGCAGCCTGCGCGACATTCTCAATGACGCCGGCTATAAGGTCTATACCCCGTCCATCGGCCCCGTTGCCAGCAACTGGGACCGCGCCTGCGAGCTGTATGCCTACCTCGTCGGCGGCACGGTCGACTACGGCGCATATCACTCCGCCACCAACGGCCATGCCCGCTACGGCCGCACGTTCCCGGGCGTCCTGCCGGAGCTGAACAACCCCGACAGTGAGCTCAAGATCCATCTGGTCGGCCACAGCATGGGCGGCGAGACGATCCGTATGCTCGCGCAGCTGCTCGAAAATGGTGATGCCGACGAGCGCAACGCCAGCCGCGGCAGCGACATCAGCCCGCTGTTCACCGGCGAGTGCCGTCACTGGATCGAGAGCATCACGACGCTCTGCACGCCGCACGACGGCAGCCAGTATGACACGAAGGTCTATCAGAACATCGGCGATCTGGCGCAGTATGCCATGGGCATTATCGGCTCCGTTGCCGGTGCCAATGTCAACGAGAACAACTTCGGTCTGGACTTCAAGCTCGATCAGTGGGGTCTGGTGCGCCAGCCCAACGAGTCTTATTCCAGCTACTTCAATCGCGTGATCAACAGCAAGATCTGGACCCAGCACACCAACGACCTGAGTGTCTACGACCTCGACGTCGACGGTGCGGCCGTGCTAAACGGCTATGCCAAGGCCCAGGATGACATCTATTACTTCTCCGTCGCCTGCTCGAACACCCATCGTGATCCGCTGACCGGCCACTATCTGCCGAACGCCAGCATGAACCCGATGATGCTCAAGAGCAGCACCTACATGGGCAGCCACGTCAACTACGCGGTCGGCCATGTGAACATCACGCCGGAGTGGTGGGAGAATGACGGCATTGTCTCCGTCCGCTCCGCCATCCGTCCGCACGAGAACTCCACGGATAAGTACAATGAAAACTACGGCGTCGGCGCCGATGGCAAGATGACCTTCAAGGCCGGTACCAAGACGGGCGTCTGGAACTACATCGAGAAGATCGACGGTACGGACCACATCAATATGGTCGGCCAGATGCAGAAATCTACCCACGCTATGCTGCAGGAGAAGTTCTTCGAGCTGGCCAAGATGCTCAACAGCATCCCGGTGAGCAGCTCGTCCGATGCGCACATCTGCCCGGGCGCCCGCTTCACCGATATGCCGGCTTACACCGAGTGGTCGCACGAAGGTCTTGACTACTGCATCCAGAACGGCATCATGAGCGGCACGAGCGCCACCACCATCGCCCCGAACGGCGTGACCACGCGCGCACAGCTTGTCGAGATGCTCTACTGCCAGGCCAATTCCCCGAAGGCCACGAAGGCCAGCCCCTTCACGGACCTGACCGACAGCTGGTATGTCGATGCGGTCAACTGGGCGGCTGAGAAGGGCGTCGTGAGCGGCACGAGTGCCACCACGTTCTCCCCGAACGACGTCATTACGCGTCAGGACATGGCGACGATCCTTTATAACTACGCCAAGAACGTCCTGGATCTGGATGTGTTCGATACCGCTGACCTGACCGGCTATCCGGACTACAGCTCCGTTTCCGATTATGCCCGCACGCCGCTGTCCTGGGCAGTCGCACAGGGCCTGATCTACGGCGCGGAAAGCGCTCAGGGCGTCGTCACCCTCCAGCCGAAGGGTGATGCGACCCGCGCACAGACCGCTGCGGTCATCATGCGTTTCTGCCAGAACGTCCTCTGAGACTTTATTTCAACAACACAAGCCCGATGGGATCTTCCCATCGGGCTTGTTGTCGCTTTTTCGTGGCGCTTTCACTGCGGAGTGTGCAGAAATTAGACAAATGCATGATAATGTGTGTAAAAAATGCCTTGACAATCGCATAGGATCTGGTATATTGGAACTGGAAGCGCTTCCAATTATTCACTTCGTCAACCTGAAATATTGTGCAGCTGCAGGAGGTGGCAAATGAAAAAACGAAGCAAGCAAATTCTGACGCTCTTTATACTTGGACTTGTACTGATTCTGTTGGCACCGTATGTGCCGGATTTCTGCTTCCGCGTACTTCTGGCCGCAAAAGAGAAGCTGTTTGATTACAGGTATTGGGACATTCGGTTCGAGCAAATCATTCCGTCTGTGCGTATGGGAGGCATTATTCTCTCTGCGTGGGGTATGGCCTTGTTACTGAAAAAGGAGGATAAAGAATGAAAAAGCGAATTTCCATGCTTTTGGCTCTGGTTTTTGTGTTTTCCGTCCTGTTTATTCCCGTTCAGGCTGCCGATACTGCCGGAGTTGCAGTTTCGGGGACGATTTCTCTGGATGATTTGGATTCCAATCCAGATGTGATCGTAAGCGACCCTATGACGTTTACTGAAATGATCGCGCGTATGGCAAAAAATGCGGATATGTCATATGATGAAGTTCTGCGTATGCTCCCGGATACGATGCAGACACAGGCTGCCCGCAGCAATGCTTATCGTTCCTTCACTGCCAGCTTGCATGTGACGGACGAATACCAGCCGTACTTGGACTTTTATTGCGCCACAAGTGAGGGCGGTCATTTCTTCAATATCAACTCTATCTATTCGATTCAGTTAGTGCGATCCTATAATGGAATTTCCAAGCAATTCGGGGGAGAGGTTAACGCATGGCTGCGTAGCTCAAATTCCATCGAATACTATGTAAATGGCGACTTTTTCAATAATGGGACAACAACTGTGTCTGGCGGTACTGGAGTGAACGCCGGTTTGAATGTGAAGTGCTCTGTAATGTACTCGGTCTCGTATTCATCGAACCACTATAAGTACTTCTATGTTCATAAGACAATTAAATACGGAAGCTGAATGTAAGCGTTTTTGCATCATCGAATAAACCGCAAGCCCGATGGGATTTCCCATCGGGCTTGTCCTATGTCGTATTTGAGAATGTCAGCGCGCCTTTTCCCAGCCGTCGAGCGGCGCACGCTGGATGGCGCCGAACACCTTGCTGCGCAGGTCGGGGTAGGCCTGGCTCATGGTGCGGATGAGCTGCTTGATCCCATAGCGCTTGCTGCCGCGGTCCTCAGGGCAGGGGTTTTCGACGATCGGCAGCTCCAGCGCCTTCGCCAGATTCGCGATGCGCCCCTCGCCGGCGTAGAGCATCGGGCGGATCTGGTCCACGCCCGTGCGCGTCATGTGCGTCACCGGCTGAAAGCAGCTGATGCGCCCCTCGTATACGAGCGAGAGCAGAAATGTCTCGACTGCGTCGTCAAAGTGGTGGCCGAGCGCGAGCTTCGTGATGCCGCGCTCGCTGAGCGCGGTGCACAGGGCGCCGCGGCGCATCTTGGCGCACAGGGAGCAGGGGTTATCCTCCTTGCGCACGTCGAACACGACCTCTTTGATGTCCGTTTTCAGACGGGTGTACGGCACACCGAGCGCTGCGCACAGTTCCGCTACCGGCGTGAAGTCCATGCCGTCAAACCCGAGCTCGACCGTGATGGCCTCGAGTGCAAACGGCTTCGGATAGTACCGGCGCAGCTCGCTGAGTGCCATGAGCAGCACGAGCGAATCCTTGCCGCCCGAAACGCCGACGGCGACGGTGTCACCTGGCGCAATCATGTCATAATCCTCCACGCACCGGCGTACCAGACCGGTGAACGCATTCAGGTCGTTCATAGCGGGACCTCCAAAACGAAAATAGAAACTGCGAATTCGAGCGTAAAACGAAGAAAAACGGAGATTTTGAGAGCAAAGTCATATCTAAATCAAAATTTCATTGACAGGTATCGCCGATTGTGGTATAAAAGATAAGCGCGAATGCGAGACCTATTCTACGTTCGCACCTGAAAAATGTCAAAATGTTTTTCAACACATTCAAATTGGAGGCACGAATATGTCCACTACTTTGCTGAACAAGGACACCGTTACCCGCAAGTGGTACGTTCTGGATGCAGCCGGCAAGCCGATGGGCAAGACCGCAGCGCTCGCTGCCGATCTGCTGCGCGGCAAGCTCAAGACCGACTACACTCCGCACGTTGACTGCGGTGACTTTGTCATCATCATCAATGCCGAGCAGGCTGTGCTCACCGGCAAGAAGCTCGAGCAGAAGTACTACCGCACGCACTCCGGTTATCCCGGCGGCCTGCACGAGACGCAGTACAAGAAGCTCATGAAGGACAAGCCCGAGCTGGCTATGCGTCTGGCTGTGCGCGGCATGCTGCAGAAGAACACCATCGCCCAGTGGCAGCTCAAGCGCCTGAAGATCTATCGCGGCGCCGAGCATCCCCATGCGGCACAGAAGCCCGAAGTCTGGGATCGCTGAGAAGGAGGAAATAGAACATGGCAACTTATACGAGCAAGAAAGCCTATATGTATGGCACCGGCCGCAGAAAGTCCTCCGTCGCGCGTGTGCACCTGTTCCCGAACGGCACCGGCAGCATCACCGTCAACGGCCGTCCCCTGGATGACTACTTCGGTCTCGAGACCCTGAAGCTCATCGTTCGTCAGCCCTTCGCGGCCACTGACACCATGGGCAAGTTCGACGTCGAAGCCACCGTGACCGGCGGCGGCGTGACCGGCCAGGCCGGCGCGATCCGTCACGGCATCGCCCGTGCGCTGCTCCAGGTCGAGGACAGCTACCGTGCGCCCCTGAAGGCTGCCGGTCTGCTGACCCGTGACCCGAGAATGAAAGAGCGTAAGAAGTACGGTCTCAAAGCAGCACGTCGCGCTCCGC
>UMIP01010049.1_pt1 | contig 13517 bp, 8 predicted proteins | sample 1965751 | NCBI WGS metagenome assembly UMIP01 (sample SAMEA4836117, study PRJEB28245) | human gut metagenome | biome: gut microbiome; material: fecal sample | place: Denmark | collected 2008
TTAGTATATTTTTTTCTTTTTTATTTTCTTCTTTTAAATCTTTTAAAATTTCTTTTTTATTTACTTCATTAAAATCCAATAATTCGTTTAAATCTTCATTTAAGTACACTAATTCAATCCAGTCTAAATATGATTTATATTTTTCTACTAAATTGCTTTTTATTTTATTTCCATATGTACTTAATAATTCTTTCTTTTTCTCTAAGTCTTTTTTTAAATCTTTGCTTATTCCAGTTATTATAAGTTTCTCTTTTGCTCTTGTTAGTCCAACATATAATACTCTTTCTTCTTCAGAAATGATTTCTTTTTGTGCTTTTATTTTTAGTGCCTCTTTTGCTAAGGTATTGTATTCTATTCGTTTTTCTGTATCTATAAATTTAGGTCCAATTCCTAATTCTTGATGTAAAATTATATTTTCATTTAAGTCTTTCATATTAAATTTTTTACCAGTATTGCACAAAAATACAATAGGAAACTCTAGTCCCTTGCTTTTATGGATACTCATAATTCTAATAACATCTTCATTTTCTCCAATTAATTTTGCACTAGATAAGTCTCCTCCACTACTTTTTAATCTATCTATAAAATTTATAAAATTAAATAAACCACTAAAATTTGTATTTTCAAATTCTCTAGCTTTTTCAAATAAAATCTTTAAATTAGCTTGTCTTACATTTCCATTTGGCATAAGACTTACAAAATGATAATAACCTGTATCTAAATAAATTTGCCATATCAGTTCATCTAAGCTTAAATACTCTACTTCTTTTCTCCATTTTTCTAAATTATTTAGAAGTTTTGTTATTTTTGCTTTTATGTCATCATCAACTTTTATTCTAGACTTTAACATTGCCTCATAAAAACTGCACTTTTTATCTGCAAGTCTTATTTCTATTAAATCATTATCTGTAAATCCACCTATTGTAGACCTTAAAACTGTTACTAATGGTATATCTTGCATTGGATTATCTATAATTTTCAATAAAGACATCATTGTTTCTATTTCTATTGACTCTAAATATGTACTAGAAGAATCACTAAATACCGGTAATTCTAGCTCACTCAGTTCTTTTTCGTATATTGGTGCAGTAGTTGAAGTTGACCTTAATAAAATGGCAATATCTCTATAAGAAATCTTTCTTTGACCTTGTTTTTTATCATAAACTTCTATACCACTTTCTAGTAGTTCTTTTACTTTTTTTGCAACAAATTTTGCTTCTAAAACAACATCTTCTATTCTTTCATTTGCATTATCCTCTTCATTATAATTTTCTTCATAATCTTCTGCATTTTCTTCGTTTAAATTTATAACATATATTTCAGATTTTTCTTTTCTTTCTGGATAGCTTGCTCCATAATTTAAGTATTCATTTTCTGTATAATCAATTTCGCCAATTTCTTGACTCATAATGTTTTTAAATATGTTATTTGTTATATCTAATATATTTTTTCTACTTCTAAAATTCTTAAATAATTGTATTTTTTCTCCAGTTTTTATATCTCGTTCTTCTAATTTATATTTATTATACTTTTCTATAAAAAGTTCTGGTCTTGCCTGTCTAAATCTATATATACTTTGTTTAACATCTCCAACCATAAAAATATTATTACCTCTAGAAATGCTACTTAATATATATTCTTGAACTAAGTTACTGTCTTGGTACTCATCTATATCTATTTCCTCAAATTTCTGCATATAATCTTTTGCAACTTTTGTTTTTTCTATTGTATTTTCTTTATTAACTAATATATCTAATGCCATATGCTCTATATCATTAAAGTCTATTATATTTTTTTCTCGTTTAGCTTGTTTAAATTTTTCTGTAAACTCTAGTACTAAATTTGATAAATTTTGCAAAGTTTGATACATTTTATTTATATCTTCATTTGCTTCTTTTGAACTATATATCATAACTTTTGATACAATTTTAGTAAATTGTTTCTTTACAGAATCTCTTATTTCTTTTGCTTCATTTTTTAAGTCAATTGTAACTTTTTTATCTACAGGCCACTTTTTCCAAGTAAAATCATTAATTAAATAAAATACTTCATCCCAACTCAAATTATTATTTATCAAAGATTTTAGGTTTTCTATATCTTGGTTCAACACTACCGTAAATTTATCTAATTCCCAAAATTTAGCTGTTTCTCTATGTATTTTTTCTAATTTTAATATACATTCCTCTATCTGTGAAAATAATTCTTTTAAAATAATTTTGCCCCAATCTGTTTTAGCAAAATCTACATCTGTTGAATAGTTAAATTTTTCAACTGCATTTTTTAGCCATTTTTCTGGAAAAGGAGTACTTTGAATAAATTTATATATATCTAAAACCATTTCTTTTAACTTATCGTCACTTCTATAGTTAGTATACATTTCTATTAGATTTAAAAATTCACTTTCTTCTTCTTCGTACTTTTCCTCGAATAAATCTTCTAAAATCTCTTGCTTAATAAGTTCTATCTCAGTTGTATCACCTACTCTAAAGTTCGCTGAAGTATCTATTTCGAAGAAATTATTTCTTATTACATCTAAACAAAAGGCATGTATTGTACTAATACTTGCCTTGTTTAATAAATTTATTTGTCGTTGAAGATGAGCATTTTCTGGCTCATCTTCAAGTCTTTTATAAATAGCATCTAAAATTCTCTCTCTCATTTCAGATGCTGCTGCGTTTGTAAATGTTACAACTAAAATTTTGTCTATATCTATTTTTTCATTAATTACTTTATTAATAATCCTTTCTACTAATACAGCTGTTTTACCACTTCCAGCAGCAGCTGCTACTAGAATATTTGAGTCTTTTTCGTTTATTGCTAAATTTTGTTCTCTCGTCCATTTTGTTTCTGACATTTATTATCTCCATTTTCTGCTTATTTTATGGCTTAATTAGTAGATTGTTGTGGATTTGCAGTTTGTTGCACTGCTGTCCCCTGTCCATTATTTGTAGTTTGATTTGTTACTTGTCCGTTTTGTAATCCATTTTGTGCATTTTGAGCAGCAGTATTTTGCGTTGTAGATTGTCCTTCTTGCCCACTTTGGTTTTGCACAGTCTGTCCATTTACATTTTGTTCTGTTGTATTTTGCACATTATTTTCTTGTTTTTCTGTATTCTCATTTGTATCTGCCGGTTTATAGTTTTTATTTAAGTAGTCAAGTAAGTCCATTTCGTTATTTTGTACTACTAACCAATATGACATTTTTCCATTACTTGTTTTTGAATATATTCCATCTGCTCCACATGTTAATATTACATTTCCTCTTACATCTACAAGACCATATTTTCCATTTTGAGAAACCACTACTGCATTATATTGTGGTATTAATATAGTAGAATTATATTCAGATCCATTTGAAGAGCTTGATTTCATACATCCTAATGAGTCATATTCTAAAGGTATAATATTATTTCCGTTTTTATCCATTATACCCCATTTTTGTGCTCTCATTACAGGAATATATGCATCATATAATATGTATTGGTTTTTTAGAGCATCTTCAGGAAATCTAGATGATTCTATTCCAATATCGTCATATTCCAAGTATAAAATTGTTCTTCCACTATCATTAATTACACCTTGTTTGTTATTATTAGTTACCAAATATAGTTTTAAATCTTTATCTATTTGTTTAACATCATCATATTCTGGTGATATTTTAGTTGTTGAATCATATGAAATTATACCTACTTTGTTATTTGATGTTTTTACCATAAAATCTTTTGTACTTTCAACAAATGTAATTTCCTTATATTTCGTACCTATAATTTCTGTTCTTGTTGCATTAGTGTCTATATTTATTACTCCATATTCATTATTAATATTTTTTACAACTAATAAATTATATAATATAGCCTTTTGATTACTAAAGTTTGCATCTTCTCCACCTATTGCAGATTCTGCATATTGTGATGTATACCATTTTGCAAGATATGGTAATGTAAATATTGTTATTTGGTTTGTATTTTGATTATATGTAAATTGTACATTAAAACCTCTTTGAATTCCTTCTATAGAGCTATATAATTTACCATTAATCATTTTTACTTGTTTATCTATATCAAAATATTCGTAATCACTATCTCCACTTGTAAGTTTTTTATAAATTTTTGCTTCTCCCATTGTAAAATATGCATTTTCATTAGTATTTCTTACAAAGCACTTAGTTTCGTCTTCTGAAACTTCATCTCCATTATGTGCCTCATAACCGGCATATGTTGCAAAATCTTTTATTGCTGTATAAACTGTATTATCTTCAAAAACAAATAAATCACTAGGTATTGTTTGCATAGACTTACCATCTATTGATACTTTTAACATTTGGCTTTGTAAATAGAACATCCATACTACTAAGCCAATTATGAACATTAATAAAATTACAATTAAAACAATTATAGTTACCATTATTTTTTTTGTATTATTTTTCTTTTTATTATAATTTACATCTGTATCATCTATTAAATTCATAACTTCCTCCTTTTATTCTTTCGTTCCATAATACTTTGCATAAAACTCATTTTTAAAGTTTTCTAAATTATCATGCTCTATTTCTATTCTAACCCTTTCCATAAGTTTAGTCAAGAAATATATGTTATGAATTGATAATAATCTTACTCCTAAAATTTCATTAGCTTTAATAAGATGCCTTATGTAAGCTCTTGTGTAATTTCTACAAGCATAGCAATCACATTTTGGGTCTACTGGTCCCCAATCTTTTTCATATGTTGCATTTCTTACAACAACTTTTCCATTCCATGTCATTGCTGTACCATTTCTTGCAATTCTAGTAGGTAGAACACAGTCACACATATCTATTCCTGCAATTGCTGCTTCTATTAAATAATCTGGGGTACCTACTCCCATTAAATATCTTGGTTTATTTTCTGGCATAAGTGGGGTTGTAAAATATAACATTTTCAAAAATTCTTCTTTTGGCTCTCCAACACTTATTCCACCTATTGCATATCCTGGAAAATCTAGTTCTATTAAATCTTTAGCAGATTTTTCTCTCAAATCCTCATAAAATCCACCTTGTATAATTCCAAATAAAGCTTGTCTATCTGTATTTTTATGTGCTTCTTTACATCTTCTTGCCCATCTTGTTGTTCTTTCCATAGAATTCTTAGTATACTCATGTGTTTCTGGATATTTCACACATTCATCAAATGACATTATTATATCTGCACCAAGTGCTTCTTCTATTTCCATAACCTTTTCTGGTGAAAAGAAATGCTTACTTCCATCTAAGTGAGACCTAAATTCTACACCATCTTCTGAAATAGTTCTTAAGTCACTTAAACTAAATACTTGAAAACCTCCACAATCTGTTAAAATTGGCTTATCCCAATTCATGAATTTATGTAGTCCTCCAGCTTCTTTAACAAGTTCATGTCCTGGTCTTAAATATAAGTGATATGTATTAGATAAAATAATTTGTGCTCCTATTTCTTTTAATTCTTCTGGTGTCATAGATTTTACAGTTGCTTGTGTTCCGACAGGCATAAACACTGGAGTTTGAATATCTCCATGCGGTGTATGTACAATTCCTCTTCTCGCTCCTGTAGTTTTATCTTTATGTAATAATTCATATGTTACTGCTGGTTTGTCCATTTTCTTCTCCTTTTTCTTATATTCTCTTTAAATTTAAGATTATTTTCATATTCTACATTAATCCTTTTAATACATCTTTCTATATTTTCCATTATGTCATAATTTTAGTGTTTTTTCAATAGATTTATTGTATTATATTTTTTATAAATTTAAAGTAGCTGTGCATTCGCAATATAACTAAAAAAATATTACATTTACTAATTATTATTAACAATATATTAAACAATAAATGTAGTATTTTTATTAAGACAAGGTCTTTAAATTTGTGCATACAAATTTAAAGTAGCTGTGCGTCCGCAGTCGAAATTAAAAATACTACATTTATTGTTTTAACTTATTGTTTATTTTACATCATACCAAGAATTTGCCTCCGATGTTTCCACTTTAAGAGGAACAGATAATTTCGCTGCATTTTCCATACAATCTTGTAAAATTTCTTTTACTTTTTGTTTTATATTTTCATTACATTCTATAATAAGTTCATCATGAATTTGTAAAACAAGTTTTGCATCCAGTTTCTCTTCTTGTAATTTCTTAAATACATTTATCATTGCAATTTTCATTATATCTGCTGCTGTTCCTTGTATTGGAGTATTCATTGCTGCACGGCTTCCAAACTGCCTTATCATATAATTATTTGACTTAAGTTCTGGAATATATCTTCTTCTATGGAATAATGTTTCTACATATCCTTCTTCTTTTGCTTTTTCTACAATATTATCCATAAATGATTTAACACCATTGTATTTTTCAAGATATTGTTTTATATATTCTTTTGCTTTTTTATTAGTTATTCCAAGTTGCTGAGCTAGTCCATAATCACTAATTCCATAAACAATACCAAAATTTACTGCTTTCGCTTCACCTCTTTGTTCTTTTGTTACCTTTTCTACTGGAATACCTAAAACTTTGGATGCCGCTTGTTTATGTATGTCTTCATTATTTTTAAATGCATCTGTCATATGTTCGTCTTTTGAAATATGTGCTAAAACTCTTAATTCTATTTGAGAGTAATCTGCATCTATAAATATATTTTTTTCTTTAGTATTAAATGCTTTTCTTATTTGTTTTCCTTGTTCAAATCTGGTAGGAATATTTTGTAAGTTTGGTTCTGTACTGCTTATTCTTCCTGTTGCTGTTATTGTCTGGTGAAAATATGAATGTATTCTCTGAGTTTTTGGGTTTATATATGGAATTAAACCTTCAACATAAGTAGAATTTAACTTTACCAAACTTCTATATTCTAGTAATTTTTCAATTACTGGATGTTCTTGTAATAATTTTTCTAATATATCTGAATCTGTTGAATATCCTGTTTTTGTTTTTTTGTAAACAGGTAGTTTTAATTTTTCAAATAATATTTTTCCAAGTTGTTGTGTAGAGTTTATATTAAATTCTTCTCCAACAGATTTATAAATTTCTTGTTTAAGGCTTTCTATTTGCTCTTTTAATTTATTACCAAATGCTACAAGCTCGTCCTTATCTATCGGCATTCCATTAAATTGCATCTCTCCTAATACTTGTACAAGAGGCATCTCAATATTATTAAATAGGTCTAACAAATTTTCCTCTTCTAATTTTTTAGAAGTTACGTCATAAATTTTACTAATACAGTAACTATATAAGTCATTTTTTATTGCATCATAATTATTTTCATCTTCTTCAATTCCTGTAAATAAGTCAATTTGTTTATTCTTTTCTTTTGTTATTCCTCTTTTTTCTAAATATTCATCTATATATAAATTTAAATATTCCACACTTAAATTTTCAATTGTATACTTATCTGTTGGATTTATATCATATGCTGCAATTTTCACATCATAAAATATTGCCTCAGTAGTAATTCCCAATTGTTTAAAAATAACATAGTCTTCTGCCAAATCATGTCCAAATTTTTGTATTTTGCTATTTTCTAATATCTCTCTAAACTTTTCTGTAAATTCTTTTTCATTACTGACTTCTATAGAATACACTTTATTTTCTTTTTGCATATAAATACTTATTTGTTTAATTTTTTTAGGAATTATTTTTTCTGTATCTTCACTTTTTTCTGTTAAAACTGAAAAAACTATTTTTCCTTCTCTTCTTATCTTTTCTAGAACTTTATCTAATTTTGAATTTTTCAAATTTAAAATTTCTGTCTCGAATAAATCTTTATTTAAATCTATAGATTCTTCACTAATTTCCTCTTTTAAATTAAATCTTTCCATAAATCTATTAAAGTTTAGTTCTTTAAACTTTTGTGTTACTTTTTCTTTATTCCATTCTTTTATTTTTAAGTCTTCTATTTTATTTTCTAAAGGAACATCTCTATTTATAGTTCCTAAAGTTTTTGATAAAAATGCCATGTCCCTATCATTAATTAATTTTTCTTTAGCTTTTGGCTTTAAGTTATCTTTTCCTTCATCTATTGCCTTGTACAGATTATCTATTGTTTTATATGTTTTAATTAATTCTAATGCAGTTTTTTCACCTATTCCAGAAACTCCAGGAATATTATCTGAAGTATCTCCCATAAGTCCTTTTACTTCTATAAGTTGGTTTGGTTTAATTCCATACTTATCTATTATTGCAGTTTCGTCAAAATAGTCTACCTCTGTTTTACCAAGCTTTGTATGTGGAATTCTTATTGTTACTTTATTTGATGCAAGCTGAAAAGTATCTCTATCCCCTGAAACTATTACTACTTCTATATCTTTTTTCTCTGCCTTTTTAGATAAAGTTCCAAGTATGTCATCCGCTTCATATGTTTCTTTTTCTATAATTGTAATATTCATATCTGTTAAAATTTCTTTAACTATTGGCATCTGCTCTGCAAGTTCGTTTGGCATACCTTTTCTATTAGCCTTGTATCCTTCATACAGTTTATGCCTTGTCGTAGGTGCTTTTAAATCAAATGCAACTGCTATATAATCTGGTTTTATATCATCTAGCACTTTAAACAATATAGCTAAAAAACCATACACTGCATTTGTATATTTTCCATCTTTAGTTGTCAACATTTTTGACCCCATAATTCCATAAAATGCTCTGTTTAATATACTATTTCCATCAATTAAAACTAATTTACTCATTTTTTCTTATGATATATAAAATATATCATAACTCCTTTCTTAAAATCTAAATTTTACTAAAATATTCTACTCATTTTTTATAACATTTCCCCAATGACTATTAGTATATTAGGAAGATCTTAACATGGCTGAGTATCCAAATTCCCTGCATACTAATACACAAACTATTATAATAATTGCGTATATAAAAATTTTTAAATCTTTATTTTTTTCCTTTAGTTTCTTCCTTATTAACAATATTATTATAATAGATATTACTACCCCAATTATGTATAACATAAATAATGTTCCATAAATCCAAATAAATAAAATTTTATATACTATTCAATATTTCTTTTATCTTCATCAACATATTCTAAATATATTTTATCATTAAAAGCTCCTTTTTTATCCGATTTAACTTTCATAACTTCATATACTTCTTCCATTTTATAACCTTTTAATTTCATTATTGCATTTATAACTTCCATTAAATCACCAAGTTCTTCTATACTATTGTCTTCTATAAATTCATTAGCTTCCTCTAAAACTTTTTTATTTAATTCAATCAAATATTCGTTATCGTTAAGAATTCTATATTTACTTTTACTACCTGGTTTGCTATCTATATTTTCTGGAATTTTATCTCTTACTAATTTGTTATATGTGTATCTAATAGTTAATGGCATATTTTCTGTATCCATCATATTTCTCCTTTATCCTTTTCTATTTTTTTACTATACCTATCTTCCTCTCAAGTCCTCGTATCTAACCATTCAAATTCGCGTACCCTGTCGTTCTTCATTAAAACAGCTATGATATCAAGGTTTTCGGGGTCTTTTATCTTCTTCTTTGCTTATTTTTCAGTATTTTCTGTAATCTTATGTAATTGTTCATACATAAGGTTTTCGAGTTTTTGCGGTTATAATATATAACCTCCTTAAAACTTTTCAAATTATATCATAAAATTTAATCTTTTTCTATAAAATTACAGAAAAAAGAGAGATAAATTCTCTTTAAAGTATATCTCCCTTTCTTCTTTTTATATATTGAATTAAATAATTGTATTCATCTTCATATTTAAACTTAACTTTAATTTTCTTATCTTCATAAACATATATATCATCTATTAGTCCATCTATAAGTTCTCTTGATAATGAATTTACATTCTGATATTTTTCAAAATATTCAATCCATTCTCCAGAGGTACTCATTTTGTCTAAATTCTGTAATTCTTTATAGTTTTCTTCAATATATGCTTCATTTTCCCTTATTTGTCTTCCATATTCTTGGGTGTAGTCATTATATTCCTTTTCTGTAATAATGTCTAATTTCCAATCCTCGTAAGCCTCTTTTCTTAACTTTCTTTTAATATTCAATGTTTCTTCACATTTATTGATATTTTCTAGCAAATAACTTCTACGATTATCATTAAATGTTTTACTATCTATTTGTCCTTTTATTCTTTTCATATCTATTATAAGTCCAATTTGAACTTTTACGCTTTCTAAAACTGCTTTTTCTAATTCATCATTTTTTATACTATGCTTTGTACAAATTTCTCCACCAGACCTCATATATGCAGAACACATATAATGATAATAATTTCTAGGTTGTCCTTTATATTTTCCTGGTATCTTTTTACTCATTGCCCTTTGGCAATCTCCACATTTAATATGTCCTGCAAATATGGATATTTTTCCATCTGTATTCATTCTTGTATCTCTGTTTAGTATTGCTTTTTGTACCTTATTAAATGTATCTCTATCTATAATTGCATCATGTGTATCTTTTACAATAATCCATTCTTCTTGTGGTACTAATACTCTTTTATGTATTTTATAACTAATTAGTTTTCCTTTGTTTTGAACTAAATCTCCACAATACATTTGATTTCGTAAAATATCTCTAATTGTTGTTGAACACCAAGAATATGTAACTTTATCGGTATTATTCTTAAATGGTGTTTTCATTTTTAAATCTATTGCTCTATGTCCTGTTGGATTTAATATTCCTAATTCATTTAATTTTTTTGCTATTGCTGTTCTTCCATATCCATTTAAAGTAAGTTCATATATCATTCTAACGACTTTTGCTGCATCTTCATCAATAATTAAATGATGTACATCATCTGGATCTTTGATATATCCATAAGGTGCATAAGCTCCAACATATTCTCCTTTTTTCATTTTTACATTTAATACTGCCTTTATTTTATTTGATATATCTCGACAGTATTCGTCATTTATTAAATTTTTAAAAGGTACAATTATGCTATTAACTGATTCAGGATTTTTTATGCTATCTATTTGGTCATTAACTGCAATAAATCTTATATTATATAAAGGAAATACTTTTTCAATATAATTTCCAACTTCAATATAGTTTCTTCCTAATCTTGATAAATCTTTTACAATAACAGTATTAAATTTCTTTTCATATAAGTCTTCTAACAATTTTTCAAATCCTGGTCTATTAAAAGTAGTTCCAGAAAATCCATCATCTGTATAATAATCATATACTTCAATATCTGAATTATCTTTTAAAAATTGATTTAATAACATTCTTTGATTTGTTATACTATTACTTTCTTCTTTATCTCCATCTTCTACTGATAATCTTATATATATTGCTGCTTTATATTGATAACTTTTCACATTATCTTTTTCTTCTTTATTATATTTACTTTGTCTAGGCATTAGTATTTCCCCCTTCCTTTACAATTTTCAAATAATCCATTGCTAATTTAAAAGCGTCTTCATACTTAAATACTAATTTAATTTTTCTACCATCATTATTGATATAAATTTTTTCTATTAAGTCATTTAACATTTCTTTTGTAATCTTCCTTTGATTTTTATATTTCATTAAAGTATCTACCCAGTTATTTTCAGCAACATTCTTATAACTTAATCTTGCCTCCATTAACTTTGCTTTTTCTTTTTTAATTTGTTCCTTTATATTTTCTTCCTCTTTAACATTCTCTCTGATAAAAGCAATATATTCTTGCTCGTCAATTTCCATATCTCTGAATTTTGTGAAATATTTTGTTCTTTCTTTATCAAGTCTTTCTAATTTATTTTTTAAATTCTCAACATTCTCTTTTATTTTGTCTGCATATTCTTTATTTTCTTTAACAGATAATCTTGCATTTTCAAATCCATTTAGTAAATCTATATGATATTTAATACTTCTAAAAATACATATTTTTAACTTGTCCACATCTATTACATAAGGTTTATCATTTTGATTATTGCATTCTTTACATTCCAATACATATTTATCAATTTCAGTATCATTTATCATACTTTTTTCTTTTATAGTTGCTACTAATGGCTTATTACAATTACTGCAAAATACAATTCCGTCAAATATAGAAATATTTTCTATTCTTCTGTTCCAATTAAACTTTCTATCTTTTCTTATTTTTTGTATATTAAAAAATCTTTCTTTTTCTATAATTGGTTCATGTGCATTTTCAATTATAATGTAATCTTCTTCATCGTTTTTTAATCTCTTATGTACTTTATAACTAATTCCTCTTGTCTTGTTTTGAACTAAATCCCCACAATAAACTCTATTATCTAATATCTTTCCGACAATACTTGCTGTCCATTGTTTTGCAACTTTACTACTTGATGATGTGATTTTTAAAATCTTACAGTTATATTCGCTTGGTGTTAATACATTTTTTTCATTTAATTCTTTAGTAATTAACACATTACCAATTCCAGATTCGCATAAATCAAATATTCTTCTTACAACACTTGCTGAAGCCTCATCTACTATTAGTTTGTGTTTATTATTTTCATCTCTTATATAGCCAAAAGGTGGTATTCCTCCTATATATTTCCCCTCTTTTTTCATAACCTCAAATGTCTTTATCAATTTATCTGATACATCTTTGCAATACATTTCATTCATTATATTTTTTAAAGGAAAAATAATATCATCTACTGACTTTTTATCTTTATAACTATCTATCTTTTCACAAACAGATATAAATCTTATATTATCTTTCATAAATGAATTTATCTTATTTCCAACTTCAATATAGTTTCTTCCAAAACGAGATAAATCTTTTACTATAACTGTATTTACTATTTCTTTTTCTATATCTTTCATCATTTTCTTGAAAGCAGGTCTATCAAAAGTTGTTCCAGAAAATCCGTCATCAATATAATATTCTTTAACATTAAGTTCTTTATTTTGTTCCAAATACATATTTAAAAGTTCTTTCTGATTGATAACACTATTACTTTCTGCCTTATCTCCATCTTGAACTGATAATCTAATATATACAGCAACATTCCAAACTTTTGATTTATTTATTTCAATATCATATTTACTTTTTCTACCTCTTTTCATTTTCTAAAACCTCCTACACCCAAATAGTAGCATAACCTTTGATTTTATCCTAATTTGCAAAAATTCCTTAATTCTAAAATTTACACATTTGACATTTCTCTCATTTTGTATTCATTTATTAAAGTAGCGTCTATACACTCCATTGGAGATATATTAGAATTATCTGAAAACTCCATTTCCACTACTATATTTCCAACTCTAATTGCATAAGGATTTTTAATCTTTTGAAAGAAATTAAATATTCTCGATTCTAATGAAGTATTAGAATCTATACTAATATTATCAATTTTATCAATTCTTCTATTTGCAATATCTGCTTGTAAATTTTCTTTGCTTTTCTTTAGTTTGTATTCTAATTGATTAATTTCCTCCATAACTTTTCCTTTCAAAAAAGATGCTAGTAAAAAACTAACATCTTTCTTTATTATTTATTTTTCATATTTATTCATTAAATATTCTGCCATTCCCTCCACTCCATCTTTTGCA
>UMIP01014085.1_pt1 | contig 13400 bp, 9 predicted proteins | sample 1965751 | NCBI WGS metagenome assembly UMIP01 (sample SAMEA4836117, study PRJEB28245) | human gut metagenome | biome: gut microbiome; material: fecal sample | place: Denmark | collected 2008
TCTCACGCCGTTAACGTGGGTTCGATTCCCGCACGGGTCACCAGGAAAAGCACCTTAGCTTACGCTAAGGTGCTTTTTTGTATGTCTAAAACCACTCGCTAGGCGAGTGGTTCGATAAAGATTATATCGATGAGTAATGAAACTCAAACGAAAAATTTTGGAATAGTATCAGTGGGACAATTCCAGACTGGGTTATTGGCGTATCGCCGGTAGTCCTGTATTAAAAGGTTCCATTGCAAACGAAAGACTCGCGGAAGCAGGATATTTTAGTATCCTCAGGCGCTACTACGAGTCCTTGCACTTATGCGGTTGAACCGCCGTGTACCGGTCGGTACGCACGGTGGTGTGAGAGGTTGGCTCTTTAGTTAAGAGAGCCTCCTACGCGATTCTTTTAGGTAAAAAAGCAAACAAACAGAACACTTCATTCAAATGCATATAGCGGCTATTTATTTCATATAGAGACAAATAGCGGCACAGAACAGATATAATAAAAGAAGCTATAAAAAGCAGGTATTCACGTGGAGGACGATATCGTTTCTACATGAACACCTGCTTTTTTATTTATTATTTACTGCTGGAATAAATAGTGGTAGCCAAGTATTCATCACTGACCCAACCATAAATCCCACTGTAATATACAACAACCCAGTCAGGCACATTGCTGCTATAGCCGCATTCCCATACGATGATACCGTAGGGGATATTATCCATTTTTTCATAATTTGTACCGGGACCTTTACGCATAACCAGCCCATGATCAGCAGTGGTGTAGGTACAAAGGCTATCAATTCGGCTAAGCGTTACATCTGGTGCAACGCATCCATCCGACAGAATAATGTCGGCATTGTTTTCGGTATAATCCTGTACTTGCAGCAAGCCCCAAAGGCCATTCTGTTTTGCCCATACGCAGCCATCGCGCGCGGGGGCTAAATCTTCATATTGCTCAGCGGAAATTATCTCATTGCTGTAAACATCCAGAACTAGCTTTTGTCCGGATTGATTTTTCACAACTACCATGCCAGATAAGTCTGCGTAAGGATATTCAACAGTTTCGTTCATGATGGACAAACTCATCTGCGGCTGATAAATGCAGGGGATTACTAAAGCACCGCTTTGGTCGCAATATCCCCAGTTACCGGCTGCATCCTTTACCGCGATTAAAGATTCACCGGCCATGCAGGCATCCTGGTAGTCGAAATCGGTTAAAATTGTACCGTTTTTATCCGCAACGGCAAAAGGTGCAGAATTGTCAACAAGATAACCGGCATATTCATCATCCCAAATGCCTTGCTGGATGCCAACCAAATCAGGAGCATACACCTGTTCGATGGGCGTGCCACTAAATGTATAGACACCAATAGCAGAACGGTAAATCTGGCTGTCACCTAAAATCCACTGGATGCCATACCCGCCGTGCCCGCCCAGCATGGTTGTAAAAGGCATTTGTTGGGCAACCAGCTCCTGGTTAATCTGTTCTTCCAGGGCATTCAGCTTCTGGTAATCGTATATATCATCTACCCCAATGGAGAGCTCCTGCTCACCATACAGGTATGGGATGCTTTCTGACAAATCTTCCAGAAAAGCATTACAGTTGGCAGCATTAAACAGGCTCCAGCGTTCGCCCTTGCGCACAGCGTAGAGATTTCGGGCAGCGGCGTAACCGGCAGTGTGGGTTTCGCGGGAGAAGAGAGGAATCATCTCGTCAAAATCATATTGCGGCGGTAACTTCCAGTTGGCATTGCTAGTGGATGGTATAGCTGTGGCAACAGCTTCACTGGTCGGGGAAAGAGCAGCGGAGAAAGCAGGTTTATTTTCTGGCGCTGCAGCACAAGCGGTAAGCATTATTGCGGTGATAACACTGGCGAAAAATGAGAATAACTTCCTTTTCATGGCTTTTCACTCCTTGCGTAAATGATTTTTCGGTAAGATGAAGAAGTAATATAAGAAAGTGAATTCATAAACCCTATAATATCTTATTTTATCAAAAATATCTGCTAATGGGAATAGCTAACAATTCTACATGGATAAATTTGGATAGTATGACAAAGATTGCAGAACTGGAGTGAAAGTCCGAATTATGGGATGAGTGATCTGCTATAATAAAAGAAACAAAGAAGCCGCCACAGTCGGACTGTGACGGCTAGGAATAAGAAGAAATGTGGAACTATTATAAAATCCATTTCTATCCACAGAAAGCCTTAAGGTCGCTTTCTGACATAAAGTAGTGTACATGATTTTATCATGAAAAGCAAATTTTTTAGTAAAGAGGATTGACAGAGTCCTATTTATGATGTTATATTGATTACAAATGAAACTTTTATATAATCCAAAATAAAAACATAAGAAGATGATTACCATGCTACTCGGTCATACCAAACAAATCAATGGCGTCTGGAAAATACAATCCCTAAAACAACACAGTGAAAACGTGGCCGAGTACTGCGCACGGGCGTGCCAGCCGCTGGGACTTGAAAATTTGGGCCGTCTTACAGGCTGGCTCCATGACGTTGGAAAATCTCATATCAACGTGCAAAAACATCTGAGAGGCCAGACAAACGAAAAAATCAATCATTCCAGCGCCGGAATGCGGTGGCTATGGGAAAATTATGGCGGAGAAACAGCTTCACCACCTTCTCGCTTGACTGCGCAAATGGCAGCATTGGCAATCGGATCCCATCACTCTGAACGTATGGATGTTTTCGACCTGAGTGGAGTAGAACCCTGGATAAAACATATGTATTCAGAGCAGGCTCAAGAGCTATATGAAGAAAGCTGCCGGGCCTTTTTTGCGGATTGCATAAGTGAAACAGAGATACGGCAAATGTTTGCCAAAGCTGCGCAGGAGGTAGAATGTCTTGTGCGGAAAATCCGAACGCAGGAAGGAAAGAAGCCGCGGCTTTGTATCTATCAGGTCATGTTGGGGTTGGCACACAGATTTTTGTTTGCAGCCCTGATCGATGCAGACTGGTTGGATTCAGGCAACTATTATAATCAAGAAGGATGCCTTCCCCCGGAGCAGCTTCCGCCATGGGATCTGATAGAAAGCAATGTTGAAACATTCCTGAACAATTTGCAGCCCCGACATAAAATAGATACCTTGCGTGCAGAAATTTCGGAGCAGTGCAAGACAGCAGGCGAATGTGCAAAGCGGGGTATTTACCGCTTGTATGTGCCAACAGGCGGAGGAAAAACATTTTCCGGGCTGCGATATTGTGTGCATGCGGCCAAAAAACTTTCGGCCCGGCATATTTTCTATGTTGCACCGTTCCGGTCGATTATCGGACAGAATGTACAGGAGTTCAAAAAGGCATTAGGCGGCAGTGAATATCTATTGGAGCACCATACGGATGCGGTGCTGGATACAGAGAACCCCGAAGTTCTCCGCCAGCTGGAACGCTGGCAGGAAGCGCCGGTGATATGTACAACTATGGTACAGATGCTGCAAACCCTGTTTTGCAGCAGGCGGCAGAATGTGCGCCGCATGGCAGCACTGGCAAATTCTATCTTGGTGTTTGACGAAATACAGTCCCTGCCCATTTGCCATACATACTTGTTCAACCAGGCGGCAAATTTCTTGGCGTACTATTTGGGGTGCGTTGTTGTTTTGTGTACGGCAACACAGCCAGCGCTAAGCGAAGTAGCAAACCCTTTGCGGTTTGCATCGCTGGTGGACCTGGTCCCGGATTACCAGCTGCGCTTTGCGCAGTTCCGAAGGACAAAGATTGAAGTGCCCGAAACAGGAAATGGATTTCAGGCAGGAGAACTCGCAGAATTTGTACGGAGCAAGCAAGACGAGAATGGCAGCATTTTGGTCATCTTGAATACCCGTTCGGCGGTCGAAAAGGTGTTTGAGGCTTTGAAACAATGCCAGCCGGAACATACACAACTTTACTGCCTGACCACGCACCTGTGTGCAAAGCACCGTGCAGATGTTATCGCAGAAGTTAAGCAAAAATTAAACACCTTACACGGTCAGGAACGTTTGATCTGTGTAAGCAGCCAACTGATAGAAGCAGGCGTGGATGTAAGCTTTGATTGCGTCATTCGAAGTATGGCTGCGCTGCCCAGTGTGGCCCAGGCTTCCGGCCGATGCAACCGCAATGCGGAAAGGAAATGCCGCACGGTGTATCTTGTTAAAACCTACAATCTGGAAAATCTGGATCGACTTCCGGAACTGCGCAACGGCAGGGAAGCCACACGGCACCTGCTGCAGCAATTACAAAGGGATGCGGACCTGTTAGAGCCGGAAAGTATTTTGAGGTACTACCAGCTTTATTATGCAGAGTCCCAACAACAGGAACGGATGGGCGATCCGGTTGAATTAAAGGGGTACATTCCCCCAAAAACAGTGAATTTGTTTGACCTTTTGTCAGATAATCAGGAAAGTGTGCTAGCCTGGAAAGAGACAACAGGAAAACAAAAGTTCCCCAATTACTTGCTCCGGCAGGCGTTTGCCACGGCAGAAAGGAATTTCCATGCTTTGGAGGACATTACAACGCCGGTGGTGGTTCCCTATGGGGAAGATGGCGCGGATATGGCAACAAGACTTTCGTCCAGTAAACCGCTTACCCCCAAAATGCTGCGGGACGCACAACGCTTTACCGTTGGTATTACAACAAATGAAAAAATACGCCTGGCAGATCAAGGCGCACTGTACACAGTAAAAGAAGGGGCAGTGACAATTCTTAACAAGGAATATTACGATGACGAAAAGGGAATTCAGACAAGCCCCGGATTTATGCCGATACAATTTGCTTAACAAGGAGGGTTAGACTTTGCAATACGAAAATTCAATATCCATGCAGGTATATGGGCGTTATGCACTGTTCAGCGACCCAATTACCCGCGTAGGCGGCGAAAAATTCAGCTACCCGGTGCCTACCTACCAGGCATTGAAGGGCATTTATGAAAGCTGCTATTGGAAACCAACGTTCACCTGGGTAATTGATGAACTGCGCGTGATGAACCCGATTGAAAGACAATCCAAGGGCATCCGTCCCATTATGTATAACAATGGAAAAAACGATCTTTCCATCTATACGTACCTTTCCGATGTTTGCTACCAGGTGCGGGCACATTTTGAATGGAACGAACATCGCCCAGACCTGGAAAAAGACCGCAATGAAAACAAACATTACGCTATTGCAAAGCGTATGTTGGAACGCGGCGGCAGAAGAGATATCTTTTTGGGAACACGCGAATGCCAGGGGTATATTGAACCCTGCATTTTTGGCCTGGGAAAAGGGCATTATGATGATGTTTCATCCCTGGACCTAGGCCTAATGGAGCACGGCATTACCTATGCGGACGAAAACGGGAAAGGCGTGATGCAGGAACGCTTTTGGCACCCGGTAATGCAGAACGGAAAAATCTGTTTTTGCCGTCCGGAAGAATGCGAAATTGTGCGTGATATCCACCCGCAAAAGATAAAGACCTTTACGCTGGGTGAAACAGTCAGCGACTGCGATGATTTGTACAGGGAGGTGATACAGAAATGAGCTGGCTTAGCTATTGCTATAAAACTTACCAGAATAGCGTGTCAGAAATTGGAAAGCAGCAGCCTGGGAAAGTTCCACTACTGCCGGTGGCTCACACGACGCAGCAGGTCAACATTGAAGTGGAGCTGGACAAGGACGGAAACTTTCAGTATGCAGGCTTGCTGGCACAAGATCAAAGGACAACGATCATTCCTTGCACAGAGGAATCTTCGGCGCGGACATCCGGCATGGTGCCGCACCCGCTAGTGGATAAACTGCAATATATTGCGGCAGATTATCCCACTTTTGGTGGTAGTAAAGAATCCGGATGGCCGCTTTACCACAAGCAGTTACAAGCGTGGTGTACATCTCCTTATGCCCACCCGGCTGTGTGTACAGTCCTGCACTACCTGGAAAAAGAATGCCTGATCGCAGACCTGGTCAAGGCAAATATTTTGTTTATAGATGAAAATGGAACTCTGCCAACAAAATGGCAGGGAAACAAAGAAGACAAGCCCCCTATTTTGGATACGCTGACCGGTAGTGACCAGACGGAATCTTTTGTCCGGTTCCGCGTTGACAATGTTGATTTGTCGCGTGATACAACAGTCCGAGAAAGCTTTATCCGCTTTTATGAAACACAGTTAAAAGATATTGACTATTGCACAGTTCAGGGAATCAAAATGCCGGTTTCTACATTAAGCCCGTATAAGATCCGCAACCCAGGTGACCGTGCAAAGCTGATATCCAGCAATGACAATACGAATTATACTTACCGCGGGCGCTTTGCGGATGCAGCGCAGGCACTTTCGATTGGTTATGAAACAACCCAAAAGGCACACAGCGCCTTGCGATGGTTGGTCAGCAAGCAAGGGGTAAATACAGGGGACCAGACTGTACTTGTTTGGGGAACACAGAACGAAGCGGTACCCAATGTGCTGGGGGATACTCTCGATATTGCCCAGGAATATAATCCACTAGCAGGCGATGATTGGGACGATTTTGAGGAAGATACAGAAAGGTTGCCTGCGGATACCCAAGAAGAAATTGCACGGCAGTTTAACCGGGCCATTCTGGGGTATCAGCACCAGTTGAAGGACAATTCCCAAACGGCGGTCATGATTTTGGATTCTGCTACACCTGGCCGGTTGTCCATCCGGTACTATCAGGAACTGCAGGGCTCTAAGTTGCTTGCCAATATAAAAGATTGGCACGATACGTTCCAATGGCAGCTGGAATACCGCAGTGTAGAGGAGCCGACGGAACTGGGCAAAAAGCCCAAGATCAAGAAAGTTGTCTTTGTTGGTGCGCCTGCCCCGGCGGACATTGCAAAAGCAGCCTATGGCGAAAAAGTGGATGCAAAGCTGAAACAAGCGACAATCGAACGACTGATTCCCTGTATTACCAATGGGGAGCGCTTCCCGCGGGATTTGATGATCAGCGCGGTAGATCGGGCAACAAACAGCATTGGCCTGGATTATTGGGAACAACAAAAAACACAAAACATTGCCTGCGCCCTTGTGCGTGGGTACTATCATAGAAATAAGAAGGTGGATTATCCGATGAATGTTGATGAAACCATTAAAGACCGAAACTATTTGTTTGGGAGAATTTTAGCCTGTGCAGAACAGATTGAAAGACGGGCGTTGATTCAGCTAGGAAATGAGAACGAAAAACGTTTGACAAATGCAGAACGTTTAAGAACCGCGTTTGCTCTGCACCCGGCAGCAACAACACTTCTTTTGGATAAAAAATTAAATCCGTACCTGAACAGAATGAAAAACCGTAACGGAATGGATAGCCAAAGGTATGCGATGATGCAAGAATTATTACATAAGATTGGCACAGAAAACTTTACGAACAAAAGACTTGGTGAGCTGTATCTGGTTGGCTATGCCGACCAGATGATGGATTTTAAGGCCGAAAATGCAGAATATAAAGCGAAAGCAAAAAAGCAGGAGGAATAAAAGATGGCTGTGCTGCAGAATAAAATCGACTTTGCACTTGTGATTGCTGTAAACCATGCGAACCCGAACGGTGACCCGCTGAACGGAAACCGCCCGCGCGAAACGTATGAGGGACTGGGTGAAATTTCGGATGTGTGCCTGAAACGCAAGATCCGCAACCGCATGATGGACCTTGGCCAGAATGTGTTTGTCCAGTCGGACGACCGCTGCAATGATGGCTTCAAAAGCCTGAAAGACCGTGCAGACGGCTGCCCAGCAGTGAAAAAGGCTGAAAAAGATAAAGATGCTTATGCAAAGGCTGCCTGTGAAACCTGGCTGGATGTGCGCAGCTTTGGCCAGGTGTTTGCCTTTAAGGGGAAAGAATCCAAGGGCGATGGTGTTTCCGTTGGCGTGCGCGGCCCGGTATCTATTCATCCGGCTTTCAGCGTGGACCCGATTGATGTCGATGATATCCAGATCACAAAGAGCGTGAACGGTACGACTGGCGAAAAGAAATCAAGCGATACCATGGGTATGAAGCACCGTGTGGCTTTTGGCGTGTACACAACCTTTGGCAGCATTAACTGCCAGCTGGCAGAAAAGACCGGCTTTACAGATGAAGATGCAGAAATCATCAAAGAAGCGCTGCGCACACTGTTTGAAAACGATATTTCCTCTGCCCGCCCGGATGGCAGTATGGAGGTGGTTCGCCTGTATTGGTGGCGTCATAACTGCAAAAGCGGACAGTATTCCTCGGCAAAGGTCCATCGCTGTCTGCATGTGGAGCTAAAGGAAAGTGTGGCACAAGCACACCGGGTGGAAGATTATAATATTACTTGCGATACCCTGAACGGATTGACACCGGAAGTGTATGATGAATACTGATGACTATCTGCAAATGTCTGGCATCCAGCACTTTGCATTCTGCCGCCGTCAGTGGGCGCTCATACACCTGGAACAACAATGGTCCGAAAACCAACGCACCGCCGAAGGACGCCTGCAGCATACCCGCTGCCATGATGTTACCCTGACGGAAAAACGCGGCGATTTGCTGATCGCCCGCGGTATGAGGGTCGTCAGCCACCGCTTAAAACTGACCGGCGACTGCGATGTGGTAGAGTTTCACAAGAATCCAAACGGCGTGTCATTGCAGGGCCGCCGCGGCCTGTGGCAGCCTATGCCCGTGGAATATAAGCATGGCCGCAGCAAGGTAAACGATGCCGACCGTTTGCAGCTCTGCGCACAGGCCATGGCGCTGGAAGAAATGCTGGTGTGCGAGGTGCCGGAAGGGGAAATCTTTTATGAAGAAACCCGGCAGCGGGAACATGTTTCCCTGACACCGGAACTGCGCAGCACCGCGCAGACCATGGCGGATGAGATGAACCGCCTGTTTGCGCGCGGCTATACCCCAAAAAGCAAACCCGGCAAGCATTGCAATGCCTGCTCACTGAAAGAGCTTTGCCTGCCGACGCTGTATCAGCAGGCAGACCCGGCGGCGTATCTGCGGGAGCATATTGAGGAGGGCGCGCCATGAGAAAGCTGCTCAACACCCTGTTTGTCATCAATGAGGACGCTTACCTGACATTGGATGGCGAAAACCTTGTTGTTACCCGCAATAAGCAGGAAACCCACCGCCATGCCCTGCATACGCTGGAAGGCATCGTCTGCTTTACTTACGCAGGTGCCAGCCCCGCTTTGATGGGAGCTTGTGCCCGGCGGGGCATTGACCTTTGCTTTTTTGACCCGTATGGCAGATTTCAGGCCCGCACCGTGGGGGAAGAACGCGGCAATGTGCTGCTGCGTCAGACGCAGTACCGCGTGTCGGATGACATGGCCCAGAGCTGTCGCTATGCCTGGAGCTTTATCCTTGGTAAAGTGTATAACGCACGCTGGGTGCTGGAACGCGCAACCCGCGATCATCCCCAGCGTGTCCCGGTCGAAAAACTGAAACGCACCTCCACCCAGCTGGCCGCCGCGCTGCCGCTGATACAGACCAGCGATGATCCGGAACAGCTGCGCGGCCTGGAAGGCGAGGCAGCCCAGCGCTACTTTGACTGCCTGAATGACCTGATTCTGCAGCAAAAGCAGGATTTTGTGTTTGAGGGCCGCAGCCGCCGTCCACCGCTGGACAATGTGAATGCGCTGCTTTCGTTTGCCTACAGCATGCTGGCGCGGGAGTGTGCATCCGCCTTGACCGCTGTGGGCCTGGACCCTTATGTTGGCTTTATGCACCGCCCGCGCCCCGGCCGCAAAAGTCTGGCACTTGACCTGATGGAAGAACTGCGGGCGGTTTATGCAGACCGGCTGGTCATCAGCTGCATCAATCAAAAGATCATCACGGCAAAACACCTGCAAAAACAGGAAAATGGTGCCGTACTGCTGACGGATGATGGCCGCAAAGCTTTCCTGACCGCATGGCAGAACAAAAAGAAGGAAGAGATCACCCATCCGTTTTTGAAAGAAAAACTGCCCTGGGGGCTGGTGCCTTATGTTCAGGCGCTTTTGCTGGCCCGTGCTCTGCGCGGCGACCTGGAAGTGTACCCACCGTTTTTCTGGAAGTGAGGTGCCGTTATGTTGGTGCTTGTAACCTATGATGTCAACACCGAAACAGCCGCCGGTCGTCGCAGGCTGCGCAAAGTAGCAAAAGTCTGTGTAGACTACGGCCAGCGGGTGCAAAACTCCGTATTTGAGTGCCTGCTGGATGCCGCGCAATACACGATGTTCAAAGCAAAATTGACCGAACTGATCGATTCGGAATCGGACAGCCTGCGCTTTTATCAACTGGGAAACCATTACAAAAGCAAAGTCGAGCATGTGGGTCTGCACCCGGATTTTGATCAGGATGGAATCTTGTTTGCTTAGTGCGAGGGGAAGGCAATCATAAAATTCCCGCTTCCTTCGCACCAGAAAATATGGAAAAAACAGGGGCAGAAAGGGTAAAATACAGCCTTGCCTGTCAGCATGAAGATGCAATCCCCATAAAATTTGTTCCATATGCGCAAAAGTGCCCCACTGTTTTGTGCACTTTTGCTGTCGCTCTCCGCAAGGAGAGCGTGGATAGAAATACATGATTTCCCGTTTTGGCAAGCTTGACCTTGTGTCGCTCTCCGCAAGGAGAGCGTGGATAGAAATTAATGTTATTGCTAGCCGCGTGTATGAAGGTAATAGTCGCTCTCCGCAAGGAGAGCGTGGATAGAAATAAGGATAATAGCAAGGTCAACGTCTGTCACGGTTGGTCGCTCTCCGCAAGGAGAGCGTGGATAGAAATATGGTAACTCGCGGACTGCTCCAACAACTCATTGGTCGCTCTCCGCAAGGAGAGCGTGGATAGAAATTTTGATGTATCATTAAATTGTAAAGGGGGTGCTACCGTCGCTCTCCGCAAGGAGAGCGTGGATAGAAATAATCGAAGACCTGGAACCGTCAACAACGCGAAGATTGTCGCTCTCCGCAAGGAGAGCGTGGATAGAAATACGCAACGCCGAGACTTTAAACGCCTTGGCTTGCTGTCGCTCTCCGCAAGGAGAGCGTGGATAGAAATAATGATACATCATACAAAAAAAAAATCAACCCGGCAGTCGCTCTCCGCAAGGAGAGCGTGGATAGAAATGTGTCCTAGAAGTTACTCGCAATGCTGATACTGGTGTCGCTCTCCGCAAGGAGAGCGTGGATAGAAATCGGGAACAATTTAAGTATGTCGTACAATGCCGCAAAGGTCGCTCTCCGCAAGGAGAGCGTGGATAGAAATTGCCGCGTCAGGCTGTGCCCCATCTGCCAATGGCGGTCGCTCTCCGCAAGGAGAGCGTGGATAGAAATTGCCGCGTCAGGCTGTGCCCCATCTGCCAATGGCGGTCGCTCTCCGCAAGGAGAGCGTGGATAGAAATGCGCCGTGCTGCCATCGTATTACACCAGCCGCGATTGTCGCTCTCCGCAAGGAGAGCGTGGATAGAAATATATTGGGGGTGTCCATTGTGAGTAAGCAGCCCGTCGCTCTCCGCAAGGAGAGCGTGGATAGAAATATGGGATGCCCAAGGGCGCACCTTGCCCGCGGGTGGTCGCTCTCCGCAAGGAGAGCGTGGATAGAAATGCCCATCCGGGCCGCGTTGGCGCGGCCCTGTGTCGGTCGCTCTCCGCAAGGAGAGCGTGGATAGAAATGCGACTTAAAAATCGCAAAAAAAGGCATAACAAAAGGTCGCTCTCCGCAAGGAGAGCGTGGATAGAAATCTTGTAAGCCCTCACAGCCGCGACCTTGCGCGCGCTGTCGCTCTCCGCAAGGAGAGCGTGGATAGAAATATTGTTTTGATTCCTTCCATTATGACGGTACGACTTGTCGCTCTCCGCAAGGAGAGCGTGGATAGAAATTTGTGATGATGAACATACGGAATGGTCTGATCTGGTCGCTCTCCGCAAGGAGAGCGTGGATAGAAATTTTGTGGGGCAGCGTACTACCGTGGGCCTGTGTGGGTCGCTCTCCGCAAGGAGAGCGTGGATAGAAATTTAGCGTGGCGCCGGACGGGGCGCTGAGCCGCGAAGTCGCTCTCCGCAAGGAGAGCGTGGATAGAAATTTTAGTTGAGGGGCAATATTTCCGCATTATCGGGTCGCTCTCCGCAAGGAGAGCGTGGATAGAAATATTTGATTGAGGATAATTCTCTTGCTTCGGGTAGTCGCTCTCCGCAAGGAGAGCGTGGATAGAAATTTGAACACCTTTGCCGAGGGCGGCGAGGTAAGCATCGTCGCTCTCCGCAAGGAGAGCGTGGATAGAAATGTGGATACCACAACCAGCTGCGGCGCGCCCGTGCGGTCGCTCTCCGCAAGGAGAGCGTGGATAGAAATCATAGGCTACAGCAGCGTCATGCTCAATACGGCACCCGTCGCTCTCCGCAAGGAGAGCGTGGATAGAAATGTCTGTAGTCATTTGAGAAAGCAATTTCATTTTTGTCGCTCTCCGCAAGGAGAGCGTGGATAGAAATTTCGGGCCTTTGGCCCTCAGCGGCCCTCGCGCGCAGTCGCTCTCCGCAAGGAGAGCGTGGATAGAAATTCAATGTATACGGATATGCCGCTTGCTATGCAGATGTCGCTCTCCGCAAGGAGAGCGTGGATAGAAATATGGCCTTCTTGATCTTGTACTTTTTGTCCTTGGTGTCGCTCTCCGCAAGGAGAGCGTGGATAGAAATTGCCGTGATGGAACCACTGCCGCCGTTTCCGGCAGGGTCGCTCTCCGCAAGGAGAGCGTGGATAGAAATGCGGCCTGGACTGGGGTCTTGCGCGACATGCACCACGCGTCGCTCTCCGCAAGGAGAGCGTGGATAGAAATCGGGATGCTGGCGGCACAGAATCCATATACAATGAGTCGCTCTCCGCAAGGAGAGCGTGGATAGAAATGGCTATGTGGGTGTACTGGTTGTGCTGTGGGCGCTCGTCGCTCTCCGCAAGGAGAGCGTGGATAGAAATATTGGCGGCAGGCCGTAAGGCTGTAGAAAAAGGGTCGCTCTCCGCAAGGAGAGCGTGGATAGAAATCTTTTTCCTGGCTTCCTGCCTTTTTGTCCGGCTTGTCGCTCTCCGCAAGGAGAGCGTGGATAGAAATTTTGCACATTGAGTATTGCGTAATATGTATTAGGTCGCTCTCAGCAAGGAGAGCGTGGATAGAAATAGAATTCAAGGCGAGTAGTCTATGTTCCGCAGCCGTCGCTCTCCGCAAGGAGAGCGTGGATAGAAATGGCATCGCATCCGTTGCCTGCATCACCGTTATCTGCGTCGCTCTCCGCAAGGAGAGCGTGGATAGAAATATTTCTCAACCGATGCGCGGCAAGACCGACGAAGGTCGCTCTCCGCAAGGAGAGCATGGAATGTTTCTCTTTCTGACTGTTCAGGGCGGTTTTGTTCATGCGGATATCCGCTTTAATTTTAAAAATTGCTATAGTAAAAAACTCTCGCATAAAATAATATAAAAATATTATATTATCTACTTGACAAGGT
>UMIP01056893.1_pt1 | contig 13376 bp, 9 predicted proteins | sample 1965751 | NCBI WGS metagenome assembly UMIP01 (sample SAMEA4836117, study PRJEB28245) | human gut metagenome | biome: gut microbiome; material: fecal sample | place: Denmark | collected 2008
TAATCATAACTCTCAACTCTCAATTCTCAACTCTCAACTGTTAACTCTCAACTCTCAACTTGAAATGCTTTCAAGATTAAAGTCCTTTGCGCTTACGCTCGAGTTCTTCGCGCTTGCGCTGCAGTTCCATCTGCTGCTCCTGCATAGCCTGGAGGCGTGCAGCGAGACCGCTCATCTTTTTCGGGTTGTCCTTGTTCTCCTTGTACTTAGCCTCAAGGATAGCGAGGAGCTTCTCGTCGTTGGTAGTCTTGCGGAGGATCCACATGATAGCAGCGCTGAAGAAGAGCGAGATGAAGTAGTAGAAGTTAAGACCTGCCGAGTAGTCGTTGAACATGAAGAAGAACATGACCGGCATGAGGAACATCATCCACTGCATCATCTTCATCTGTTCAGCCTGCTGGCCTACCATCTGGTCGCGCTGCTGGCGCATTGTCATCCACGAGTAGAGGATGTTAGCCACGCAGAAGAGGATACATGTGAGCGAGAGGTGGTCGCCGATGAGCCAGAGGTTCGTGTTCCACTCGATAATGGGGTCGTATGTAGAGAGGTCGCTGATCCAGAGGAAGCTCTCGCCGCGCAGCTGGATAGCGTTAGGCACGAAGTTGAGCATCGCAATCCAGATAGGCATCTGTATGAGCATCGGTAGACAGCCCGCCATCGGACTGACGCCGTACTTCGAGTACTCCATCATCATTGCCTGCTGTTTCTGCATTTGGTCCTCAGGCTTGTTGAGGTGCTTTGTAGCCTCTTCGAGTTTCGGCTTCAGCACACGCATCTTTGCCGACGACATGTAGCTCTTCTTCACCATAGGATAGGTGATGAACTTCAGAAGCATCGTAATAAGGATGAGCACGATACCCATGTTGATGTTCAGACCGGTGAGGAAGTCGAAGACGTAGATAGTGAACCAGCGGTTGATGATGCGGAAGAGCGGCCATCCGAGGTAGACGAGGCGCTGCATCTCGAGGTCCTTGCCGAATGTAGACTCAGCCTCTACGCGCTTGAGTAAGCGGAAGTCGTTCGGACCGAAGTAGAAGTCGAACTCAGACGGAGTCTTTCCGCTCGGGTCGAAGAATGTCTTCATCTTTGCCTCGTACTGCTTGAGGTTGCCCGAACCCTTCTCCTGCGGAACGCTTGTCATGAGCGAGTTCTCGGCGAAGTTGTTCTTGGCGATCATCACAGCCGAGAAGAACTGGTTCTTGAAAGCTACCCAGTCAATCTTCTTCTCGATGTTCTCGTCGGTGATGCTCTTAGCCTCCGACAAATAGTCGGTGCCACCATCCACCTTGTGATAGGTGAGCGAAGCGTAGCGGTTCTCGAATGTAAAGCCGCGCTCCTGCTGACGGCACATATCCTTCCACTGTACGTCCATCTGGCTTACAGACGGCGCGAAGTCGCCAGCCATGCCTACGGTCTGAAGCTGAGCATGCAGCATGTAGTCGCTGCCGAGCACATAGTTGATGACGAGCTCCTTGCCGTTGCCGGCTGTAGCGGTCATTGTGACGGTAGAGTCGGTCTGGTTAGACGGTGTGAAGTAGAGGTCGGAGGTGTTGATGTTCACGTCCTTGGCTGCCAGTGCGAAGTTGAGGCTCTGCGAATTGCTGTCGAAAAGCGTCACGTTCTGGTTGCCTTTGTAGTCGGTGAAGTTCTTTATAACCGCCTTTGATACTACGCCGCCCTTAGTGTTAAGAGTAAGCTCTACGCTTTTGTTCTTCAGCACCACGTTTGTGGCTTTGCCTTTGAGTGCGGAATGGAAAAGCGCAGTTGTGTCAGCCTCAGCAGCCGCTTGGGCTTGGGCTACCTTCTGTTGAGCTGCCAGTTTCGCAGCATTTTCGGCGTTCTTGCGAGCCACGTTCTCTATCGAATCCTGGCGTGCAGCAGCCGCTTTCTCCTCTTTCGAGGGTTGGCTGTAGACGCTGTATCCAATTAAGACCGCAGCTATAAGCACGGCACCGATGATGTTGTTTTTGTCCACTTTTTAAATAGTTATTTTGATTAATATTATTTCTTCTCTGCCGCAGCCTTGTTCTCTATAGCAGTCTTCACGAAGTCGACGAAGAGCGGGTGCGGATGGAGCACGGTGCTTTGGTACTCGGGGTGGAACTGTGTTCCGATGTACCACTTGAGGCCCGGAATCTCTACGATCTCCACGAGGTCGCTCTCGGGGTTGCGTCCCACGCACTGCATGCCGCTGCGCTCATACTCCTTCAGGAAGTCGTTGTTGAACTCGTATCGGTGGCGGTGGCGCTCCTGTATGTGCTCCTTTTTATATATATTGAACACACGCGAGTTCTGACGCAGCACGCACTCGTATGCACCGAGACGCATTGTGCCGCCCATGTTCGTGATGTTCTTCTGTTCCTCCATGATGTCGATGACGTTGTGCGGCGTCTTCTCGTCCATCTCGCGGCTGTTGGCGTCGGTGTAGCCCAGCACGTTGCGCGCAAACTCGATAACCATCATCTGCATGCCGAGGCAAATGCCGAAGGTAGGTATGTTGTGCGTGCGGGTGTAGTGAGCCGCTACAATCTTGCCCTCGATGCCGCGCTGTCCGAAGCCCGGACATATCATCACGCCGTCGAGACCGGCGAGCTTTTCGGCAACGTTCTCCTCGGTGAGGAACTCTGAGTTGACGAACGAGATGTTCACCTTATGGTCGTTGTAGGTGCCGGCGTGAGAGAGACTCTCGCGTATCGACTTGTATGCGTCCTGCAGGTCGTACTTGCCCACAAGGCCGATGTTGACGGTCTGCGTGGCGTTCTTGCGACGCTCGAGGAACGATCGCCACGGACCCAGCGACGGAGTCTCGCCGACGGGTACGTCCATCTTGCGTAGTATTGCTGTGTCGAGGCCCTGGTTCTGCATGTTTACCGGCACCTCATAGATGCTTGGCAGGTCTTCGCTCTGTATCACGCAGTCGAGGTCGACGTTGCAGAAGCTTGCCACCTTCTTCAGAATACCCTCTTCGAGGTGCTTCTCGGTGCGCAGGATGAGGATGTCGGGCTGTATGCCCACGCTCTGCAGCTCCTTCACGGAGTGCTGCGTTGGCTTTGTCTTCAGCTCGCCGGCAGCCTTCAGGTAGGGCACGTATGTAAGATGAACGTTGATGGCATTCTTGCCCATCTCCCATTTCATCTGTCTGATTGCTTCCATGAACGGAGCGCTCTCAATGTCGCCGATAGTGCCGCCGATCTCGGTGATGACGAAGTCGTAGTGATACTTCTGTCCGAGGAGCTTCACGTTGCGTTTTATCTCGTCGGTGATGTGCGGCACAACCTGGATTGTCTTGCCCAAATAGTCGCCACGACGCTCCTTGTCGATAACCGCCTTGTAGATGCGTCCGGTAGTGAGCGAATTGGCCTTAGTGGTCTGTATGCCAGTAAAGCGTTCGTAGTGGCCGAGGTCGAGGTCGGTTTCCATGCCGTCAACGGTGACGTAGCATTCTCCGTGCTCGTAGGGGTTGAGTGTTCCTGGGTCGATGTTAATGTAAGGGTCAAATTTTTGGATAGTGATGTTGTAACCTCTTGCCTGCAAGAGCTTACCGATGGACGCCGAAATGATGCCTTTACCAAGCGAAGACACCACGCCGCCAGTCACAAAAATGTACTTTGTTTCAGCCACGGTGATATTATTTGTTAAGAATTATATTCTAAATTATCCAACAATACAAGGTGCAAAGTTAGTATAAAAAAGCGAAATGTACAAAGTTTTTAAATTATTATTCTTACCTTTGCATCATCTTTTATTTTATAATAACATAACAACAAACCGATATATGAATTTGAAAATATTCTTGCTTGCAGTGTCTGCGGTTTTTTCATTGCCTATGGATGCACAGTCGCGTTTGCGAAATTCGAGATCGCATAAGGTTGACACGGTGCCTGTGTTGGTGAAATCGTACATGGACTCGCTCAGTGTGAGTAAGGCTAAGATAGACTCGGCTGCTGTAGAGAGCGACGTGAACGACGGACGCTACTATCGTCTGTTTGCACCGCTCACGTTCTATCACGGAGTGGCTGGCGACATGTTCTCACTGGAGCACGACGGCGACGAGCAGGACTATACGCTCGCAAATATATACATGAATCGCCCCGACCTCGTACGCAACACCGAGAGGCAACTCGAGCTTGTAGGTCCCGTAATCAATCCGTATCAGGAGAGCGTGACGCCGGAGACGGAGCTTGTACAAAAGGTGGTGAAGAAGACCGAGAATGCCGACATTGAGGCGCCGGTGGATATCTTCGTTGCTAAGCCTAACTTCTGGAAGTTCTCGGGCAATTACTCGCTGCAGCTGTTCCAGAACTACGTGTCGGACAACTGGTACAAGGGCGGCGAGAGCAACTACTCGATGCTTGGCACCGTCACGCTGCAAGCCAACTATAACAACAAGCAGCGCTTCCGCTGGGAGAACAAGCTGGAGATGCGACTCGGCTTGCAGAACTCGAAGGGCGACACGCTGCACACCGTGCGCTCGTCGGAAGACCTCATACGCTACACCGGCAAGGTGGGGCTGCAGGCTACGAAGCGCTGGTACTACACGCTGCAGCTCATAGCGAGCACGCAGTTCATGCGCAGCCTGAAGAGCAACGACCGCACGGTCTACTCCGACTTCCTTTCGCCGCTATACATCAACCCCTCTCTCGGTATGGACTACACTGTGAATGCGCTCAAGAACAGGCTCACCGGTTCTATCCACCTGGCGCCGATAGCCTATAACCTTACGTACGTGAAGGATAGCAAGTTGGCGTCGCGCTTCGGTGTTGAGGAAGGCAAGCACACGAAGTACGACTTCGGTTCGGAGGTGACGTTCGACCTCGCATGGAAGATTGCCGACAATATCTCGTGGAAGACGCGTCTCTACGGTTATACCTCGTACAAGCGTGTGCTGGTGGAGTGGGAGAACACCGTGACATTCATCTTCAACAAATACATATCGAGCAACGTGTTTATCTATCCGCGATTCGACGACGGAGCAAAGCGCGGCAAGCATGGTTACATGCAGATGAAGGAGTTCATTTCGCTCGGCTTCAACTATGGTTTCTAAGTGGTTTGGAGCGATTCATCTTTGAAGAATATCAAGCTATAGGGTAGCGGGGCTTTTGCCTTCGCTACCTTTTTTTATACCCATCGCAAACTTTCTTATATCAATTATCAGCTGTTATTTTATTCATCGCAAACTGTTTTTATATCAATCGTCATCTGTTACGGTCTAAACCTTCAGCAACGGGTATCGGCACCGTCCGCCGTCCACGTCTGCGCCGTCCGCCGTCCACATCTGCGCCGTCCGCCGTCCATATCTGCGCCGTCCGCCGTCCACATCTGCACCGACCGCCGTCCATATCTGCGCCGTCCGCCGCGCATGGCTTGGGCTGAGCCTATAACACCCGAATTGTTGTCTTTTTCGCTCCTATATAATGCAAACTTACTCCAATATAGCGAAAACTCGGGTGAAAAAGTCTTAATTCATTTTGTTTTCTCATATTTATTTGATAATTTTGGCGTTAATTACTAATATTATAAGCAGAAAAAGTGAAGAAATATATATTTGCATCAATTCTTGCTTGGTCGCTGTCTATGACTGCGAGTGCCCAAAAGATTACGCTTGGCTCTTGTGTCACGCACGACGGCGCGCAGTATAAAGGACAGATTCAGGCAGGAAAGCCTCACGGAAAAGGCTCGGCTCTCTTCGAGAACGGCGACACCTACGAAGGCGACTACGTGAAGGGCAAGCGCCAGGGCGACGGCATATACACCTTCTCCGACGGCGAGAAGTACGACGGCGAATGGTTTCAGGATCAGCAGCACGGATACGGCACGTTCTGGTTTATAAACAACAACAAGTACGTAGGTATGTGGTACCGCGACTATCAGCAGGGCCACGGCGTGATGTACTATTACAACGGCGACAAGTACGACGGATTCTGGCAGCAGGACAAACGCCAGGGCAAAGGCAAGTATACCTTCGCTGGTGGAGCCTACTATGAGGGCAACTGGAAAGACGACCAGAAGTCGGGCAAGGGCTTCTTCGCTTGGGGCGACGGCACCACATACGACGGCATGTGGCTAAACAACCAGCGCTCGGGCAAGGGCACAAACAAATACGCCGACGGCGATGTGTACACCGGCGAATGGCTTAACGACATACAGAACGGCAAGGGTATCTACCGATTCCAGAACGGTGACGTATACGAAGGCGATTATGTGCAGGGCGAACGCACCGGTGAAGGCATTTTCCGCTATCGTAACGGCGACAAGTATACGGGTCATTTCCTCGAAGGCGACCGAGACGGACAGGGCACGTTCGCATGGAAGAACGGCGACATATATGTAGGTCAGTGGAAACGCAACAGCCAGAACGGACACGGCAAGCTGACAAAGCGCAACGGCGACGTATATGAGGGAGCGTTCAAGGACGGCAAGATGGACGGACAGGTGATTATCCACTACGCCGGCGGAGCCAAGTACAAGGGCATCTTCCGCAACGGAAAGCGCAACGGTGCTGCCATCGAGGAGACAAAGGACGGCACAAGATTCGAAGGAAGCTATGTGGACGACCGACGCGACGGCAACTTTGTGGAAAAAGACCGCAACGGAAAGGTGACGGCACGCGGACACTACGAGCGCGGGCGTCGCTTCGTGGACAAATAAAGCATACGCCGCCGGCAACTGACCGGCTATGCTGCTTCTTACAACAAACAAGGATTATCTTAAAATACAATAAATCACTCAACTATGGCAACAAAGACAAAAAGCACAAAGGCTGTGAAGAAACCGGCTGTAAAGCACATCGGACTTGTGAAGAACGACGCCTATCTGCAACCTTACGAGGACGCTATACGCGGCAGACACGAACACGCCTTGTGGAAATTGAATGTACTGACCAACAATGGAAAGACAAAGTTGACAGATTTTGCCAACGGACACAAATATTATGGCTTGCACAAGGTTGCACGCGGATGGGTGTTCCGCGAGTGGGCACCGAACGCAACGGAAATCTACCTTGTGGGCGACTTCAACAATTGGAAAGAAAACGAAAAATATAAAGCAAAACGCATCGACGAGGCTGGCAACTGGGAGCTGAAACTGCCCACAAAGGCAATGAAGCACGGCGACCTCTTCAAAATGCACGTCTACTGGGACGGCGGCATGGGCGAACGCATCCCGGCTTGGGCTACACGCGTAGTGCAGGACGAGGAGACAAAGATATTCTCGGCGCAGGTGTGGAACCCGGAGCCGTACGAATGGAAGAAGAAGACGTTCAAGCCGAACAAGTCGCCGCTGCTCATCTACGAATGCCATGTAGGCATGGCGCAGGATGCAGAGAAGGTGGGCACATACAACGAGTTCCGCGAGAACGTGCTGCCGCGCGTTAAGGCGGACGGCTACAACTGCATACAGATTATGGCTATCCAGGAGCATCCGTACTACGGATCGTTCGGCTATCACGTAAGCTCGTTCTTCGCAGCTTCTTCGCGCTTCGGCACACCCGAGGATCTGAAGGCGCTCATCGACCAGGCTCACAAGGACGGCATCGCCGTAATCATGGACATCGTTCACTCGCACGCCGTGAAGAACGAGATAGAGGGTCTGGGCAATCTCGCCGGCGACCCTAACCAGTATTTCTATCCCGGCGAGCGCCACGAGCACCCGGCTTGGGATTCGCTCTGCTTCGACTACGGCAAGGATGAGGTGATGCACTTCCTGCTCTCCAACTGCAAGTATTGGATGGAGGAGTTCCACTTCGACGGCTTCCGCTTCGACGGCGTGACGTCAATGCTCTACTACAGTCATGGCCTGGGCGAGGCGTTCTGCAACTACGGTGACTACTTCAACGGTCATCAGGACGATAATGCCATCTGCTACCTCACGCTTGCCAACCTGCTCATACACGAGGTGAACCCGCAGGCTATCACTATAGCTGAGGAGGTGAGCGGCATGCCGGGTCTGGCTGCCAAGTTCAAGGACGGCGGCTACGGCTTCGACTACCGTATGGCGATGAACATACCTGACTTCTGGATAAAGACCATCAAGGAACTGCCAGACGAGGCTTGGAAGCCAAGCTCTATCTTCTGGGAGACAACTAACCGCCGTGCGGACGAGAAGACTATCAGCTACTGCGAGAGCCACGACCAGGCACTTGTGGGCGACAAGACAATCATCTTCCGTCTCATCGACGCCGATATGTACTGGCACTTCCGTCGTGGCGACGAGAACGACCGCGCTCATCGCGGCATAGCGCTCCACAAGATGATTCGCCTCGTTACGGCTTCTACCATTAACGGCGGTTACCTCAACTTCATGGGTAATGAGTTCGGACATCCGGAGTGGATCGACTTTCCACGCGAAGGCAACGGCTGGAGCCATAAATACGCACGCCGCCAGTGGAACCTCGTCGACAATCCCGACCTCGACTACAAGTTCCTCGGCGACTTCGACCACGATATGCTGCAGACTCTGAAGCTCGAGAAGGACTTCCAGAAGACTCCGGTGCAGGAGATATGGCACAACGACGGCGACCAGATTCTCGCCTACATGCGCGGCGACCTTATCTTCGTGTTCAACTTCAGTCCGACACGCTCGTTCACCGACTACGGATTCCTCGTTCCGACCGGTTCGTACGATGTGGTTCTCAACACCGACGCAAAGAAGTTCGGCGGCAACGGACTCGCTGATGATAGCATTACACATCTCACTAACTACGACCCGGCTTACGTGTCGGAGCATAAGGAATGGCTGAAGCTGTACATACCGGCACGTTCGGCTGTCGTTTTGAAGAAGAATTAGAGAAAGGCAGAGGAGAGAGTAAATGAAGAATCAAGGTGTGTTGACACGCGTGATGTGCACGTTCGTGTTTACATTGTTCTGTTTTTATTATCTTTACTGCTATCAGGCCGATCTGCTTACGGTGACGCAGCACATACTATCGAAAGGACAGACCCACTACAACCACTTTGTGGGTGCTGTCCTCATCACGATACTCGCGATGCTCATGCAGATAGGTGTGGTCAGGATATTCAGAAAGCAACGGTTGGCATGGGCGTTGACGTTCGTGCCTTCCGCACTCTGTCTCATGATGCTCACAAACATCTGTGTTTCGCCCGTTGACGGTGGCATCATGTTCGGAGCATGGAGGTTTGTAGCGCCTTTACTGATAGCGGTGTTCTTCCTGGTTGTGTGGGGAGTGAACAGCAGCGGATTGCTCGACTCGCTTCCACGACTATGGACTCAGCCTATCAGGGAGCTGTGGGCTAATCTGCTTATTCTTGTGGCGCTGATGTTTGTCATCTGCTCTGCCGGCAACAACGACAAGTGTCTGCATGCTCGCATACATGCCGAGCAATGTCTTGTAGACGCCGACTACGACGGAGCGTTGGAGGTTCTGCGCAGATACGATGTGGGCGACCGCAACATATCAATGCTTGCTGCCTATGCTCTCTCGAAAAAGGGAGAGCTTGCAGAGCACTTGTTCTACTATCCAGTGACGGACGTAGACGGACTGCTGCCTAACGGCAATGACGTGAAGCTGGAGCTTTATCCCGAATACAAGCTGTACAAGTTTCTCGGCGGACGCTACAAGCAGACTATGAATGCCCGACGGTATATCAACTTCCAGCGTCGAACAAATCACGTGAACAAGCCGATGGCTGACTATGTGCTCTGTGCGCATCTATTCGACCGCAATCTGGATGCTTTCGTAGCCGACTTGAAGAAGTATTATGTTTTGAACGATTCGGTTGCGCTGCCGCGCCATTATCGTGAGGCGCTCACGCTGTATATGCACACGCATACGACGCCTGCTATAATATATAAGGATAATGTGGCAACAACCGATTATGAGGACTATCAGGCAATGGAGCGTAAGTTTGCCAATGAGCGCGAACGTAAGAATGCCTTACGCCGCATGTATGGCAACACTTACTGGTACTACTATGACTATAAAAAATAAGGCTGCATGGATATGGTGTTAAGCCATATCTGCGCAGCCTAAGTATTAAGAATTTAATATACAGAATTATGTATGTTGAATTTAATCTGTTGAATACTATAATGTATAGGTCAGAACAAACTCTTCGTTCTGCATGTACGTTATAGTTTTTTTTATGTCTTGTCGGATGTTGGTGCAATAGAAAGTTCCTTCTTGCCCAAATCCTTCCAGGCAGGTTTGCATCTCGTCGAACATTAGCTTCTCCTCAGAGAAGTATTTGTATATGGTCTCCTTAGCACACCAGCAGAGCAATAGCGCTGTCTGTGTGTCATGGCTTTCAGTCAGCGATGCTATAGTCTTTAAGGTTGTGTCCTTGGTTTGTAGTAGTCCGTTCAAAAGGGCTGTCTCTTGCTTCGTAAGAAACTTGTCAACGATTCTGAACACGCGGTTGTTGCGGTATTCTACGTCAACTGCTACATTCCTTGTCTTCGACATGATAATGCTTGCGTAGCCGATAGTGTGGCTTACGCTGATGATATAACCATCGAGTGTAGGCTTTCCGTCGGCGTTATGGCCTATTACAAGGTCGCGTCTGCCGGTCATGGCGTGAAGCAGGGCGTACACGGCGGCTGTCTCCTTCTGTCTTCTTGTGCACTTCCGCTTCAGTTCCTCACATACCATTTGCGGACAAACCTCATCTGCATGAAGTTCGTCCGCAATCTTCCACAGTCCAAGCCGTGTGTCGGTGTCTATATCTTTGATGAATACTAATGGCATTGTTTCTGTTTGTGTTTATCTGCCTTATAGTTTTACTTTCTTTATTGCCTTATAGCTTTACTTTTCTTTCTCAGTTGCGATGTCCTTTTTCTCGTGTATCACAACCTTAATCTTGCTTATGCGGCGTTCCTCTATGCCTGCAATCTCGAACGTGTAGTTCTTGTAGTCAATCTTCTCATGGATAGAGAGGAAGTCGCCCTTTATCTCGAGCAGCAGTCCGGCGAGAGTGTCTGCGTCGCCCTCAACGTCTGCAAACTCCTCGTCGTCGATGTTCAGAATCTTGCAGAAGTCGGTGAGCAGCGTCTTGCCCTCAAACAGATAAGTATTGTAGTTGAGCTTAGAGTAATACTTGTTCTCCTCGTCATACTCGTCGTTTATCTCTCCTACAATCTCCTCCAGGATATCCTCGAGCGTAACGAGTCCGCTTGTTCCTCCGAACTCGTCCACAACGATAGCGATGTGAACCTTGTTCTCCTGAAACTCGCGCATCAGATCGTCTATCTTCTTGGTCTCCGGCACGAAGTAGGGTGGGCGGATAAGACTTTGCCAGCGGAAGTTGGCAGGCTTGGAGAGGTGGGGCAGAAGGTCCTTGATATAGAGAATACCGCGGATGTTGTCTGCATTGTCCTGGTAGATAGGAATACGGCTGTAGTTGTTCTCTACGATGCTCTTCAGTACATCCTGATAGTTGGAGTGAATGTCGAGCGCTACGATATCCTGGCGGCTTGTCATTACCTCTTTGGCTGTCTCGTCGCTAAAGCGTATGATGCCCTTCAGCATGCTCTGCTCGTCCTTTATATCCTCCTTGTCTGTCAGTTCGAGAGCCTGCTCCAAATCGTCTACGCTCAGCACGTGACTCTCTTTCTGCACAACCTTCTCTGCCAGAATGCCGCTGCGCAGCAGAATGTTCTCCATAAACCAGAACAGCTTGCGGCAGATCATGATGCCGCCGACAAACTTGCGGCAGAAGCCCAGCGGGTCCTGACGGCTGTACACCTTCGGCATAATCTCGCCGAAGAGCAGCAGCAGAAAGGTGAGTAGCACCGTGAGCGACAGAAACTGCAGCCAGTAAGCCTTCTCGCCGAAGTGTATAAGGTGAGAGAAGATGTAGTTGCAGAGCATGATTATCGTCACGTTCACAAAGTTGTTTGTGATGAGTATAGTGGCGAGAGTGCGCTCGCTGTCCTCACGCAGTGTCTTTATGTTGCGGTCGCTTGCAGTCTTCGCTTCGTTCACCTCCGCCATATCGGTAGGCGAGAGACTGAAGAATGCAATCTCCGATCCGCTGGCGAATGCAGAGAAGCCCATGAGCACTACGGTCAGTACTGCCGCTATTATTACGCCTATTGTCGGAGTGACGAAATAAACGTCGGCTAATGAATCGGATATGAGATTTATATATGTTTCCAAATCGTTGATGTTTATATATTATATGTTCTTAGAATGGCAGCTGGTCATCGTCTTCTGTCGACGCAATGGATGCGTTTGAAGATGATGCGGCATTTTGGTTCGCGTTGTTTGCTGCGGCGTTTGTGTTCTGTGATGTCGTGTCTGCTGTAGCGTTAGCTGCAGAGCGCGGCGTAAGCAGTTCCATGTTGTCGGCATACACTTCAGCAATGAAGCGGCGCTGTCCCTTCTTGTCGTCGTAGTAGCGATAGCGCATCTTGCCTTCTACGTAGAGACGGTCGCCTTTGTGTACGTATCTCTCCACTATCTTTGCAAGATTTCCCCACATCACTATGTTATGCCAGTCGGTACGGTCGGGCACACGTGTGCCGTTAGGCAACTGATAGCCTCTTTCTGTTGTAGCCAACGAGAACTGTGCTACAGCCTGATCAGCGTCGTAGTATTTCACATCGGGGGCTTTGCCGACGTTTCCAATAAGCATCACTTTGTTCATAATAGTAGTATTACGTTTCGTTTAAAGCAAATAAGGGTGTCTTGCTTTATACAAACAGACACCCTTTTAGCTTGTTTCCAATAAATTCTTTTTTAGTGTCAACGATATATCAACACTGCCTTACTTCCACATGCCAAGATACTTGTAGTGGAAATTCTTTCCCTTTGCAGAAGGGAACTGCGAGCGGCTGTCAACGCGTCCGCGCAGATGATCGACTATTCTGTTGTAGCAGTCCTGACCTGAGTTCGCTTTGCATCTCACCACGAAGTGAGTGTCGCGATACTCGTGCTTGCCGGTTGTAGGCACAAGCACAACGCGCTTGAAGTCAAGTTCGCCTTCATACCAGCCCGGACGTTCCTCGTTGAGCTTCGTTGTAACTGTAGCCACCATATCGTGCTTCTCAGCAGCAGGACTGTTCTGCGGGGCAGAGTGCAAAGCCTTCTTCTGCTTGAAGTCGAGCATCGTAGCAGCAGTTGTCTTTATTATGATAAAGTAAACGCGTGGACGGATTTTATATCTTTTCGGATAGTACACTTCGCTGTCTGCATAATCGCGTACATCAGCTTCGAGATTGGGTGTCATGCCAATTTCTGGTATAGAACGCAAAAAGTCCAATGCTTCGTCAACATTGTGTACCAGCGTTTCTTTGTCAAAATATCTGAGATATAAATTCATTAATAGTCGTGTTTTTTGTTTTTCAGAAAAAGAATCTTCTTTTAAATAAAAAATAGAAGAGCGGCAAACGGGACTTGAACCCGCGACCCCAACCTTGGC
>UMIP01068528.1_pt1 | contig 13298 bp, 7 predicted proteins | sample 1965751 | NCBI WGS metagenome assembly UMIP01 (sample SAMEA4836117, study PRJEB28245) | human gut metagenome | biome: gut microbiome; material: fecal sample | place: Denmark | collected 2008
CGTCTCTTTCGCACGCAACAAAATCCTCTATATGGACGAAGTGCCCAAGCAATTCTCTTATATGAACCAGACCGGTGGCTCTACCGGACGCCAGACCGGAGTATACAACTACATCCGTCTCTATCAGTACAGCGACTTCATCACCGGAGCTGACGGCGAACTGACCTTAAAGCCGGAACTGCCTCAGCCTTATCAGAAGGTGTATCCGGGTGACGCCATGTACGCCGACCTCAACGGAGACCACATCGTGGACGGTAATGACAAGAGCGTAGCAGGTTATGCTACCCGTCCGGAATACGTTTTCGGTATGAACATGGGATTCGACTGGAAAGGATTCAACTTCACCATGCAATGGGTAGGTTCCAAGAACGTTAACAGAATGTATGACATCGAATACCGCATCCCTTATACGAATGCCGGAAAGCGTGGTTTGCTGACTTACTTCTACGATGGTTGCTGGACCCCGGAAAACCAACTGGGAGCTGTTTATCCACGTCCGTCGGAAGAATCGGAAAGCTGGAACTCCGAGCCCTCTACTCTTTGGCTAGTGGACGCTTCCTATCTCCGTTTGAAAAGTCTGAGCTTCGGTTATACCATCACCGGAAAGAAATTCCTGAAGAAACTGGGTCTCAGCTCACTCGGATTAAACTTCAGCGGCTACAACCTGCTGACCTTCTCACCGCTTAAATATCTTGATCCGGAAAGTGATCCTAACCGATTCGGAGATTATCCGCTGATCAAAGTATATAGCTTCGGTTTAAATCTTAACTTCTAAAAAACGACTGTATGAATAGAATAATAAAAGGACTCGGAATAGCATTAGGTTGCGTACTGATAGCCTCCTCCTGTTCTGAAATCAGCTTCGGGGATAAATTTCTGGGCGACCAGCCTGAGAGTTCCGGAGCGACTACCGAAGAAATGTTCTCTTCGAAAATAAATGCCGAAAAGGTGCTGACCAAAGCATATACCGGATTACCTTATGGGCTACCGACCGGCTCTGACTACAAATTGGGTGTGAACATCCTTGAATCAATCACAGACTTGTGTTACAGTTTCCGTGACAATATCAGTGATGGGCCTGTCAAGCTCTATTACAACGGAGCACTCAGTGCCAACAACGTCCCAAAGAATTCCGCTTACCGTTATGGAAGCAAGTCCGACTGGACCACCATCCGTTACGCTTGGTTATATATCGAGAACGTAGAGAAAGTGCCCGACATGACAGCCAGCGAGAAAAGTGAACGGATCGCGGAAGCCAAAGTTTTGATCTCCCTCTGCTATTTCGAAATGCTGAGATATGTAGGCGGTGTGACATGGCTGGACCACTATGTAGACGTAAACGAGACAATGAATTTCCCCCGTATCACTTTTGCCGAAACGGTAGAGAAGATCGTAGGATTGCTCGATGAAGCCATCGGCTCAGAGCTGAAATGGAAGCAGAAAGCCGAAGATGACGGACGTATGACCAAGGCAGGAGCGATGGCATTAAAGTTCAAGGTCTTGCAATGGGCAGCCAGTCCGACTTTCAACTCAAACACCAAATGGCATCCGAAAGCAGACGAATATACCTGTTACGGCAACTACAGCGACCAACGCTGGAAAGATGCGGAAGCAGCCGGCAAAGCCTTTTTCGCAGAAGTACAGAAACAGGGGGAATATGAACTGATTCAACCTACAGAAGCGACTCACCGCGCAAAACGTCTGGCATACCGCAAAGCATACTACAACCGCGGTGGAACAGAAATATTAATCTCTACCCGTCAAGGATATGGCTCCGATGTTCACAGCAGCTTTATCGGCCAACGTTATTACAGCGGCCCTACATTGAACTATGTAGATATGTTTCCGTGGGAAGACGGAACTGATTTTCCGGCAAATTTCGACTGGAAGTCACCCTCCAAGCAACCGTTCTTTACAAAAGGCGAAATGGTGCCCACCCGCGACCCACGTCTGTATGAAAATGTAGCTTGTCCTGGAGACACCTACTGCAACGGAACAACAGCTCCTGTTTATATCAACCATGCCGACTACAAAGACGGTAGCGGATTCCTGATCATGAAGTACATCTTACAGGAAAACAACGATCGCGAAGGTCCGGTACAATGGTCACACACCCGTCTGGCGGAAATCATGCTGGGATATGCGGAAGTACTCAACGAAGTCAACGGACGCCCTACCGACGAGGCTTACAAAATGGTAAACGACGTACGAAAAAGAGTAGGTCTGCCGGAACTTTCCAAGACAATGAATCACGATCAGTTCCTCGAAGCCGTACTGAGAGAAAGAGCACTCGAATTAGGATTTGAAGAAGTACGCTGGTTCGACCTCGTTCGCAGAGACCGTCAGAGCGACTTCAAGAAGAAGTTGTACGGACTCAGAAGCAGAGGTAACGACTTGAACAATCCGACTGAGTTCACCTTCGAGAAGATCGAACTGGGAGACCATTACTGGGCTACCAACTGGGATACCAAGTGGTATCTGGCTCCGATTCCTCAGGAGGAAATCAACAAGCAATATGGAATGACCCAAAACCCGGGCTGGTAAATGACACGTTAACTAATATCGTTTGAACAATGAATAAAATAAATTATATATTAATCACTCTGTTCCTGGGAGGTTCGGTATCCCTGAATGCACAGACATCGAAAGCTGCTTCGGAAATGCAGCTGGCAGATACACTGAGCATCGGCTACCAGATGAACGTATCTTCCCGGACCAGCAGTTACTCTATCAACGGAGTCAATGCTTCCGCATTCGAAAAATCCCCGTACATAGATATCAGCAAAGCTTTGTATGGAAAAGTGGCAGGTCTGAATGTATATCAGGGTACAGGCTCGTCAGCCGATAACGTATCCACCCTCTCTATACACGGAAATGCCCCGCTAGTATTAATTGATGGTTTCCCACGTGATATCAGCGACATCACTTCGATGGAAATCGAATCATGCTACGTTCTGAAAGATGCGGCAGCCGCTGCTCTCTACGGTATGCGTGGTGCGAATGGAGTAGTACTGATCACGACTAAACGCGGAATAAGCAATGGTCTGAAGGTAAATGTGGACTATAATTTCGGTGTCAATACCCAATTCCGTTCTCCGGACTTCGCAGATGCCTATACGTATGCGAACGCTCTTAACACCGCATTAAGCGGAGACGGTCTGCCTGCACGCTACAATGCACAGGAACTGGATGCTTTCCGGACAGGAATCTATCCGTATGATTATCCGAATGTAGACTGGTGGAATGAAACGCTGAACAACACAGGATTGACCCACAACCTGAAAATGTCTTTCAGCGGAGGTAGTGACAAGTTCCGTTTTTACACGGTAGTAGACTATTACCGGGATCGCTCCATGTTGAAAAAAAACACGGAAGATACACGTTTCGACACTACACCTACAGACACACGTCTGACCGTGCGTACCAATCTGGACGTAAAAGTGACGGAAAGCACATTGCTGAAAGCCGGTATTGTGGGCAGACTGAAAGAACTCAGAGGTACCCGCTATGGACGCAACACTATTTTCAATAAAATCTATGGCATTCCATCTGCTGCATTCCCCATTCGTTATGAGAATGGCATTTATGGAGGTAGCTCTGTGTACGGAACCGGTAATCCGGTAGCTCTGTTGAAAGACTATGGACACATCCGTAACGTATACGGAACACTACTCGCCGACCTGAGCATCCGTCAGGATTTAAGTGCGTTGACCAAAGGACTGGCAGCCGAAGCATCCGTCTCTTTCGATAATATCGGAGGAATGAATGAAACCACCAATAAAGAGTATCGTTACATGAACAGCAATGCAAGTATCACCAGCGATGGTACACTGGTGACAACTCCTGCCATTTATGGTACAGACTCCGAAACACTGGGGCATACACAGCCTTTCGAAAGACTGATGCTACGCAGCGATTTCCAGGCAAAGGTGGATTATAACCGCACTTTTGGCAAACACCAGGTGGGAGGAGCATTGATTTATGATATGCAGTCTGTAGTCAAAAACGGCAGAAACAACTCTCAGAAGAATCAGTCTGTGCTGGTGAACGCCACATATACTTACGACAACCGTTACAGCCTCAATGCCGTATTCAACCGTTCGGGATCAGCTTACCTGCCCGACGGAGACAAATACTCGAACTATCCTGCCGTTTCTGCTGCATGGATCGTCTCCAACGAAGCGTTTATGGAAAAGGTGACACCGATCAATCTCTTCAAGATTCGCGCCTCTTACGGTCTGTCCGGATGGGACGGCAATCTGAGCCACGAACTATGGCGTCAGTCTTATGGCAGCGGCGGTGCCGGTTATAACTTCGGAGTGAATGCCGGAGGACAGTCCGGTGGCAGCGAAGGCGATCTGCCGGTTATCGGCCTGGTAGCGGAAAAATCACAGAAAGCGACTTTCGGATTTGATCTCGCCGCTTTTGATAATCGTTTGAATGCAACAGTAGAAGGTTTCTACGAAAAACGTTCGGATATACTTGTGTCAGGAGCCAATTCTACTTCCGGTATTATCGGTATCACAGTAGGTCAGGTGAACGAAGGAATCTATAAATACAAAGGACTGGATGCTTCTTTGAGTTGGAATGATAAGATCGGTGATTTCCATTATGGTATTGGTGCCAGCATGTCATATCTGAATACAGAGGTAGTCAATGTAAACCAGGCATATCAGGAATACGACTACTTGTATACCAAGGGCAACCGTATCGGACAGATGTACGGCCTGGAAGCTATCGGCTTCTTCAACAGCCAGCAGGAAATCAACAACAGTCCGCAACAAACCTTCTCGGACGTAGCTCCCGGTGACGTGAAATACAAAGATCAGAACGGTGACAACCGCATCGACGAGAAAGACGTTGTGAAAATGTTCGGTTCATCTGTTCCACGCTTCTATTTCGGATTCAATCTGAACTTCTCATACAAGAGACTGGAGCTTTCCGCTGATTTCCAGGGAATGACCGGAGTCACTGTTTCATTGCTCAACAGTCCGCTTTATAGTCCACTTGTAAGCAATGGCAACATTTCAAATACATTCCTGAATGAAGAAATAAGCTGGACACCGGAGAATAAGACCAATGCAACCATGCCGAGACTGACTACTCAAGAAAACTTGAATAACTATCGTGCCAGCTCACTGTGGTACCGTGACGGTTCATTCCTGAAACTTCGTAACCTATTGGTAGCTTACACTTTCCCGAAATCGCAGACTCGCTTTGCCGACCTGAAAGTATTCGTACAAGGCACCAATCTGTTCTCATTAGACAATCTCCATTTTGCCGACCCGGAACAACTTGGCATCGCTTATCCGTCGACAAGAAGTTATTGGGCAGGTATCAAACTTAATTTTTAATGCAAAGTAACAAATGAACATTATGAGAACCAAATACATACTCTTAACCATTTTGTCTTCGTTGGTCTTTGCTTCGTGCAACTACCTTGACTTTGATGAAACGAACAACCTGAAGACAAAAGAAGACATGTACAAGTATTTCGGTACAAGCAAATCAATGCTTACCCACGTATACTCATACATGCCACAAGGCTACCGACTGTTTGCGACCTCCGGCGGAATTTTCACCGAAGACATATATTCCATGCGCGACTGTGCCAGTGATGACGGCGAATTCGGAGCCTATGCAGATAATATCCAGAATACCAATAACGGTAACTGGTCGCCTATTAAAACTTATGACGATTCATGGACCCTGTATCGTGGTATACGTGCTGCCAACAGTTTTATAGCAGAGATTGCCCAAGTGGACTTCACACGCTACGAGCACGACGGACAATATACAAACTGGATGAAGCAGCTGAAATATTTCCCTTATGAAGCCAGAGTGCTGCGGGCACACTACTTCTTTGAACTGGCACGCCGCTACGGTGACATCGCCATGCCATTGGAAGTACTGACTGAAGAGGAAGCCAATACAATCGGCAAGACACCATTCAGCGAAGTAATCAGCTTCATTGTCAGTGAATGTGACGACGCTGCCAATAACTTGCCGGACAGCTATGTAAACGAACCGGGAGCAGAAATCGGCAGAGTGACCAAAGGCTTTGCAATGGCAGTAAAGTCAAAAGCACTGCTATATGCTGCCAGTAAGCTACACAATCCTTCTATGGATACCGAATTGTGGAAAAAGTCTGCCAAAGCAGCAATAGATATTATCAACACAGGGCTTTACTCTCTCGACCCCCAGGAGAGTGCCAACAACCTCGACTCAAAAGAAGTTGTACTGATGAGGATCAATGGTGATAATTCGGACTTCGAAATGTTTAATCTCCCGCTTCGCATGACTGCGGGAACACGCACTTCCAGTCTTATCCCATACAGCAATTACCCATCACAAAACCTTGTGGACGCATTCGAGACAGTCAACGGTTACAAAGTAACCCTAGAAAACACAGGATGGGTTTGCGAAGACCCTGCATTTGACCCGCAATCACCTTATGAGAATCGTGACAAACGTTTCTACCGCGCTATTCTTGCCAACGGAATGTCGTTTAAAGACTACACCATTGAAACCTTCAAAGGTGGCGCCGACGACGGAATCGTATCACAAGGCGGTTCACCGACAGGATACTTCCTGCGCAAGTACATTCAGGAAGCTACCAGCTTCGAACCGGGTAAAGAAGCTGTCAGCAAGCATCATTGGGTGATTTACCGCTATGCGGAAACATTACTAACGTATGCGGAATCTATGGTCAACGCTTTCAATGATGTCAACTACACAGATGAGACTTATAAGTATTCTGCTCTGTGGGCTATCAATGAAGTGAGAAAGAATGCCGATATGCCGTTGATTCCTTCCATGGGAAAAGATGAATTCATGGAACGCCTGTACAATGAATGGCGTGTAGAGTTTGCTTTCGAAGATCATCGTTTCTGGGATGTACGGAGATGGAAGATTGCCGATACTACCCAGCGGGAACTATATGGAGTAAAGATCGAGAAGCAGGCGGACGGTACGTTCAACTTCTACAAGAACCTTTACGAAACCCGTAACTGGAGAGATTGCATGTATCTGTATCCGATCCCTCAAAGCGAACTATACAAGAATACAAACTTAAATCCTCAAAACACAGGATGGTAATTAATTGTCTAATCTAATATTTAAAAGATATATGAAAAAGTTATATAGCAACACGTTAATGCAACTGATTCTTGCACTGTGCACATTCAGTTTTGTAGCATGCCAGGAGTTTGACATCGACTCACAGCCGGAAGGTCCTCTCAATATCCAGATAGATGCTCTGGAGTCTTATACTGCTTTGGCAACTTCTCCAAGCAATGTAGTGTTCAACATCAGCTCCAACACTCCCTGGACGATCGAAAGTGACCAGCAGTGGTGCAAGCCGACTCCTTCGATGAGTGCAGCCAGCTCACTTGTGTCGGAGATTGTGGTGACAATGGAAAACAATACAGGAAAGAAAGCACGTACAGCCAAACTGACTATCAAGGCAGAAGGCGTTGAAGGCACCAAGGTAGTTACTATCGAGCAGGCTTCGAAAGAAGACCTGGTGGTGGTTCCTTACGATGAACTGGTACCGACAGAAGGCGGCAGCATCACCTTTACCATTGCTTCCAACAAAGCTTGGGAAATCATTCCTTCCACCGCTTTCCTTTCCAATATCGACAAAACATCCGGTACAGGTAATGAAGATGCCATAGCAGAAACCGTAACTGTGACGCTGCCTGCCAATGCAGGCGCCAAGAGAGCAGGCACGCTGACTGTAAAAACTGAGTTTGAAGAATACACCTTTACCATTACTCAAAATGGAGTGATCATTGAACTGGAAGAAGATCCCGAAAGTACAACAATCAGCATGCCCGGAACAGGCAGTGGTATGGAAAAGACTGTACTGATTCGCGCAAACAAAGAATGGAAAGTTGAAGTTCCTAAGGAATATCAGAGTTGGCTGAAAGCTGAGGCACTGAGTGAAACAGAGTTGAAAGTAACGACAACAACGACTAATAATCTGATGGTAAACCGTGTCGGCCACATCATTATGAAGACCAAAGAAGTCATCGACGGATTTGACGGCATTACGTTCGACATCAGCCAGGGTACTGCTTTCTGGAAAGAAGGAGGAGCAGATAACTATGTTGTGGATGAGGAAACCGGTTACATGACACTCTATGGCAGTGGAATAGTCACTAACTATTTATTCAAAAAAGGACGTCTCGCATTCGATTTCGAATCTATCAATTTAACCGGAGAAGATTGGATTGAGTTTAATATGTGGCCCAACTCAGGAAATACAAACTTCCATTTGCATTTCTACGCAAATAAAGAAAGTAACTTTACTTGTGGAGGTTCAGGCTTAAACTGGACTCAGAAAACATTTACCTGGACATCGGAACAAACGAATGTAGTGAAGAAGATCGAATTCCTTGTTGTCAACAAAGAAGAAGGTTCGAACGCATTAGTTCTTAAACTGATTATTGATGGTGTTGAGGTTGCCGTATTAGATAATAACATAACCGATCCTTATGCAACCGAACCGGGAGCACCTGTATACTTCAGAATGCATACCACAAATAAAGCTTCCAATTTCACCGTGAAGTCTATCACATGGGAACCAGTAGAATAATAACCGAACCCTAAAATTCAAGAGTATGAGATTAAATATCAGAAAATCAATAATTACAGGCATTTCTCTCGCCACATTGCTACCTGCATTCTCTTTATTGCAGAGTTGCGATGACAGTGAAGCAGAGAAATGGGTAGACCTGCGCTATAGAGTAGAAGACTCCTATCTGGTTGAAGCGAAAAATCCGGAACCAGTCTCCTTCCAGGTCAAGTCAACTGACCCGTGGGAAGTATTCGGAAAATATGATTGGTACACCATCTCACCCAGTACGGGTGAGGCAGGTGAAACCTACACCGTAACTGTTATCTGCAAAGAAAACACTGAATTGGACGACCGTATAGACACGCTCAACATTAAAAGTGACTACTGGACCGGAAAAAGATTCGTTCTGACCCAGAAAGGTACTGCTTATCTGAATGTAGAAGGTGTGGATATGATCGACCAGGAAGGAAACAGCGAAACATTCAGCGTACTCAGCAATCAGAAATGGACTGCTAAAGTAACAGACGGTGATGTTTGGCTCTCCATCCAATCCGGAGCATCGGGCGAAATGAACGGAGAAATCACTGTCACCGCTTCACCGAACACAGGCGAACAACGTACCGGTATTGTAACCATCTATGACCGGCACGGAAAAATAGCCAGAGAAGTACAATGCATACAAGACGGTGTATTGCTGACACCGGATACACCGGAAAACGGCAAGTGGTTTGCTATGTATGAACAGGCTCAGCAACTCACCATCCACGTAGAATCGAATGCAGAATGGGAAGTATCCAAAGAAAACGAAGCAGATGATACCTGGTATCACTTTGAAAAGACCTCATTCAACGGTTCTGCCGATATCGTAATTAACGTAGACGCACACGAAGGCTCTTCTGTCCGTACTGGAATTATCGTACTGAGCACCAAAGCTGCCGAAGGCGCTACTCCGCTTATGAAGACAATCAAGATCAAACAAGCGAATCCACAAAGACCTGTGGTTACTGAAGTAAACAGATCCATCAGTGGTGCTTACTACGGACCGGGTGGTTTAATGCCGGGTCATTACAGCTTCTATTGGGAACCGCTTGGCGACGCCAGTCTGACTACTTTCTTCTCTTGGAGCGGAAAAGCATTTGATGGAGGAGACGTAGAACTTCGCTTCCATATTCTGAGCAAACGGACTCAATTAAGTACAAGACCGTGGAACGGTGACGTATACAATGAGAACAGCGGCCGTGATGTTGATACCAGCAAGCCAAACGTATTATCATTCGAGATACGCGAAGCTATAGATGCCAATGATCCAACACAATCATGGATTTACTCGGAATGGATTCTCAACGGTACAGTCATAGGAAAAGCAACCAGCGACGGTGTGATAGACGCTAACGGTACAAGTGATACTTACAAAGTACCATTCTCGGATACCAAAGATGGTGGTAATTTCTCGATGACAATTTCCGGCGGCAGTGCCACACTGACTAAATGGGAATACATCGCTCCACTAGTATGGGGAGACTAATTCTCTAAAGATAGTGATTGCCTGAACTCCCCCAATCAGGCAATCGCTTCTAACAAACTCAAAAATCAATAAAAAGAAAAAGAGTATGATGAAAAGAAAAATATTACTTATACTGAACATGGCAATCATCGGATTTTCCACTGCTGCCTGTTCGGATGATGAGACCAATTACATCACTCCGGAAAAAAAATATCCGCTCACCGCTTTTGCCGTAGCAATAAATAATGTGTCAGCGAATACGACTTCCTATTATCATGGGAAGATAGACCAGACAACCCACAGAGTGGAAATCGGTACGATCGAGGATGCCAATACCATCACCGGCGTAGACTATACGCTAATGAGCGACGGAGCCACCATCTCACCGGACCCGGCAACATTTGTACACAACTGGAAAAAAGAGCAGACAGTGACCGTCACCACCGAAGACAATCAGACAACGACCTATACTATTGTACTGACCAAGTTTGACGACACCATGAAGGACGTTCTCTTCATGGACGAGTTCGATGTGGACGGCAATCCGGACCCGACCAAATGGGTACTCTGCCAGAAAGCAGGTTCCGACTGGAACGACGAAATGTCCGAAAGCTATGACCAGGCTTACGTAAAAGACGGCAGACTGATACTCAAAGCTGAAAAAATTGGCGACGAATACAAAGCCGGAGGTATCGAGACACAAGGCAAGTTTGACTTCACCTTCGGACGGGTGGAAGTAAAAGCAAAAATCACCAGTTACCCCAACGGCGCATTCCCTGCTATCTGGATGATGCCGAAGAAGTATATCTATGACGGATGGCCGAATTGCGGAGAAATCGATATCATGGAACATGTAAAACAAGAATCCGTAATCCATCATACGATACATACTCACTACACGTATGATTTGAACATCAAAGATCCGTCCAACACCGCACAAGTAACTTGCAATTATCAAGACTGGAACATCTACGCTTTAGAATGGAGCGAAGACAAGCTGACTTTCTTCGTCAATGGTCAGGAAACTTTCTCTTATTCGAACCTGAAACTGGAGAATGAAGCGGAAATGAAGCAATGGCCGTTTACGAAAGACTCTTCATTCTACCTCATCCTGAACATGGGATTGGGAGGAGACAGAGAGGGCTCATGGGCAGGCCCTATCGATGATGCCAACTTACCTGCCATCATGGAAATTGACTGGGTGAAAATAACCAAGTTAGATAAATAGGTTTTAAGGTAAGAGCCAAGGTTTTTAGGAACTTCTAAAGAAAAGAGGAGGTTTATATAATCTCCTCTTTTCGCTTTATTGACACCAATTCCATTATTAGGAAGTATTTGATATACTATAATGAAAATCAAGCCTAAAAACAAAGATGGCAATAACCAGAAAAAATATAGTATCCTTACTTATCGGATTCCTTTTATTAGGCTTATTATTCAATCCGATAAAAGAAATACCTGATGTTCCTCATCAATCATTCTTGTTTACCTGTACATTCCTAGCGACAGTAATAGGTATTGCAGCTTTCTATCCCACTAAACAATTCATTCACCGACTAACTATTATAGACTTATTAGTTATTTTAATAGCGGTGGGGAACATATACTTTTATCCTCCTACCTCTAACCTTTTCGGGTTAGCCCGTTTTGCTCTGATCATACTATATTGGAGCATACGTCAGACAGGAGGATTAAATGGCACTCTCTTATATACTATCATCCTCATAACTACCTTAGTCCTGTCAATTATCGGTTATATGCAGATACTGCATATACTTCCCTCCCATCATCCTCATTTTGATATAACAGGTCCTTATGGCAACCCTACAATTTATGCCGGAATATTATGCTTGTTACTGAGTGCTCCGATAATGGTATTATCGCATTTCAAGTCAGATGCAATCCATAGATATACTTATTTAGTGAGTTTTCTTACGTGTATTATAGCTCTGCCCATATTGTGGCTTACTCACTGTCGTTCCGCCTGGATAGCAGTATTAGCTATCATCAGCTATTCCATTTATAGTCGCTTTTCAATCTCTTTTCGATGGGGTATATCAACCTTGATTACAATTGCGCTACTTTCGTACTTGCTATATCAGTTCAAACCGGCCTCAGCTGATGGAAGAATACTGATCTGGAAAGTTACCGCACAAATGATAAAAGAGAAGCCTTTTACCGGCTTTGGTCCTCATGGCTTTACTGCCAACTATATGCATTTTCAAAGTGAATATCTGAAAAAAGAAGGAAGCATATATGAAAAACAGTTAGCAGATAATAACCACTATGTCTACAACGAACCTTTACGCTGGACAGTAGAATATGGAATTGCAGGATTGCTACTTTATATTGGAATATTATATTGCATTTTCTCGTATAAGAAAAGCGAGATACAATCTTTATCCGCCCAGGCGATATACATAGCCGGACTTGTCTGGGGATTATTTTCTTATCCCGATCAGACTTTCCCGATTCTGGCTGTTATGACTATAGCACTAGCAGAAATGTCCAACAGACAAAGAGAATGTGTAATTAAACAACTTCCTCACAAATATATATTTCTGAAAGCAGTCATTTTCCTTGCCATAGCAGGACAGGAAGCTTTACTGATAAAAATATTTCAATGCCACCGGGAATTATATCAAATATCCCATCGTACTTCCAGCCAATCACCGGAAGAAATTATGACGAACCTTTCACTACTGGAAACAGCAATGAAGAATGAAACAATATTTTGGCCATACTATTGTCACACTCTTTACAAATTACAGAGAGACAGCATCTTACTGGATAAGATTACTTATTGGGAACAATTATATCCAAGCACACATACCTATATTCTTAAAGGCGACGCTCTACAACGTACAGACAAAATAAAAGAGGCTGAGGCTGCTTATTGGACGGCTCACTTTATGGTCCCCTCCTTACAGAAAGCACGATACAAGTTAGCTCTCATGTACTATCAGCAAAAGCGTATCTCTAAAGCAAACCGACTAGCCAATGAAGTGCTTACCGAAAAAGTAAAAGTATACGGTTTTGAAACCTATGAGATGCATAGAGAATTACGAAGGATTTTCGAAGATCAACTAAAATAATTATTCACTAGAATCTAAGAATATGAAAACAAAAAGAATCAAACGACCAGTTTGTTACCTTGTCGGACTTCTTGCCTTTGGTCTGATTCTGTATTCCTGCTTACAGGACGAAACAGAT
>UMIP01051691.1_pt1 | contig 13148 bp, 10 predicted proteins | sample 1965751 | NCBI WGS metagenome assembly UMIP01 (sample SAMEA4836117, study PRJEB28245) | human gut metagenome | biome: gut microbiome; material: fecal sample | place: Denmark | collected 2008
TGGCTTTTCTGAATCTCTGCCATTACAACCTCATCCATTTCTTATGATACCCAAAGAACCTTTCTGTACCTTGATTGGATTTAATCTCAGTTCTTCACCGATGGCCTGCAAGGACATCTCAGAATTATAACGCGCCACAGCTCTTTCCGTCTGCTCTTTCAGATTCTTCCCGGCATCATACTCCGGCTTCAGCTTCTTCCGACCGCCGCCGGGCTTTCTTGTTTTCTTCATTTTATTCATGCAGTTCCAGCGCTAATCCGTCCGGGTCATGGAAGAAAGTCATCTTCTTATCGGTATAGTCATCCACACGGATTGGCTCGCATTCAATTCCTACCTCCGCCAGTTCTTTCACCGTCTGCTCCACGCTCTCCACGCAGAACGCAAGGTGACGCAGCCCACGTCAATACGGTTTGTTGAGTAGACATTTCTGCACTCAAATTTGTTCGGAGAAGTTGCTCGACGGTGGCGTATAAAGCTCACTTATTGCCATATGTCGCTACATACCCACTTTTCCGGGCATAAAAAAGAAGCCGCCGATTATTGACTAATCGACGACCTCAAAGTACATCAGAGCGTAAAATATTCACTTTTTTCCTTATAAGTGATTAAGCTCACTTATTTCAGTTTGTAATGATTTTCAGTGATTATAATCACTTATTTTTACCAAATGATAGCATCACCCAAAACTCCGGGTGGCGTAAAAAGCTCACTTTTTCTAAGTGAACAAAATCACTTATTTCCAATAGCCATAAGTGAGCTTAATCACTTATTTTTTACGTTCATAGGTGCAAAAGTGATTTTATTCACTTGTTGAGTAGACTTGTCTGTATAGCTCCTGCCCACCCGGTCACCTTCCACCTTGCTGCCTTGCAAGCATCCTGGATTCTGACCCGATTGGCTGCCTTTTGCCTACTTCGCCACACACCCCTCACAGCGTCCCACTGTCGCGTTTAATTGGCGAGGCCGAGGAACTTTCCGCAGCGGACAATCCTTCGCCACACAGGGGCTTTGTGAGGCTTGGATTTTCGTCAAGAGCTTTCCCGTTTTCGACCAAAAACGGAGTGCCTAAATCGAAACTCACAAGTTGCTGTCTGGGGATGCTTTTCCCCTCCAGACGATATGTATTGTTCCGATTCCACCGCATGTCCCGGTAGATCATTTTTACAAGTGCCATACATTTGATCTCACAACTGTTGCTTGCATTCAGCTTCGGCGTTTTATGAGAACCTGCATCTTCAGCCGTGCAGTTCTGGACTGCCACCTGTTTTGATTTCCGATTGTACAAAAAACGATAGTGGGTTGGCCAGCCTAATGCTTCCAATGTGCTGCGGAAGATTGTGATCCTTCCATCTTCGACATTAAAAGTCAGACCCAGCATCCGCTGGTTCCATATTCTTTCGTTCACTTCTCTCCCCTCCTTAAAAATGGGCGCACTTCTCCCTTGGTGTCCGAGTGATCTTTTTAATCTTTCCCGGTGTCGGGGACGGGCTTTCCTGTCAGGATTCCCATTGATACATAACCATCTATCTGCTTGATTTCGTTTTCTTTCAAATGTTCTTCTACAGGTACGCCAAAAGTACCTGCAATATCATCCGGGTAAAATCCCTTTCTGCTATCCGCAGGCTTCGTTTCCTGTGTAGCATTCTGGGTTGCTCCTTTTTTCCGTTTCTGGCTTTCATGGAAGATCTCCGGCACAAGCAGATCAAAAACGTACAGAGTTTCACCCTCAAAGGAAATTCTGTAACCCAGCATCTTATATCGGCACTCGCTGTCCCAGCCCATTTCTTTGTAAACCAATTCTGCAAAAGGCTTGCAGGACATCTTCCGACTCTTACGCTTATCCGGTTTGGCAATGCACCAGCGCAGAGCATCCTTGTCATTTTCGTCACAGCCACGCACAACAATGCGCTTCAAATCACTGTTGAACATGACATGTACATAAACTACATCCTCCAGCCCTGTGATGCAGGCTGTGTTGAATGTAATGCTGTCTTTGCGGATCACAATAGCCGGGTCCCGGAGGTGTGCAAACAGCTCTTTTCGCACGACCTGATATCCATCATAGGAAAATGTACTCTCTAATTCTTCCGCTCTCGCATCTCTATCATTTTCTGCCTGCTCTTCCGGAGGCACAATAATTGTATCTTCATTCATCCGTATCTGTCCATCCTTCCATTATCTTTTCCGCTTCATGGAGCAGTGCATTCAAACCATCTGCGGTAAATGTATTCATTTCTTCTATTTCTGTGGCTGGCCGGAGTACATCCCAGTTTCCAGAGTAATGCTCCTGCTGCAAAATACCGACTTGTGCAATACTCGTAATCGGCTGTCCAAAAGTTCCTGCCCATTCTGGTGGGAAAATGTAGATTGTCTGCTTGACTGTCTTGCCTTCCGATTCTTCTTCCTTCGGTGGCAGAACAATCTCCTCAATTTTTACCATCTCCGGTTCATCCAGTTCAAAAAGCATCAGCTTATTATCTCTCTGCTCCACAAACTGACCCCGGAAACGGTATTTCAATCCTTCTTCCCATTCCATGATGTCAAAAAGGGTCTTTGCCAAACCACGGCATCCAAGTGTACTGGCACACCACCGACCTTCCTTCAGCTTTCCCCAGTGAATCGCATTCGGATTGCTCTTTTCACACGGCCGGATTGCAACACAGCGATCAACCGAGTTCAGAAGCAGTTCCACATACTCCACATCTTCAAATTTTTTCAGGCAGGCAGTATTGAAACGCAACTTGCCATTTGAAATCGTCATGGCCGGATTCCGCAACGTTGAGAAATACTGCGCCCGTACTACTTCATAGCCAGAAAGATCCAGGCGATTCATAACCTCTGTGGTATCGGCCGGCTTCTCTTGCATCACACTTTCAGATGCCTCTCGATATTCCTCCGCTGAAAAGCCAGTCCAGTCCTTGTCGAAAGGAACATATCCTCGTAGGATGCCATCATTCACGACACTCAAAACTGGCAAAGGACGATTTTTCTTTGCATAACTTCTGGATGCCCGCAGATGATTTGCTGCATTATAGACTTCTCTGGACACGATTGCCTCGTGATGATCCCTTTGCCGGTATTGCGTCCGATCATTATTATTTTTCTTTGATTTATGTGTTAGAAAATTTGGCGTGAAAGTCTTTCTCGCCAGCACATCTCCACAATGGCGTTCATTGGCAATGACACCTGCAAGAGTGCCTGGGTTCCACTCTGTGTTCCCCAATTTTGTCTTCCGACCATATTCTGTCAAAAGCTCTGCAATCTCAGTAAATGAAAATCCATTCAGGTACAGATAGTAAACGACCTTTACCGTCTGAGCCTCCGCTGGATTCACTACAAGATTGCCGTCCTCATCCTGATCATATCCAAGCAGAGCAGGCGTCAGGAACAGTCCGCGGCTGAACCGGCGGTCAATGGACCAGTTCATAATGATTGACTTGGAATGAGATTCTTCTTCGGCAACTGATGCCAAAATCGTCAGGATCATACGACCGTTACTGTCAAGCGTATAAATATTATCCGCTTCAAATTTCACACCTACAGGTGGATCAAGATCTTTCAGTGTTTCAATGACAGAAAGGCAATCCACAATGTTTCGGGCAAAACGGGCGATGGACTTCGTAAGGACCAGGTCTATCTTTCCTGCTTTGCAATCTTCAATCAACTGCTGCATTCCCTTACGATGCTCCAGCGATGTTCCACTGATGCCTTCATCATCGTAAATTCCAACGAACTCCCATCCCGGCTGTGCCTTTATGTACTCTGTATAATAATTTTTCTGAAGTTCATAAGAAGAAGTCTGCTCATCATTATCAGTAGAAACACGGACATAAGCGGCGACACGCCGAATAGAGGTGCTTTCTCCAAGCCCCTCCACTGCTTTTGCCGGGATAACCTCTAATTCAGAGGTATCCACACCTTTGTATCTGTCTCTTATCCTTTGCTTGCGGTCTACCGCTTCTGCTTCACTTCTTATCATGTACTTCCTCTCATTCTTCCGGCTTTATGCTCCAATACCACTGACGCATCTTCCGATAACTTCGGATGCCGAGTTCTTTCTTTGTATTTTCTGCTGTCCTGCGGCTGATTCCTTCATCGCTCATCCGTATATAAATTTCTCTGGACCTCATGTCTCCTTCAGATAGCAGCTTTTTTATCAGATACGCTGCTTTTTCAGTCTTCGATTCAAAATTTGGTGATTCCGGCTCCGCTGTTGGGTCTGGTGCAATCTCACACTCCAGCCAACGAAATCCGTCTTCTGCAGTTATTGAAAAACGAATCTCTCCATCGGATGGAGCCAGACTGTTTTTTATCTGCCGCACGATACGAATGTCAGCGTCTTTAGGATCTCGTTCCACCTGAAGGACACTTCGTGCCGCTGCCACAACATCGATACTGCCAAGACTCCGGTAAAGTCCCTTTGTTCCCTCTTTTTTATTGAGGTGGCCGATCAGCACAATGGCACAGTCATATACAGATGCCCACATGCCCAGACGCTGCATCAGCTTTCTGGCTCTTCCGGCAATCTGAAGATCAGAATCGCTTCCGAGATACGCCTGTATCGGGTCGATTACTACCAGCCGCGGCCGAAATTCTATGATAGCCTGCCGGATACGTTCATCATCCAGTGTCAGACCACTGTATGTTTCTTCATTAATAAATGCAACATTTCTGCAATCAGCTCCGCATTTTTCCAGTCGGGGCTTTATGGTATCTGAAACACCATCTTCGGAACACTGATAAATGACCCTCTGCGGCATTCCGATGATTTTTCCATCTGGCAGAGTTCCGCCCTTGGACAGTTCTGCTATCAGATTCATCATCATTGTGGACTTGCCGTCACCGGGGTCGCCTTGCAGCAATGTGATTTTTCCAACTGCAATGAACGGATACCACAACCAGCGGACGGCAGTCGCCTGTACATCACTATATAATGTAAGAATTCCTGTTTCTCCTTTGTTCGCCATCATCGTTCCTTTCTGTATACAGTCTTTCCCTCATTTACATTATAAGGGTTGCATGATGATTTGACCTCCACTTAACAGGTGGAGTGAACTTAAAAATTCCACCTAGCAGGTGGAAAAAGGGGCTAAGACCACACTACTGATAGGAGTGAAGGACTTTGCGGTCTTAGCTGTAGATCGGTTGCTATGTGCATTTTCATGCGGGATAATCGTATTGCCTTATGCGGGATTCATAAGGAGGAACACATGGCAATTGACTATATCGCACTTGGACAGCGTATCGCTGATTTCAGGAGCAAGAAAAATTTATCACAGGAAGAACTTGCTTTCAGCTGCGGAGTTGGAAACAAGCACATTAGCAACATAGAACTCGGAAAGAGCAAACCAAGTTTGGAATCACTCATTCAGATTGCAAACTTTCTGAATGCCTCAGCAGATGATCTTCTTGTAGACAGTTTGGCGCACTCCGCGTCCACTGCCGATTCCGAGATCCACCGTCTGCTTTTAGACTGTAATGCAATTGAGCAGGAGATTCTCACCCGGATGGTAAAGGAGATGAAAGCAATTTTATACGGCTTAGGAGTTTGATTTTATAACTTGTTGATCATATAACAAAAAAGCCCGCATAAGCCACAACTGCACTTTGGAACACACCGAAGTGCTGTCTGTGGTTTATACGGGTATGGACTAAAAAAGAAGCCCACCAGCGGACCATGTAGGAATCTACACAGTGCGCCAGTGGGCTGGTATGTTTTATACTGCTTCTGCTGGAATTTGGTTCATCTTCTCTTTAAATTCTTCCACAGTCATGTTCAAGTCCTCAGCAGCTTCTTCAAGGGTAATCTTGCCCTTTTTATAATACTTTACTGTCGTTCTAAGGTCGCCAATGTCGATGCCCTCAAGAATACTCTCATTTCTTAAATCTTCCATCTGCTTGCACACTTCGCTCACTCTTTCAGTTTTTTAGACATCTGGTTTTCTCTGCCATCAATGGAAAAAGCATATCAATAGTTACACACTGCACCGGTAGGCGATGAGTTTCAATTATGCACTTCTTCTCTCATCTAGTTCTTTTACCTCATCAACTGTGAGTTTCGTAGCTTGCGCTATTTCCTCATAAGTTAGCTTTCCAATCAACAGCAAGCTACGGGCTGTTTCCAGAGAGTTTTCTCTTGCAGCTTCATTTCTCATGTCTTCCATAACCTTGCACATAACCGCCACTCCTTTCTCATCTTCTTTGAAGTACTGTACTCGATTAGCTAATACTTCATAATACATATCTTTTGCACTTGTACAAGAAAAGTCATGCATCAGTTTTCCAAGTGCCGTTTCATTTTTGATTTGAGAGTTCACATATATAATATGCGATTCGTCACCAAATGATTCTCCTGTTTCTTTAATCATACGGTCAATATGATATATCGGAAGTCCTCTTTTAAGAACATCATTCTCTGTGATGAAAATCACATAAGTTTCATTCAGGTATTCATACTGCTCGCCTGGTTCAGTAACATTCGCATCGATTATACCGCTGTTATACCTAGCTCGCTTAACACCAGCACCTTTATCATTTCGCTGAATTTCAATATTGTATATACGGTTTTCCCTATCCACTGCAAGAATATCCAACCGCACAGATTTTCCCTGTAAATTTTTAACGCTATACTGGCTATTGGATTTTTTCACTTTCAGATCGTCTCGATTCAGAATAATCTGCAACAAAAATTCTGCACACTTTATATCTTCAAAGACTTTGCTCATGAAATCATCATCCAAAAGCCTAAAACCTCGCAATCTTTGAAGATCTTCTTCATGCTTTCGCTCGAAATCCAAATCTCTACACTTATTCATCGGATATCACCCTCTTTCAGGTTGTGAAGAATAAATCTCCCCATCAATATCTTACCATCAAAGCACGCTTATTTCAAGCGGTCATGCTCTTCTAAAAAAACAATCAACCCCATCAACGCCTTGGAAATGATCACCTGTAAATTTTTTCATTAATATTCACGCCGATGCAAACTCCTATATACATCCTCGATAAAACTCATGAACTCCACGCTGGCACACTCGATCAGGCATTTTCCATCCACGGCTTTCAACTTTTCCATAACCATGTCTGCCAGTGCATCCCCACGCTCTCTCATCTTCTGATCCGCAAACACCGCAGACTCATCGATGAACGCAGCGTACTTTGCACCATCAATATTGCTTTGTACCGGCACGCCTTCGCCACTGTCAAGCCGGATCACTTTTGGCTCATACACAGCCCTCACCTTTCTCAGTGCCTCTGCCGGCTCCATGCTCTGGAGATATAATTTCATAGCACCGGCCGCCACAATTTCATCAGCTGTTGCACCATATTTCTCTGCCAGCATCCCAGCTACATCTTTCATTCCAAACACTCCTCGCTATGTGTATTTTCTGTCGTATGTGTATTTCTCGCCACCCACAACATATAACAGGATTCTGCACATAGCAATCCTTACGGGTAAAAAGGCCAGACAAAAAAAGGCAAAATAGCAGCACAATAAAACATTAAACAAAAAAAGCCCTGCCAGATGCAGCCACAAAAGCCACACCCGGCAGGGTCCTGTCTCCTTCCATCACACCGCTTCTTCCCTCTCGCGCTTCGCTGCAGTTGTCAGGTATCTGCGGTACTGAATGCTGAATCCGTACACCTTATAAGGAGCATCCACATAGACCACATCGCCGTCCATGTCACTCCGCTTATAACCCATGAAGCTGTCGAGCGTTCTGCGGTTGCCTTTTGAGGTCAGTGTCACACCGAAGTTTGTCTTATAGGTTGCCACATCCCCCTGCAGTACCCCGCTCTCAACAAAAGCACAGTAGATGCCTTTTTCAAAGTGAAGCATATCTGGTGCTTCTGCGATCCGCTCAGGAGTCAGCTTGAGCTTTCCGCTGGTGATGGCACGTTTCCGGCCTTCGATGGCATTTCCGTCCACATCCCGAAGCAGGGTTCCCTGTACATCCAGACCATTAACTCTCAGCGGCATTCCGCCTGCATTGGTATCCGGCAGTTCTTTCAGGCAGGCAAGGAAGTATTCAAAGTTCTTTTTCATGATCGCCAGCACACCCTGTTCCTCCTCGATCGTCTGCCGTTCCTGTTGGAGTGTTTTCAGCCGTTCCTGCAGGTCGTTCACAAGTTCTGTATAAATCTGGGCTTCCGAGCCTTCCTCCGTTTCCGTCCCATAGAAGCTCACTCCGATGCTTCCCGGTGTCAGTCCGCTCCGGATGTCCAGGTCGATGTCGTCAATGGTCACTTCCCCGTTGGAAAGGGCTTCATTCAGTTCCACGTTCTGTTCCAGTGCAGCTTCCCGAAGCGCCGCCACCTGATGGCTGATGGCATCCTGCAGGCGTTCTTCCATCTCCTTGATCTGATTTTCCACCGTTGCCATCCTCTGCACCGAGATGCTGTTGTTATTCGCCAGCCGGACAGCCTGCTCATAGGCGCTGTCAAACATCGTCACGATCATGGAGGCATCACCGTGCTGTTCAAAGTCACGCTTCATGCTGTAGAGCAGTTCCATGAAACTCTGCTCCAGCGCACACTCATGGTAGCGTTCTGAGGGGCAGCGCTTGTTTGCCGCTTCCTTTTCCTCATCCGACATGCAGCCTTTCTTGCTCCGGCAATACGCCTTCTGGTCGGGAGAACCGTTCTTCGGCGGCTCACCGTCCCGCTCCCCGACCTTACGCTTGCACCGCCAAACGGGATACGAATAGGTGTATTTTTCCAGATACTCTCCGGTATCCTCACCAGTCGCCTTAAGACTCCGCTCATCGCTGTAACCATTTGCCACACCCGTGTAGGTTGTACGGAAGAATCCCTTCCCGCAAGGCTTTCCGGCATCCGGCCCATTCTCCAGGATTGCACCGCAGCGCAGGTTTCCAAACGGAGAACCCTTAATACTCTTTACCTTTTTCTTGCCGGGGCCTTTCGTCATATCTGCCCTCGGCTTCTCGAACAGCATGGTCTGCACTTTGTCCCAAGTCACACGGTCGATGATGCCCACATGATGGTTCTTCACATAGTACCGGGGTGCTTCGCCCTTGTTGATGCTGGAACGGTGGGTAAGGAAATCCTTCGTGATGGTCTTCTGCATCTCGATGTCGCCCACATACTTCTCATTCCGCAGGACGATCAGGATCGAGCTGGCACTCCACTTCTTTCCATTGACCGTGAACTTTTCCATCTGGTTCAGCTCCTGAGCGATCTTATTCGCCGTCTGGCCTTTCACGAAACGGTCAAAAATGTAGCGGATGATCTCTGCCTGCTCCGGCACGATGACCCACTGCTTATTTTCCCCAAGCTCATATCCCAGCATCCGTTTCAGATTGATATGCGGGACACCAGACTGGAACTTCTTCTGGATGCTCCATCGGATGTTATCGGAAATGGAACGGCTCTCATCCTGTGCCAGTGCAGAAAGGATCGTCAGGATCAGCTCACCTTTGGCGTCCAGCGTGTCGATGTTTTCTTTCTCGAAATAGATACCCACTGGCGGCTTCAACTGCCGAAGCTCACGGGTACAGGTCAGGGAGTCAATGGTGTTTCGTGCGAATCGGGAAATGGACTTTGTAACGATGTAGTCCAGCTTTCCATCCATCGCATCTTTTATCATGCGGTTGAATTCTTCTCGATGTTCCCGGTTCGTACCAGATTTTGCTTCATCCGCGTAGATGCCGGCAAAGATCCAGCCGGGCTTCCGGGTGATGAGGTCTTTGTAGAATGCTTTCTGTGTCGTGTAGGAAGTCTGCTGGCTCTCATCGCCGGTGGAAACACGGCAGTAAGCCGCCACACGGATGTTGGTCTGGCTTTTCAGCTGCCCGCCGTTCTGTACCGAGCGCACACTGGCGGGGATCACATCCACTTTTTGTCTTGTCATAATCTGCTCCTTTCTTCCAGCCTTGCAACTGGTCTTATCTTACATACCTCTTCCGCTGACTGCCGTCGCGCATCGTATGCCCGTCATAATAGCTTGCGGTATTGCGGTAATCTTCGATATTGGAATCCATCTCTACCTCGGTCTTGGTGTCATCGAACCAGTGGACCGTAAACTTCAGCGGTGAATGGATCGTGATGGAGAGGAGGAATGCCTTGCAGTGTTCTTCGGTCACTTCATTCAGAAAGGCCACCGTACCATCCCGCCCCGCCGGGAGGTTCTTCATCCACTCGATTGCCTTTTTCCTTCGTTCATAGTCGCCCTCCAGTTCTTCCCAGTAGTCTTCCATATAGTCGAGCTGTTCGGTCAGTTTCTGCTCAGTGTCCGTGTCCTTCTGAATATCACACTCCAGTTTCTCAATGAGCTTTTTCTTCTCCTCAATAGAAGCAGGGTCGATCATCTCGTCACCGAGAAGTTCCAGACGGGTCTGCATCACATCCACCTGACTTTTCAGGAGCCGGATCTTCTTACTGGTGCTTTCCACACTGGTGTGTGCGGCCGCTATCTGCTTTTTATAAAAAGCACGGTCGCGTTCCATAAAATCCAGCTTCTGAATGCTCTCCAGCCGTGCAAGCATCTGGCTTACAAAAGAATCTGCTTCCGGGGTGAAGTTGTCATACTGCTCTTTGAACCGGCCGCTCATGATGTCTGCCACAGCCACGTTGTCATGGATGGGCTTAAGCGTCAGCCGGAACCGCTCCAGAACTGCTTTACGGAAGGCTCGGACAACCTGTTCCTCGTATACTTTTTCTGCATGGCAGATACGTTTTCCTGTCGTCCGGCTGCTCGTCGGGCACCGCCAGATGGGATAGTTCCCATTTCCGTTTGTCACATGGAAAAAGCGGCCGCACTCCCCGCAGATTAGTCTTTGGGAAAACGCTCTCGGCTTCTTGCCGGATCTTGTCCTGTTATATAAATCGCTGTTTACTTTTACAACTTCCTGTGCCTTTTCAAACAGGTCCTCGTCAACGATTGCCGGATGATGGTTCCGGACAAAATACTGAGGAACTTCGCCTTTGTTGTCCCGGACTTCATGTGTCAGGTAATCCGATGTGAACTTCTTCTGGATAAGGACTGCACCCATGTACCGCTCGGCACGGACGATCCGCGTGATATTCCCGCCTGTCCATCCATCCAGCAGATCACTGTTTAACTGCCCTTTCTTGGATTTTTTCTTTCTTACTCTCACTGCGTCGGTGACAGGAGCCGGAATCTTGTCCATGTTCAGTCCCCTTGCAATCTCCGTATAGGCTTTCCCTTCCACAACTTCATGGAAAATGCGCCGGACGACCCTGGCTTCTTCCTCAACGATCTCAATATCTTTATACTCATATCCGCTCTCGGAGGTAACCATCTTCCCATTGTAGCGGTATCCGTACATGATCTTGTTTGGAACATCCCCCTTCGGAAAGCGCATCTTCTGCCCCAGCCGGATGTTACTGGAAATGCTGCGGCTTTCTTCCTGTGCAATGGCTGCCAGTGTCGTAAGGATGAAGTCGCTGGTCGGGTCTGCCGTATCCAGATTTTCTTTCTCGAACAGAATCGTTACCCCGCAGTCATGCAGGACATCCAGTGCACTCATAAAGTCAGCCGTGTTTCGGGCAAATCGTGATATGGACTTGCACACAATGCGGTCGATCTTCCCGTCCTTACAATGACGCATCAGTCGGCGGAATCCGGTTCTCTTTTCCTTGGAAGTGCCGGAGATGCCGTAATCGGAGTACACACCGACTGCATTCCATGCCGGATTATTTTCAATCAGCTGGTTAAAGTATTTTTCCTGCGTTTCATAGGAGTTCTCCTGGTCGCTCATGTCCGTAGAAACGCGGATGTAAGCTGCCACATTAAGGGTTCCGGCTTTCTTTTTGGTAGCCCGGAAGGTCGCCGTCGAAACGAACTTGTTATCCTGCGGTTCTTCCGGTGTGAAGAGCTTCATAAACTCACTCTCCATACTGCTCTGCAGCCGTTCTGCAATGTCCGGCTCTGCCATGACCTTTTTGGCATCCAGAGCTTTCTGGATAAGAGCTGTGATACCGGCGTCCACGATGTCTTTTGATTTTTGGGGTGTCTGTTTTTTATCTGATGCGTTTTTTGGTTTTTGTTGAGTAGACCTGCCTTGGTGCGTATCAGCCAGTGGTAAAAAAGAAGCTGTGGCAGCATCCGTACTTTGACGAACATCTGCCACAGCTTCCACAGGTTTCTTTTTTCCAAGAGCGGCTTCCAGTAAAGCCGAGACATCCACAGCAGATGCATTTACTCTCTTCTGCTGTTTCTGCTGTACTGTATTCTTCACAGTCTTTTTCTGCAGATTTGCAAGGAAATCCGTACCAGTACTCATAGTTTTCGCTCCTTTCCTGCCCGTTTTCTTCTCTTTGGGCAGTCACATATTCCCTCTGTTTCGTGATATTATCAAGTAATTTCGGCGCAGAAAGACGGAGAATAATCTGGGAGATTATTGTCTTATCTGCACGATATGTACGCCCCGCCCGGTAAGGACGGGGAGTGTTTTTAGATACGGGCCGCAAAGTCAAGTGCGATCCACCCTGCACCGGATTTCAGCTTGCCCCAGCCCTTCGCAGAACCAGCACCGGCAGATTCTGCCACGATAGTAAACACGCCTTTCCCGGTGTAATAACCGGTCTTACCGTAATTCGTGCCCGGTCCCTTGCGGATGTTGAGGTCTTTAATGGATACACGCACAGTATACGGGACTGAAGACTTCGGTTCCGGGTAGACGGCCTTACCCGCCGGGTCAAAAACATAATAGCCCGGATTCTTATCTGCACACTGTTTTGCATAGGTGAGGTCGTGGAACGCACCTTTCTGGGAAGCGGCATTCTGCCAGCTCTTACGGACACGGTACCAGCCGGAAATAGTGGTGCTTTCAGAATCCTTTACCGCATCATACTGCGTCAGGTTCCAACGCTCGATGATATTGCAAAGGTTCTGAACATAGGTGTGGCTGGTAGCATAACCACCATCCTTGATGATCTGTGCCGCTTTCTTGTAATCGGTACAGCCTGCCAGACCCTCATAGCGTTTCCTGCTGCCACTCATCGCTCCGAGCAGATATGCTGCATGGTCGGCAATGGAGTCTTCCACACAGGCGTACTTGCGGAAGTCAGCAGTGATCGTCACATAGCTGCCATCGGTATTCTGCTCCTGCGTTTTCTTGGGATAGACAGACTTGCCATCCCAACTGCTGCCGCTCCAGCTGTTC
>UMIP01040544.1_pt1 | contig 13042 bp, 4 predicted proteins | sample 1965751 | NCBI WGS metagenome assembly UMIP01 (sample SAMEA4836117, study PRJEB28245) | human gut metagenome | biome: gut microbiome; material: fecal sample | place: Denmark | collected 2008
GCGCACGAGTTACGGTAGCGTTCGGCTGGAAAGAGCCATCTTCGAAGCCCTCTACAATGCCCAGCGATACCAGAGTGTCCACGGCGTCAGCGTCAACCTTGATGTCGGCCTGATCCGTGAACGCTGCACCAGCGAACATGGTGAATGCACAAGCAAACGCCAGCACCAGTGCGAGAACCTTTTTGAGGTTGCATACAAAAGAATAAAATCAAACGATAGACAGAATACTTTCTCCAAAACCATTCGTAAATCCAACTATTTCGTGAATATCGGCATGGTCGAAATTGAGTAAATAAATGGATATTTTATATCCTGTGCACGAAGCAGAGAAAAGAATATCTGTACAAAATCTATTCAAATTTTTGTTTATACTGACGAAATGTTTTTTACATTGGAAGCGTAAAGTTTGTACCTCGATATCCATAATATGGTTCAAATTGTTAAGCACACAAATTCGCAAAATGTTCTCGATTCTTGATGATTTTCTTCGAGAACACGATTTAGTTTCAGTTTTTAGATTTTTATATGCCATCTCAAAAAGGTTCTTGCACTGGTGCTGGCGTTCGCTTGCGCGTTCACCATGTTCGCCGGTGCAGCGTCTTACAGCGACCAGGCTGACATCAAGGCAAGCACCGCTGTAGACATGCTCTCTTCTCTGGGCGTAATCCAGGGTTACGATGACGGCTCCTTCAAGCCGAACACCACCGTTACCCGTGCTCAGATGGCAAAGATGATCTTTACGATCATGAATGGCGGTAATGACAACGCCAACGCTTACGCATCCCTTCCGACTGCGTTCACCGATCTGCCGACCGCAGCTTGGGCTCAGGGCTACGTACGTTACCTGCAGAACACCGGCATCATCGCTGGTAAGTCTGCTACCAAGTTTGCTCCGAACGACACCGTAACCGGTCTCGAGGCTGCAAAGATGGTACTGGTAGCTGCTGGCTACAATGCTCAGAAGGCTGGCCTGACCGGCGCAGCTTGGGCTCAGAACACCATGAAGTACGGCCAGCTGAACAACCTGTTCGAGGACGTTGACACCGACCTGAACGCTGCTCTGCCGCGTCAGTACGCTGCACAGATCCTGTACAACGCACTGGACATGGAGCGCGTAGTTTGGTCCAACGACATCGAGGACTTTAAGCCGGCTACCGACGTTGATGACGACAAGACCATCGGCGGCAAGTACATGGATCTCGTTAAGACCGATGCTGCTCAGCTTCTGTCTGTTGAGAAGACCTCTGGCAAGAAGACCTACGAGATCGAGCTGGCTACTGCTGTTAAGTACGGCGATGGCACTCACACCAAGACTAAGTTCGACAAGGTTCCGACCGATGTTGCTGATATGATCGGCCTGAACGTTAAGGTTCTGGTTAAGGCTAAGGCTAACGGTGATACCGACGTTTACGGCGTATACGCTGACGACGACTCCAAGGTACTGGCTACCGGTACTGTTGGCACTCTGGACACCGTAAAGAACGAGTCCAAGAAGTTCAAGGTTGACGGCACTGAGTACAAGGCTGAAAAGGCTCTGGCTGATGTTCCGGTAATCTATCCGAACAAGGAGTCCGTTCCGTCCGGCATCGATACTCTGGGCGAAATTATTTCTGCTAAGGACACCTACCCGGCTTACTCTATCAAGGCTATTGATCTGAACGGCAACAACAAGGCTGATCTGGTTGTAGCTGTTCCGACCGAAGTTAAGGAAGTAACCTACGTTGGTTCTTCTGCTGCTACCGTTGGCGGCAAGTCCTACAAGTTCGACGATGCTGACATCTATGACGGCATCAAGAAGGACGACTGGGCAGTTATTGTTTCCGGCGACTTCACCTCCTCTGGCGATCCGATTATCACCAAGGCTGCTGTAGTCTCTGGTAAGGTTGAAGGCGTTAAGACTGGCTCTCCGGACGAGTATAAGATTGCAGGCAACTGGTACAAGAAGGCTTCTTCCGTATCCAGCGCTCCGTCTGTTGATGATGAAGTAGATGCAGTTGTTGTAGGCAACTATGTTTACAACATCGACACCACCGGTGCTTCTGCTAAGAACATCCTGTTCATCTCTGACAACAAGCTGGCAGAGAGCAATCTGGGCAAGGATTACACTGTTGAAGCTCGCGCTTACTTCACCGATGGCTCCAACAAGAAGATTACCATCGATAAGCTGAACGGCAAGGACGTAACCACTGGTGCTGATTCCGCATCTGCTACTCAGGTTAATGCTTCTGAACTGGCTAACAAGCTGTACACCTATGCTACCGATAAGGATGGCAACTATGAGCTGAAGGAGCTTGCAAACGTTTCTGGCAACTCCGTATTCAACTCCAACATCACTGTTGCTAAGAACCTTGCTGGCTATGATGTATATGGCACGCACACCAGCACTACTACTCCGGGAACTTCTCCGCGTACTCATTTTAATGGCACCGACTACTCCAACAAGCGCGTAGACGGCACCCTGATTGCTGATGATGCAGTTCTGTTCGTAGTAGCTGACACCGAGATCAAGGTTATCTCTGGTAAGACTGCTCGCGATTGGGCTAACACCGTAGCAGTTAAGAACGTTGGCCTGCTGACCAAGGAGTCCAATGGCATTGACTACGTTAAGGTTGCTGCTCTGGTTAATGATGGTTCTAAGGTTGCAAATGCTGATGGCGACAAGCTGTATGCATACCTGACCGCTGACTCCTTCGAGACCAAGAAGGACGGCGACACTGTAACCAAGTTCCACGCTATCGTTGGTGACAGCACTGAGGCTACCGACCTGTACGAGGATGGCACCACTAATGCTAACCTGGCAGCTGGTTCTGTAATCGTTTACACCGTTGACGGCGACGAGATCGACGTTAAGAACGTTGTAACCGCTTCTGCTTACGCTCACAATGGCAGCTCTACCTACTTTGACGGTGCTTACGCTATCAAGGGCTTCGATGGCAAGGTTAAGGGCGATATGTCCCTGGTTAAGGGTGATGGCTCTACTGTCAACGTAACTCTGGATGAGGATTGCGTATTCATCGGCGTTGACGATGCTAAGAACGTTGGTACTGTAAGCAACATCGGTGCAGTTCCGACCTCTGCTGATAAGGATGAGTTTGATCGTTACGACATGAACGCTTACGTTGTATTCAACTCTGACGATAAGGTTATCGCTGTTGTATACGATACCGTAAACAACGAGCTGGATATCTCCAACGTTAAGACCGCTTCTACCGCAGCTGCTGTTGCAGTAACTGCTCCGAATGCAATCACCGCTGCTACTCCGGCTGGTGCTTACAGCTTCTCTCTGGATAACACTTCTGCTAAGCCGGGTTCTACCGTTAAGCTGACCATTAACTGCACCACTGCTCCGACCGCTGGCAAGGATACCGTAACCATCAAGAACGGTTCTACCGTTGTTGGTTCCGCTACTTTCAATGCTACCGGCACCGCAGTAATCAATGTAACTGTTGTTAACGGCACTAACACCCTGACCGCAACTGTTGCAAACGCAAACGCTTAATTAACTCTCGTTAGTTAAAAGCAACATCAAAAACCCCCGAGGATATCCTCGGGGGTTTTCTTTTATTCAGCTAACGCCAAATAGGAATTACCACTGGGTAATGTTGCGGTTTACGTCAACAACCAGAACAGTAATCTGATCATCGTCGTCGAAGTAAGCCTTTACGTTCGGCTTAGCATCCTCAGACAGACCAGTGATGGTGTAGTTGCCGTGACCATCATCGGTGGTGGTGCAGAAGTCGCTGTCGAATGCGTAAGCCAGATCGATGTTGGTGTAATCCAGACCGGTTACGCCCTCAGAATCGTCAGAGTTTACGAACATTACGATGGTATCCTTGCTGTCAACCTTTGCAAACTTCTTGGTGGAGCCAGCAGAGGTCAAAGCGCCAGTGTACTTACCAGCAACAGAAGCATCAGCAGTCAGAGTACCGGACATCAGGTTGATGTCGCCAGAAGCTGCATCGTAGTTAGATACGAAGTAGTTGTTATGGTCACGGTCAGCCTTAACGTCAACGTCAGCATCGTTCAGATCGCCGGAGTAGGTGATCAAAGCGCCGCTCTTCAGGTTCTTAACAGTGCTGTCATCAGTCTTGATGGGGATGTTCTCAGAACCGTTCCAAGCAGTAACAATGTACTTGGTGCCATCGTTGGTATCCTTAATAACGTCGTCCATAACTACTGCGTAGTTGTCATCGCTGCCGCCGGTGGTGCCCTGCTGCAGGTCGATGAATGCTACCTGAGCGTAGTAGGAGTTGCCGGACTTGTTAGCAACAGCAGCTACATTGCCGATAGCCTTGTTGTAGTCAGCAGCGGTCTTGCCGGAGATTACCTTGTAATCTGCATCGGTGCCGCCGGTAGTTGCCTTGTACTTAACGAATACAACGCCGGTGGATTCGTAGTACAGACGGGACAGATCGGTGGAGCCCTTCTTCAGACCGTTAGTATCAGCCTGGGTGTAGATCTTCATGTCAGAGGTGCCGTGACCGGTCTTGTCGCTCTGCTTGATGCTGCCGTCGGTCATCAGGCCGGTGGTAGCGTCAACGTACGCATCATAGCCGTTCAGAGCAAAGTCGCCCTTTTTAGCGTTATCCTCAACTGCAGCGATACCAACGCGGCTCAGGGTGTAAACATCACCGGATACCTCGTAGGATACCAGAATCGGAGCAGCAGCTACAGAAGTAGTAGCAGTAGTGGTCCAGGAAGCTACGTTCGGGTTAGCAGCCGTGCCCTCAGAGAACGGCAGGATCGGGAATGCCTTGTTATCCTTGTCATCCCAGTACTTCTCGATGGTAACGGTCTTCTCAGAGCCGTCAGCAAACAGCATACGAGCTTCCCACTGAGAACCGGTGCCGCCCTTAGCAGCAGCCTCGATCAGCAGAGCCATGTCATCAACATTGCCTGCGGTGGTGTCGGTGTAGTAAACGTAACCGTTTACAACTACCATGTCAACGTTAGAGCCAGTGTTCGGGCGCTTTACGAAGGAAGTGCCGTTACCAGCCATGGTGTACCAGTTGCCGCCAACGGAAACGCCGTCGTCAGACTTGGTGCCGGTTACCTTGCCGGTAACAACGTCAGCCTTCTCAACCAGGCCATTGCCGGTGCCGTAGTTGCCAGCTGCAGAAACTACAACGTAGTCATCCTTCTTGATGCCATCGTACCAATCCCAATCGTCCTTCTCGAGCTTGGTCTTGGTGATGATGTCGCTGTCGCCCTTCTTGTAGGTTACATTGATGTAGTCAGAGCCTACAGCGGTAACCTTGCCTACAGCGAAGGTCTTAACCTTCAGGATGGAGTAGTTGGAAGTGCCGTCGGTAGCCATCAGGGATACCTCAGAACCCTGCCAGTACTTGGAATCCTCGAACTTAGTGCCAGAAGTCGGCTTGTTGCCGTAAGCATTTACAAAGTCCGGAATAGTAGCCTTGGTAGCGCCAGTTGCCTCAGAGTTAAAGGTGAAACCAGAAGCAGTCTTGTACAGAACGTCGCCGTTTACATAAACGGTCTGCTTAGCGGTTGCAGCCAGATCGTACTTGGTGCCGTCCAGCTTAACCTTAGCGCCGTCCATCTCCAGCTTCTTCAGAACGTTGGACTGCTGGGAGTTGTCGGAAGTTGCGAAAACGCCGTAAACAGTCTTGCGATCCTTGTGAAGAACGGTAACGGTCTTGTAAAGCAGATCAGAGTAATCCTTCTTAACGTCGGTGAACTCGAAGATTGCCTTGCCGGAATCCTTGGACTCGGTGGTGTTATCCCAGTCAACAACAGACGCGGTGGAGTCCAGAGTTACGGTGTAGGTGTCCTTGCCGTTGGTCTTAACAACGTTGGTCAGGGTAGAAGTAGACTTCTTCAGAGACATGTACTTCTCGCCTACGGTCTGGTTGTCATCGCCCAGCAGGGTTACGCTGGTGTAAGCATCGTCGCGCCATACAACGGTCGGGGTGTCGATTGCGTTGTAGATCAGCTGTGCAGCGTACTGACGCGGGCAAGCTGCGGTGAACGAGGTGTTAACATCGTCCAGCAGGCCGTTCTCGTCAGCCAGAGCGTTGGTCTTGGAAGCCCAGCCGGAACCTACCAGGCCAGCCTTCTGAGCGTCATAACCCAGGGTTACGAGCAGCATCTTAGCAGCTTCCTGAGCAGTTACAGATGCGTTCGGCGCAAAGATGGTGTTGCTCTTACCAGCAATGATGCCCAGGGACTGGCAGTACTTGATGTAGCCACGAGCCCAGTGGGAGCCAATGTCGGTGAAAGAGGTCTTGTCATCGTTGTACGCAGAAGCGTCAGAGTTACCGGTACGCAGGACATAGATCATCTTTGCCATCTGCGCACGGGTTACAGTTGCGTTGGGCTGGAAAGAGCCGTCTTCGAAACCTTCGATGACGCCCAGCTCAACCAGAGTGTCCACGACTTCATCCTTGACCTTGATGTCAGCCTGATCCGTGAACGCGGCACCAGCGAACATGGTGAATGCGCAAGCAAACGCCAGTACCAGTGCAAGAACCTTTTTGAGATTCTTCATAGGGGAATTCCTCCTTATAAAATTTTCGCGAGTTTTCACTCGTCGATAAGTATATTACCATAGTCAAACACAAGGGTCAAGCGAAGTTCGCAATCCGTAACATGAGTGTAACATTACTTGTAATATTACGCTGCCGCCTGGCTTTGGGCTAGATCGCAAACCGGCTCTGTACAACGCGGGTTATACCTTATATAATATAGATGCTTGTTTGCGATTGGGATTGGCGGACAGGTTGTATCCATAAAATGTAACCCATTTGAAGAAAGCGTTTCTTTGAAATGTTACATATTGGATGGATTTTTGAAATTTCAACCGCGTTTTTCGAGTAATCGCGACTCCGGCGCGAATCTCAAAAAGGTTCTTGCACTGGTGCTGGCGTTTGCTTGTGCATTCACCATGTTCGCTGGTGCAGCGTTCACGGATCAGGCCGACATCAAGGCTACTGACGCTGTGAACATGCTTTCTTCGCTGGGCGTAATCACCGGTTACACCGATGGTTCCTACCAGCCGAACAAGGTCGTTACCCGTGCGGAAATGGCCAAGATGATCTTCGTTGTACGCAACAACAAGATCGATGACTCTGCTTATCAGAGCAACTATTCCAAGCTGACTGACATCAGCAACCACTGGGCAAAGGGCTACATCAAGTTCTGTGAGTCCCAGGGCATCATCGCTGGCAAGGGCAACAACAAGTTTGACCCGGACTCTCCGGTAACCGGCGTTGAAGCTGCTAAGATGCTGCTGGTAGTTTCCGGTTACGACTACGCCAAGGCTGGTCTGACTGGTTCTGCATGGCGCACCAACGTACTGAAGTACGCAGGCGCAGCTGGCATCCTGGACGATGTAAACTCTGCTCTGGAGCAGGGCCTGCCGCGTCAGTACGCAGCACAGATGATCTACAACACCCTCAACGTAAACCGTGTAAAGTGGTCTGAAGACTCCAAGTCCTTCGACGACATCCTGAACGGCGGCGTTAAGGAGACTGTAGGTTCTGCTTACATGGGCCTGTCTTACGACTACGGCACCCTGGTTGAGATCGACAACGACTCTCTGACCATCAAGCTGGACGCTGATTACGATTCTGACAATTACCACAACGCTGACCGCAACTACAAGGGCGGCGACAAGGTTTCCTTCACCAAGGTTGGCGAGGATTACACCTCTCTGCTGGGCCAGAAGGTTAAGGTAATGTTCAAGGATGGCAAGACCAACAACGTTCTGGGTGTATACTCTATCTCTGATAACAAGGTTTACACCACTCTGATGAACAAGGTTGAGCTGGACGGCTCCAAGATCAAGTTCGATGGCACTTCTTACTCCGTTGATAACACCAAGAAGATCGACCTGACCTTCATCGGTGTTAACGGCACCAAGAACGAGACTGTTGGCATCAGCTATTTCGATAAGGACGCAGCTGCTAATGCTGATTCTTCCAACGGCAACACCTCTCTGTCTGAAGTAACCTTCGTTGATACCGATGGCAACAACAAGATCGATACCGCTCTGGTTATCGAGAAGGTTGCAGCTGAGGTTACCAACGTTGCTTCCGACAAGATCACCTTCGCTGGCAAGACCTACAAGTATGCTGACGAGCAGATCGACGAGAACATCAAGCAGGATGACTGGGCTGTAATGTCCGCTAACCTGTACAAGGATTGCAAGAACATCGTCAAGGCTGACGTTGTAAATGCAACCGCTGACGGCTACAAGGCTAAGACTGGCTACCATCAGTACAAGATTGATGGCACCTGGTACAAGGTTTCTACCGATACCTACAACGATGCTGGTATCTCCACCGGCGACAAGGTTAAGGCTTACGTTGTAAACGGCGTTGCTGTTAAGATCGACACCGATGACGGCAATGGCGGCTTCCCGACCAACATCGCAGTTGCAGTTGGTACCTCTGGTGGCTCTTCTCTGAACGGCGATCAGGTTCGTGTTCGTTACTTCGACGGCACTGTTAAGACTCTGACCATGTCCAGCAAGAGCGTTACCCCGACCCTCGGCGTTGCTTACAAGATCACCGGTGCTGACACCGATGCTAAGCTTGAGACTCTGACCACCGGCAAGGAGTACAACGGCTACAAGGCTACCCAGAACAGCGCTACTTCTAACGCTACTCCGAGCAGCGATTCCATCAAGTCCGTTAAGGTTGACGACAAGGCAGCTGTTATCCTGTACAGCACTACTGGTCGTTCCAAGATGATTACCGGTAAGCAGTACAAGAACCTGTCTGACAGAGATGTTACCAGCGCTACTGCAGTATTCGAGAAGAAGTCCAATGGTCTGAACCGCGTTCAGATGGCTTCTGTTCTGGTTTCCGATGTTAACGTTTCCGGTAACTCTTCCGACAACTACGCTTACATCGTATCCTCTGCTTACGAGAACGATGGCGACCTGCACTACACCATCTGGAACGGTTCTGAGAACATTGATGTTGTTGAGAAGAACAACACCACCACCTCTGACCGCCAGAAGGGCGTACTGATCGGTTACTCCGAGATCACCTCTGACAAGGAAATCACCGATGTTACCGATTACGGAACCGTAGCTGCTGCTACTGACGTAGGCGCTTCCACCAACATGGATGATTCTACTCGTTACAAGGGCGGCAATGAGAGCACCGATACCAAGTACATCACTGTTAGCGGCCGTCAGTTCAACATCACTGCAGATACCACCGTTCTGCGTGTTGATTCCGACGCTGATAAGGATGAGGATATTGGTCAGGCTTACACCTATGGCACCACCACGATGACCAAAGCTCAGAAGAAGTCCACTAACCCGGACGTTTACACTGCTAACGTTTGGTTCATCATGGACGAAACCGCTGGCACTGGCGACGACAAGAACATCGCTGTTCTGGTTATCGACTCCACCGGCGCATTCAAGGGCTACAAGGTTGCTGATACCAACAATGGTACCACTGTAACTGCCGGCACCTACGTTTCTGGTGATGCTACCGTTAAGGCTGACGATTCTGCTATCGTAACCGGCGCTGCTGCTACTTACAACTCCAAGGACGGCAAGATGACTGTTCAGCTGTCTGTTGCTAAGGAGTACACCGCTAAGGTTAATGCTAAGATCACCGTAACCGTAAACGGCGTTGATAAGACTGCTACCATCGGCGACCTGACCAACAACAAGGTTCAGGTAACTGTTGAGTGCGACAAGGGCGACAAGGTTGTCGTAACTGTTGCTGACGGCGCTTTCACCAAGTAATTCTTGCGAAAACGCAATCGAAAACCCCGCTCTATGAGCGGGGTTTTCCCTTTATCCTTACTTAAACGCTACATAGGTATACGAACAGGTGTCCTGATTCAGCATACAGCCTGCCATCTGAAGTACTTCAAAGCCGTTTTCGGTAATAGCCAGTGCATTGCGGTCGCTGTAAGCAATCGGCTTGTCCTGCGTCGCAATACCGCCGTAAATCGTGTTGCTGTAATGCGTATAGTGGCCTTCACGCATGAGGATAACTGCCTTGGGCTGAAATCCCAGATCAAATGCACGCTTGGTCTGTCCGTCACCGACATAGGCCGCGGCGGTTACTTCCGCCTTGAGCGCAAGCGTGCTTGCCATCGCTACCTGATTCTGCTGCAGGGCAGTGTCGGCTTTTTCGCGAGCAGCCGCTTCCTGATTGACCGAGGTTGCGATTGATGTAAAGCGGTCGCGTACATCCTGTGCCAGCTTGTCGCCGTCCACACAGCCGCTCGGCAGCTGTCCCACCGAGGCATTGCGCAGCTGCTGCTGTACGTTTTCGATGGCATCCTGCACAGTCTTGGCCGGCACGCCTGCGCTTGCGCGGTAGCCCATCTTGGCTGCAGCAGAGAAGTCACTCAGCGCGTTGCACAGTTCGTTGAACGACTGGCGCAGTTCCTCCGCAGAAGAGTCAAAGTACGCTTTCAGATCGCGTGCGGACATGTCCGGCTGGTCCGGCAAGTCCACAATGCGCTTGCTGAACATCTGCTGACGGTTTGCTTCAAATCCCATAAAAATTACCTCCTAAACTCACATGGTGTTTTGATGTGAGTAATAGAATAGCCGATTTTTCTGAAATTGCAAGAAAAACTTTTGGATTTTCACAAATTTTTTCGAAATAGGAAAAACCCACCGAGAAATCTCGGTGGGTTTTTGATTTTGCGATTTGAACGCTTGAAAAGTTCAGAAGAACTTACTTAGCGATCAGAACTGCATTATCGGTGTCAGCAGAAGAACGGATCTCGTTGTCCTCAGTGCCGATTACCAGCAGATCCAGCTCGTCGTCCTTGTTGATTACAGCAAAGACGTTAGCCTTGTATGCGGTATCGCCAGAGTTCAGCTCAGCTTCCATCCAATCCTGTGCGTCGCCAGCTTCCCAATCAACGGAGTTCAGGTAAATAACTACGGTGTCGGAAACCTTAGCACCATAGGTCTTAGCTGCAGTACCGTTGTCAGCAGCAGCAATTTCTGCGCCATCCTTGGTGTACAGCTTGTTGTTCTTGAACTGGATAGACTTGCTGGAAGAAGTGCCGTCCTTAGCAACAGCAGCATAACCAGCGGTCTTGCCGTCAGACTCAGCCTTAGTAGCGTTAGAGATAACCTCTACGTTCTTAGCCTGAGTGTAGCTGCCGTCGAACTTAACGATATCGCCCTTGCTAAATGCGTTAACATCAGTCTTATCGGTCTCAACTGCATTGTCGCCGGTCTTCTCACCGTCAGCAGTTACCATCTCAAGGTAAACAACTTCCTTGTTGTCAGCGTTGCGCTGCTTAACAGCCTTGGTAACAACGCCGTACAGGGTGTCGTTAGAGGTGGTGTTAGAAGTGCCCAGGTTCAGGAATGCATAAGCTACGCCGTCGTCGTCAGACAGAGCAATAGAGCTGCCAGTACCGGTCATATCGTCGTAGTTAGCCAGATCCTTACCGGTGATTACCTTATACTTGGTGTCGCCAGCGCTCTTATACTGCAGGTAAATAACAGCATCGTCATTTACAGAATCGCCAGCCAGGGTGTTAGCCTTGTCCTTGTAGTTTACGCTGGAATCAGCAATGTCAAAGTCCTCGTAATCAGTGCCAGACTTGCCAGCCTTGCTGATATCGGTCAGGGTGTAGTTGCCGTCGTCCTCATCGTAAATGTACAGAGCGTTAGTCGGGATTGCACCAATCTGAGTCTTCAGAGTACCAGCCTCATCGGTGTAGGAAGTCCAAGAAGAATCATAATGCTTCCAACCTTCGATGTTGATAATCTTCTCAGTGCCGTCTGCAAAGATAACCTTAGCAGAAACGCCGCCGTTCAGAGTGCTGTAAGTGTCCTCAACAGACTTCAGAAGCAGGGTATCCAGGTTACCGGAAACAGAACCGTCAACGTAGTAAGCGTAGTTACCGCATACATACAGCTCAACGTTCTTGTTGGTGTCCAGAACCTTATCCTTCTTATCAGTGTGGGTCAGCTTGTACCAGGAACCATCAACCTTGATTTCGTTCTTCTTGGAAGCGGAAACCTTGCCGGAAATCTTCTCAGCCTTGGTGAAGGCAGTGTTGCCGGTATGCAGGTTGGTGCCAACGAATACGTAGTCGTCCTTCTTGAAGCCGTCGTACATCTCCGGGGTGTCATCCTCAAAGTTCAGCTTAGCGCCAACAGAGGTAGTGCCGCCCTTGTTGTTGCAAACCTTGTAGGTAACAGTGGTAGAGGTAGTAGCGGTAATCTTGGAGAAGGTTACCGGAACCTTAACGATGGTGTCAATCTTGGAGTCGTCATCGTTGGAGATAACGGAAATCTTGAATGCATCGTCGTTCAGAGCCTTAACAGCCGTTGCAATCTTAGCTGCGGTGGAAATGTCCTGATCTTTCGACTCGAACTTTTCCTTGGACAGGCTGTAGGTGTAAACGGTCAACTTGCTGTCTACATCGTACTTCTTGCCGTTTACATTGATCTTCTTCTCACCGGAAACGGTATCCAGATCCTTGGAAATGCCGGTGAACAGAACGCCGTTCTTATCGGTTGCGTATACGCCGTAAACCTTATCCTTGCTGTTGTTTACGCCGGTCTTGGTAACCTTGTGCAGAACCTTAACGTGCTGACCGAGCAGTGCAGAGTAATCGCCGGTAACGTCAGACAGAGTAACGATATCGCCATCGTCCTTACCAACATCGTTCTTATTGACATGAGCCAGAGCAATCTGATCCTCATCGTACTTCTGACCGTCCAGACCAACCTTACCAGCAGCAACCAGCATACCGGTGTCGGACTCCAGGCCCATGTACTTCTCGCCGATGGTCTGGTTGTCCTCGTCCTTGTAGTTGGTGTTGGTGTAAGCATCGTCACGCCATACAACGGTCGGAGTATCGATTGCGTTGTAGATCAGCTGTGCAGCGTACTGACGCGGGCAAGCGGAAGTGAAGGAAGTGTTAACGTCCTCCAGCAGGCCATTCTCGTCAGCCAGTGCGTTGGTCTTGGATGCCCAGTTTGCACCTACCAGACCTGCCTTCTCAGCGTTGTAGCCGAGGGTTACCAGCAGCATCTTAGCAGCTTCCTGTGCAGTTACAGTTGCATTCG
>UMIP01025633.1_pt1 | contig 13024 bp, 6 predicted proteins | sample 1965751 | NCBI WGS metagenome assembly UMIP01 (sample SAMEA4836117, study PRJEB28245) | human gut metagenome | biome: gut microbiome; material: fecal sample | place: Denmark | collected 2008
ATGTTTCTCCTTGCGGAACCTTATGTTTCTCGTTCGGAAAACGTAGGGTTCCCGTTAGGGAAACATTGTTGTTTCCGGTACAAATATAAAAGGTCACTTAGGGGCTATGTAGACATTTGAGGATTTTCGAAGACATTTAAAAATATTTGGCTATTCAGAATGTATATTTAGTGAGTAAAAATACGCGTTCTGATGATAATTTATAGATTTATATACTGAAATTCGTTAAAAGTGATAGGTAAAAATATATCATGTTATAGTTTTTTATATATCTTTGCGGCTTAGAATTATATAGATAGAGGGACATGAATGTGAATTTATTTTATGTGATTATAGGGGTTGATAATCAAGAATTGGTATTCCGCAATGTAAAATCTCGCGATTCATTCTAGCAATAACTTTCATCGGAATATCAAGGGATTGGCTTTGGTATTCCGTTTCTACTATTTCTCTTTTTTGAGTGTTCATGTAATGAATGCTTGAATAACCGTGCCTGGCTTTGAAAGGTTAGTGAAGCTGGTATGGTGCTGTTTTGTTTAATAAGAACTTTTTATTTAATCATTAATTTATTTTATAACAGGCAAAAGATGAAAAGATTTAGTCTTTGGTTACTCTTTTTTGCTGTGTTGGGGATTCAGTCAGCTTTAGCCCAGTCGTATAGGGTTAAAGGTAATGTCGTGTCGAAGACAGGCGATGAACCGCTGATTGGAGTATCTATCCTGCAAAAAGGAACTACTAATGGAGTGGTTACCGACATTGATGGTAACTATGAGTTGCAGATTCAGGGTGGCGAAGCTACTTTGGTCTTCTCTTATATCGGTATGCAGACGCAGGAGCTGAAAGTGAATTCACATACCGGTGTGCTGAATGTAACAATGTTGGACGATTCACAGATGATTGACGATGTGGTAGTCGTAGCGTATGGTGTACGTAAGAAAGGCACCATTGCCGGTTCTGTGTCGACTGTGAAAAGTGAAAAACTGGAAAATGTACCTACGGCCAGCTTTGATCAGGCATTGCAAGGACAGACTCCGGGATTGACTGTAATGGCCGCTTCTGGTGAGCCTAGCCGTGCGGCTACTTTCCAGATTCGTGGTACTAACTCTATTAACTCTGGAACAACTCCGTTATTTATCTTGGATGGGGTGCCTGTAGAATCATCAAGTTTTAATTCAATTAACCCTAGTGACATCGAGAGTATCTCTGTGTTGAAAGATGCTTCTTCTACTTCTATTTATGGAGCGCGTGCTGCCAATGGGGTAGTGGTGATTACTACTAAGCGTGGACGCAATATAGGAGATGCCAATGTCACTTTCCGAGGTCAGTGGGGATTCTCACAGCTGGCTGGAAGCAACTGGGACATGATGAATACGACAGAGCGTATACAGTATGAAAAAGAAATCGGTCTTGACCTCGGTGATGAATATTATGATAAGGTGAAAGGTATAGACGTAAACTGGATGGATGAAGTGTTTAACAACAATGCTCCTACCCAGAGTTATGAGCTTTCTGTAAATGGCGCTACTGATAAGACTAACTATTATGTTTCTGGAGGATTCTTTGATCAGGATGGTATTACTTTCGGTTCTTCTTTCCGTCGTTATAATGTACGTGCCAATGTGGAAAACCGTGCAAAAGAATGGCTGAAATTAGGAACAAGTACCATGCTTGCTTATCAGGAAACCGAGCAGGCTGTGGAGGGAGATTATGCAATTTATGCACCTATTTCTGCTTCACACTTTATGTTGCCTTACTGGAATCCTTACAATGAAGACGGTTCTTTGGCCTCTACCAATGATGGAACCTGGAAAGGAAGCGGAGTGAACCCTATTGAGTGGTTGATAAACAATCCGATAAAATATAAGACTTACAAGGTCATTTCATCTGTCTTTGCGGAAGTGACTCCGATTGAGGGACTTACTATTCGTTCGCAGTTTGGTGTAGACTATTCACATGATACTGGTTTCTCAACTTCTACTCCAAGTTATTCTTTGAATGCAGGACTGGGTAGTGCCGGACGTTCATCTTTGGATAATCTGACCCTGACCATTACTAATACGGTGAATTATCACTTTAACCTGAAAAACCGTCATGACTTTAACTTTATGTTGGGACAGGAAGGCGTGAATTATCATTCAGAGAATTTCAATGTAACCACAAGCAAGCAGAACAATGATGCATTGGTTAATCTTTCATCAGGTTCATTTGCTGGTTCATGGGGGGATTCTACTACAGAATATGCATTCTTGTCTTTCTTTGGCCGTGGCGAGTATAACCTGGATGGTAAATATTATGCAGATTTCTCTGTACGTGCAGATGCTTCTTCACGTTTTGGTAAAGATAATCGTTGGGCCGGATTCTGGTCTGTAGGATTGATGTGGGATTTCAAGAAGGAAGAATTCTTTGAAGATTACGACTGGCTTACCAATGCTCAGTTGACTTTCAGTACAGGTACTTCTGGTAACTCCTCTATTTCTAACTATGAACATCTGGCTTTGGTAACGGGTAGCTCTAACTATTTGGGTGAAACAGGTATCAAACCCTCACAGCGTGGAAATGAGAATCTTACTTGGGAAAAGCTTTGGACTACTAACGTAGGATTGCGTCTGGGCTTTTTTAATCGCGTAAACTTTACGGCAGAGTTCTATAACAAGCTGACTTCTGATATGTTGATGCAGGTACCGGTAAGTTATGCAGACGGAGGTTACGGAGCTTATTGGGATAACGTAGGTGCAATGGTTAACCGTGGTATCGAGCTCTCGGTAGATGCTGACATCATTCGTACAAAAGATTTTACATGGAATGTGTTTGCCAATGCTTCTTACAATAAAAACAAGCTTACGGAACTTTATAACGGAATCGATCAGTATGTAGACAGCAACGTAAACATGTATGCGGTAGGACATGACGTAGCAAACTTCTACATGGTACGTTATGCAGGTGTGAATCCGGCAAACGGAGATGCACTCTGGTATACTAAAGACGGTGAAATAACCAATGTGTTCAGCGAAGAAGACCGTGTGCTGATTGAAGGAAAAAGCTTCATTGCTCCGTGGCAAGGAGGTTTCGGAACAACACTTTCATGGAAGGGCTTGATGCTTTCTGCACAGTTCAGCTGGATGGCCGATCGTTGGGCGTATAACAATGACCGCATTATGGACGAAAGTAATGGTTTGTATACTTCTTACAACCAGTCAAAACGTTTGCTTTATGACCGCTGGAAAGAACCCGGGGATGTGACAGACATTCCGCGTCATGGAGTTACTCCTCAGTTTGATACCCATTACCTGGAAAATGCTTCTTTCCTGCGTTTGAAGAACCTGATGCTTTCTTACAATCTTCCTCAGAGTGTATTGAAAAGTACGAAATTCTTTAACGGAGCACGTGTATATGTACAAGGACAGAACTTATTGACATTTACTAAGTTCACCGGACTTGACCCGGAATTCTCTGCTAATATATACCGTGCGCAATATCCTATGTCACGTCAGTTTACTTTGGGCGTAGAATTGAATTTTTAAAAGCTGAAGACAACGATGAGAAACTTTAAAATATATTTATTGGGAGTAGCGGCGATGTTGTTCTCTACTTCATGTTTGGACAAGGACCCTACACATGCTATTTTGGCCGATCAATCCATTACTACAGTGGAAGAAGCCAATCAGGCTGTCATGGGAATTTACTCAGACTTTATGAGCCGCTATTTGTATAGCGGTAACTTGACTTTGCTGCCTGACATCCAGTCTGATTTGGTATACGCAGTAAATGGCTATTCCAATGCTTACGGTGATATTTGGCGCTGGAACATCAATCCTACCAATGCGGATATTGAAGCAGTTTACGGCTCGCTTTACAAAGTGATTGGTGACTGTAACTTTTTCTTTGAACAAGTGGCCAAGTGGGAGAATGACCTTGTAGATGACGATGCTTACGAGAAGCTGGAAGCCTATAAGGGAGAGGTGCATTTTGCCCGTGCCTTGGCTTATTCAGAATTAATTAAATGTTTCTGCAAGGCATACGATCCTGCTACGGCTAAAGATGAGCTGGGAGTGGTGCTTGTGTCAAGCTATTCTAATCCGGGCGAAATGAAGCGTGCTTCTTTGTATGATTCATACCAGTTTGTTCTGGATGATTTGACAAAAGCATACGATTACATGGAACCGGATGAAGGCACTACGCTTGTGGCATCTGATTATTATGATTCGCCTTATTTCAATGAGTTTACGGTGCAGGCACTGATGGCTCGTGTATACCTTTATATGCAGGATTGGGATAATGCGATTAAGTATTCTTCCGAACTGATTGATAGCGATTTGTATATGCTTTCAAGTGCTACCACAGTCTATACGAACGACATGTCCTATTATGACTACATGTGGAAATATGATGCCTCTACTGAGACTATCTGGAAAGTCGGCTTCTTGCCCACATCTTATGGTGGCGCACTGGGGCAGGTTTTTTTGAATTTTGACGAAATCAGCTATCGTCCGGATTATGTGCCTGGACAAGCAGCACTGAATACGTATGAAGGTAATGACTTGCGTTATGTTTCATTCTTCCAGGATATGCCTACCGGATATGCTCACGGGCTTGTTTGGCCGTTGCTGGTAAAGTATTATGGAAACATGGAATTTGTTTCCAATTACCGTATTTATCATGTAAATATGCCGAAAGTATTCCGTTTGTCAGAACAATACCTGATTCGTGCAGAGGCATATTGCCAGAAAGAAGACTTTGCAAAAGCGTCTGCAGACATTTCTACCTTGCGTCAGGCTCGTTATCAAACGTATGGTTCTGCTACTCTGACTTCAGAAAACTGGCTGGACGAAATTGACAAGGAACGTCTCCGTGAGTTGTTCATGGAAGGATTCCGTTTGCAGGACTTGAAACGTTGGGGTAAAGGTTTTGAACGTAAGCCGCAGGAACAAAGTGTGAGAGATGGAAGCAGCCTGAAAATTGAGGCCGGCAATCCCTTGTTTGTATGGCCGATTCCTCAGCATGAACTTGACTTGCCGGGCTCTGCCATTGAACCGAATGAAAGTAATAAATAACGAAATAATATAAAGGAATAACGATGAAAAGATTTTTCGGAAAATTGGGAATATTTGCCTTTGCTGCCACATTGTTTGTCGGATGCAGCGAAGACCGTGTTTCCTATGCGGGTCCTGACTATGTAATGTTCTCAGATTCGTTGCAGACCATTGCCATACAAAGTCCGGATACCTATTATGATATTCCTATATCTGCTACTACGGCATGCGACTATGATCGTACTTATGCCGTAGAGGTAGTTGATAAAGGAAGTAATGCCATTGAAGGATTGCATTATGAACTGCAGTCAAACTCGGTTACCATTAAGGCTGGCGAGTTGGCTTCTTCTGTAAAAATCAAAGGTTTTTATGATAACTTTGAGGATACAGACTCTTTGGGTATTAATTTGAGACTGGTTGCGCCACAGGACAAAATTTGGAATATTTATGGGGATGAAACCAAGGTACAACTTGTGAAAATTTGCCCGTTTAACGTTCAGCGGTTTGTCGGATATGCTAAGGTAACTTCTAATTTCTTTACAGATTATATGCCGGCTACAGAATTCCGTCTGGTGACCGTAGAGCAAGATCCGGAGAAAGAGAATGGAGTTATTATTAATGACTTCTTCTTGGATGGAATGGACTTGAAAATCAGTTTTAATACGCAGAAACCACTTGAACCCAAAGTTGAGATGGAAACTCAGGCTGTTACCAAATTATCTGAAGTTACAGGTGGAGCAGTATTGGGTACGGATATGATTTTGGCCGTGCCTTATACTGGAGTGGCTTCATACTTTAATGTATGTCAGGGATTTGCCCTATTATATCATACTTTCTATGTGGAGGGCTATGAATCAGCTGGTCCGATAGGTACATACCCGACTATAGTTGAATGGATTTCCCCAGAGGAATATGACTATTTGAAAAAACAAGGATATTAACATGTAATGTCAAAAGAATAGACGTATGAAATATATAAACATATTATCAAAAATGTGGCTTATGGCTGTAGCTGTGGTGGTTGTGGCTTGTTCTGAGGATGAGGGGGCACCTGTGACTCCTTCTTTCCCGGAAGAAGAACAAATCCTCTCAGTGAAGGCAGGAGAGTCTGTTGACCTCGTTTTTGAGGCGTCAATGGATTGGAAACTGTATTCTTCAACTTTGTGGTGCAGATTCTCTAACGGAATGACTTCTATTAGTGGACAGGCAGGAAAGCAGACTGTGCAGGTGTCTGTAAATGAAGAAATGTTGAGTTATGGAGAAATGCAGGCTGAAATCACTTTGAAACAAGGTGACATGGAAAAAGTCATTGCAAAGTTGACCCGTCAGGGAGAAGGCTTATGGGTGACAGATGCTAATGGGAATTATTTTTCAGAGGAAAACCTAATACCGTTTTTTTATAGGGAAATAGGAAAAGGAGTTGACATTAATTTTACTACTAATTATGATTGGACTGTTGAGGAATATCCCGAATGGTTAGTGGTGAATGAAGCTCCTCTGAAAGGTCTTGGTTTTCGTCCGGGAAATATTTCTGTTACTGTAAAGAATGAATTTAGTGCTTTTGCTAAAAAAGGTGATATAAAAGTGAAAAGGACAGGAACTGACGATTTTGTTAATATACCAGTGAATTTTTATGGTATTGATAGAGTTAGTTCTGATAAGAATGCTTGGGGAGGATGGACTTTCAATTCTGATGGAGGCAAATATTCTACTTCCAATAGCATGACGGGTGAATCTGATGAGTTTGATGCTCCTTTGGTTATGCAAAATGTATTGGTAAATGGAAATGATTATGAAGTTTTGTATTTTGAAGATTTTTCAGATAAGCAATATCGTTTGATGGATGATGATTCAAAATGGATAAATGCCACAATAGAATCAAATGAAGGAGTAGAGAATAGAACAGCAAAGGTTTCTGTGATGGAAAACTCTACATCAAAGAAACGGAAAGGGGCTATTTTAGTTATACCGACAGATACTTTAAATATGATCGGTCGTGATAATTTGTTGACTGTAGATAACGATTTTACCGAGGCAGCTGGGAAATATGTATTAATAGGACTTTCTCAGGCTGCTAAACAAATTGCTACATCAGATTTTACGGTTGATACAGGTGCTTCTCCTGCGGTAGATGTTGTAAAAATAGATGATCCTTCAGCTCAACTTATACAACAATGTTTTGGAGCAGAAAATATTTATGAATGTGTTTTAGCAAAGCATACAAGTTATGAGTCTTTTGCTATATCCTCAGGCACATATAATATTTCTTCTGAGACTTGTATGTCTGGAGGTGACATGGGGCTTGATTATGTAGGCAATTGGCAACCGTTCTCAGGTATGGTTTTAGGAAGCTCTTATACTTTTATGAATTATGCTACTTGGGAATTTGGATTGTCAGCTGAAGCTGGCTATGATGAGTCTGGAGCTCCTTTAAAACCTATATATTTGTTTATAATGAATGAAGAAGGCGCTGCAATAGCTGCTGTTTTAATTAAAAGGGCTGAATAAATATGATAAGTAGATTGAATAACAATAAATTTTTTATTCTTATATCATTAGTTTTTACTCTGGTTCTAATAGGGTGTACTGATGACAAAGAAGTATTTCAGGCTGATAAGGGTTACGTACAGTTTAAGGTGTACAAGAGTGAGTCTTATGTAAAAAATGAGACCTCTCGTGCAAGTGGCAACGTGCTTGATTCACTTTATGAAGCAAATAAAGTGAAAGTAGTGTTGAGAAGCAATGATTATGACTTCTCTCAGACGCTTATGCTGCATGCCTATAATGAGCAAAGCGCTGAGTATGGTTTACGTAGTGATAAACTGGAACTTCAGACTGGCGAATATACATTGGTAGGATTTTATCTTTATGATAGGGCAGAGAAAGAACCTATTTTTGTCGGTATTCCATCTGAAAAAACAACCTTTACAATTGTAAGCGGTGGGCTTGTTGTGCAGGATTTGCTGGTGGATGCAATAGGAAGAGGCTTGGTTAAGTTTGAACTGGTTAAAAATATCCAATCTCGCGGTGCAAGTGATTCCGATCCCTATCCGTTTAGCGATATTAATAAAGTAGACATTACGGTACAGAATATGGATACCAAAAAGACGCAAGAGTTTAAGTCTTTGAAGGTAACGTATGTAGAAGATTTTGATGACCGGGGTATAGGTTATCGTACTTCTGTCGGAAGAATTGATACGCTTGTTACAGCTGAGGCTGGAAATTACAAGATTCTTTCGTATGCTGCATATAATCGTACGGAACTTCTGCAATATTTTAATGATGAAGTATTAGGTGAGGCTACATTTACGGTCATTGATAACAAGCAGACAGATGCAAAGGTGCCTGTTACCATTATGGAAACAGCTGCAAACATAAAAGATTATTATAATCTTCGTACTTTGTGGGAGGAGCTGGGAGGCCCAAACTGGTCTTATGTGGGTGAAAGCTATCCGAAAGGAACCAACTGGGATTTTGAAAGTAAAGATGTAGACATGTGGGGAAATCAGCCGGGGGTAAGTCTTGATAAGAATGGCCGCGTCATTGGTTTGTCTATTGGAGATTTTAATCCGACAGGAGTAGTGCCTGATGTGATTGGTGAGTTTGAAGAACTTCAAAGTCTGGCTTTAGGTACACACAATGATAAATTGCGCCCCGGTGAAAATCCGTTGGCTGATTTAAAGGGTGGTTTGACTCCTGCAGTGCTTGAAAAGCTACGTTCTGATTACATGGATAACTTTGCATTGCGCGACTCCAGACAGGATTGGGACGTGCAGATGCAGCGTTGTATGGTAGAATCTGGACAGCCGGCCATTAAAAAATCTATTGTACAGCCTAAGGATATAATCCATGGTGACTTGACCAACGGTATTACGGGGATTGATAAGGCAATTGGAAACCTGAAGAAACTTGAAGTATTGTATATAGCCAATTCTCCTATTACAGAGCTACCGCAGGAATTGGGTGATTTGGCAAGTTGTACAGACCTTGAAATTTACAACTGCCCAAACTTGAAAGTTTTCCCTCTTCAGTTGGCTCAAATGAAGAATTTGACTCAGCTGAATATGGCAATGAATCCTCAGTTGGCGGCAGTGTTCCCAGATGGAATCAAAGCATTGGCAGAAGGTGCCGCTGGTAAGACTTTGCAGATTCTTTACTTAGGTTATAATAATATCGCATCTTTACCTGCAGAAGTCTCTAAGATGAAGAAGTTGGGTAAGATTGATATGATATACAATAAGTTGACAGCTCTTCCGGCTTTTGGGAAGGATGTGAACTTGGTTCAGGGTACTTTTGATTATAATGAGATTGCACGTATCGAAAAAGATGCGGATGGATACTTTTGTGGTATGGATGATGTGGAATCGCTGTCTTTCTCACATAATAAACTGAAAGCATTTCCGAAAATATTTGATGCCAAGTCAATTTACATAATGGCTTCCATTGACTTCTCTTATAATGAGATTACAGAAGTAACGACAGATAAGGGTATCAATACGAATAATTTGTCTTTGGCTGGTAATGCATTGAAAACCTTCCCGAAAGACTTGTTCACGGCCGGATCTCCTTTGACCGTGTTGAATCTTAGCGGGAACCAAATCGAGGAGATTACGAATGATGACATTAAGGGTGAAAAAACGTATATGATGACAAGTCTTGACCTGTCGAACAATCGTTTGAAGAAATTACCGGATGATATGAATGGAACATATATGCCGCATTTGTATGGTATTGATATAAGTGGAAACCAGTTCTCGGCATTCCCATGGGGATTGGCAAATATTTCTTATCTGAATACGTTGATTATGCGTAACCAGCGTGATGATGACGGTAACCGGGTATACAAGGAATGGCCTACAAATATTGGTAACCATAAAGGCTTGCGTGCATTGCTTTTAGGTGGAAATGATATTGGAAAGGTTCCCGAAACGGAAAGACTTTCGTACCTCATTAATACGCTGGATGTAAGTGATAACCCAAGCATCGTTCTGAATGTATCGTCTGTTTGTCCTTATATCAAGGCTGGCATGTATCTGCTGATTTATGATACGACACAAGATATTCGTGGATGTGATTATCTGACTTTGGAATAATTTAACGAGTAACGTATGAAAAGATTTTTAAATATTATAATGGTTATTTCGGCCTGCATGGTATTGGCTGTTTCCTGTAAGGAAGAAGACAATGTCGTGTCTGAATTCTCTATCGACAAGACGGAGATTGCTGTCGGGGCCGATGGAGGCAGCGAACTGCTGGAAATAAAAGGCAATGTGAAATGGCAGGGTACTTCTGAATCTTCCTGGTTGAAATTCAGTCCTTCCAATGGAGAAGGAGCTGCTACTTGTGAAATTCTGGTAGACTCGTCTGTAGTGGCTGAACCACGTGAAGGAGTTATCACTTTTATGGCAGCAGGCCAGACCACTGCAACTACAGTGAAAGTAATGCAGATGGGGTATGCAAAAGGTGTTTTTGTAAGTGAAGAAGACAGAACGATTTCAGTAGAGAATTCGGCAAAACTGGAAGAGTGTTTCTTTGAGGTTACAATGATGGCCAATGTGAATTTTGATGTAAGAGTCAATAATTTGCCAGCTGAAGATGGAACCGTTTCAGACAAAGAATGGCTGAAGTATAAGAAAGAAACACCTAATTATGATTATGGAGACCGTCCACGTTTGTTGAAACTGCATTTTGACTGGGATGTCAACATGGCTGAGAAGGCTCGTACTGCAGAGGTAATTATTACTCCGCATGAAACGTCTGATACTGAGGGGGATGGTTCAATAAAACTGGTTGTTACTCAGAAACCTGCTCCGGTAATTACGGATGACCGTGCCGGAGACTCTTTGGCTCTTCTTTCCATATATAGTAGCATGAATGGTATTTTTACTTGGGATGCCAGTGAAAACATGAGATACTGGGAAGGTGTAGAACTTTGGGAAACTACTGATAAATATATCAAGATAGAGGCAGATGGAACGATTAATTATTCCGCTCCTGTCCCTGAAGATTTGATTGGCCGTTTGAAATCTGTAGAATTTATTGCGTTTGAAACAAAGGAATCACTTCCTTATCAGGTGAAATATCTTAAAACTGCTGAATCAATTACATTCTCAGGAAACTCGAATACATTCCTCAAGGATATCGTATTGGGAAATGAGATTTGTGAACTGGTGAAATATGGAAATCTGCGTAATTTAGCGATATGCGCTTATGGTCTGGTGGGATTGCCGGAAAACTTTACCGAGTTGGGTAATACGCTTATCTCTTTGGACTTGGGCAGCAATAACTTTGAAGTGATGGGCGAAGGTGGAACCACAATAGACGGCGTGAAGGTTATCGGTATCGAAAGTATTACGAAGGACAATTTCCCTTATTTGCGCAAATTGGATTTGACCAAGATAAATCGTTATGACACGACGAAAGACCTTTCAGCCTATACGGATAAGAAAGATGAAAAGTTAGGCTTCCGTTGGGCTACAGGTTTTGGAGAAGGATTTCTTACTCCGGCGGAAGGGTATAATAACTCTTATTTCAAAGAATTGTTGAAATGGGAAGAGCTTGAATGTCTGTCATTGTCACTGAATATGCTTGATGGACAGTTGCCTTCGGATGCAGAAGTTAAACAGCTTCTTGGTGCAGATAAGGTTTATACGGAAAGCTATATCCAGAATGCTGCGTATAAGGACACCATTTCAATTCAGGATGCTGAAAAATATTTGCTGGCAAATGGAGGAGCTCCTAGGGTTTGGCCGAAGATGAAGAGTCTTTCTTTGAACTTGAACTTCTTGACCGGAAAGTTGCCTGATTGGATATTATATCATCCGTACCTGAGCTTCTGGGATCCGTTCACTATGATTTTCCAGCAGGAACTTAGTACTACGGCTTCAAAAGCTAAGAATACAAAGGGTGAGGTTATTACAAAGTTCATTAATGAACCTACAAACCTGAGTAATTATGGGCTTGACGAAAATGGCAAACCAAAGACAAGTTATTATGAGATGTATCCTCTAAGAAAGCCTCAGATAACAGATGAATCGGAAGAGGGGAATTGATTTCGTTAAAGTAATTTTTGTGGAATGATATAAAATAGAACTTTGTAAAGCTTTCGGCCTGCAAACCTGTAGGCCGGGGCTTGCATGGCTCGAAAATTAAACGATTAAAAATGAAGAAAAAATATATTTTTGCCGCTCTTGTGAGTGCTATGGGGTTGTTCTCCTGCTCTGATTCTGAAACGTTTTTAGAGTCAGGTGCACAAGAGAATACAGTGGCCCCTATATCTGGTTTGGCTGATGAGGCTGTGGAAGGTGAACTTCTCATCAAATTTAAACCGGAAGTGGAAGAAGTGCTTGAAAAAGCCCAGGTGTTAAGTCGTAGCGGGGTACAGACTCGTTCAAGTATTCCTTCGGTAGATGAAATTCTGGATATTGCCGGAGCATATACCTTTGAACGTGTTTTCCCTGTAGACAAACGTCATGAAGAACGTACCCGTAAAAATGGTTTGCATTTGTGGTATGTGGTGAAGTTTGATAAAGATATGGACTTGAATAAGGTGGCTTTGGATATGTCTAAGCTTTCGGAAGTGGCAACCGTGGAATATAACCAGGTGATAAAGAGAGGTTATGATACCACCAAGAAAGCGAAGGGTTTAAACAGGGCTACAAGAGAAGCCATTCAAACATTAGGCAGCCAGACCCAGACTGAAAATATGAAACTTCAGTGGGGTATAGGAAATGATGGAAGTGTAGTTACAGGTGCTGTTACCGGATACGATGTAAATTGTGTACCGGCCTGGGAAAAATGCCAGGGTGACCCTTCTATTATTGTGGCCGTAGTGGACGAAGGGGTGATGTATAACCATGAAGACTTAGCCAATAATATGTGGATTAATCCAGCAGAAACATTTGGTTCTGATGAAGATGCAGATGGCAATGGATATGCCGGTGACAAATATGGTTATAATTTTGTTGCAGGGAATGGTCATATTTCATATACTC
>UMIP01094880.1_pt1 | contig 13009 bp, 10 predicted proteins | sample 1965751 | NCBI WGS metagenome assembly UMIP01 (sample SAMEA4836117, study PRJEB28245) | human gut metagenome | biome: gut microbiome; material: fecal sample | place: Denmark | collected 2008
GCTTAAGCCGCAAGGCGGGAATTGTGCGGTGTTGCCTTAAATTAGTGTCAGTATAACACCCTGCGGGGCAGAAATACAAGTCAAATTTGTTAAAAGTTACACAAAATCAAAAAACGCGAACTCGCTGCCTTACATCTTGTGGTCAGCAAACAGCGGGTCATCCTGCCATAGTACGGTGTGCCCGGCGGCGCGGGTGGCGTTCAAGTCAATGATGCGCTGGTTGCCGGAGCCGCGGAACCGCAGCGAAATATCGTGCTGCGCGGGGATGAATTCGCCGTCCACCAGCACATCGATCAGGCTCAGCATCTCGTCCGTCACTTCGCAGCGGGCGTGGCTGGGCTGCAAAAGTTCGGTTTCGTATACATTGCCGGTGTAGCACCAGATGGTTTTGTGGGGGTACAACACCCGTACTTCGTGCAGGAACGGCACCAGCGCACGCTGGTTTTCCGGCTCAAAGGGTTCGCCGCCCAAAAGGGAAAGCCCATCAATATAATCCGGGGCAAGGCTGCCCAAAATTTCATTGCGCACGGCTTTATCAAAGGGCAGGCCATAACCAAAATCCCAGGCAACGGCGTTAAAACATTCCGGGCAGTGGCGGCGGCAGCCGGAAACAAACAGACTGGTACGCACGCCCGTGCCGTTGGCAATATCACAGTACTTTATGGTTGCGTAGTTCACGCGGGGAGCCTCCTTATAACATGCAACACTATATCTTGTATAGTGCTGCGGCAAATCATCACAATAGGCAGATGCCTTGCACCAGTATACCAGCCGTGCCGGGCAAAAGCAAGCGGCCAGGGAAGAATAAAATAACATATCATCGCAGCTTTGAAAAAAGTGCCTATTTTACCCAAAAAGCCAGCGCTTTTTTCGGCGTTTTGTTTTGCAATCTTTTTGAACGTCCCATCGCGCTATATGGCATATATGGGTGCTATTATCAAATTACATACAATATATTGTGGTACATTGGCTTGACTTTGCCGGGTCGATGCGGTAAGATAAATACGCTCGCCAAAATCATGGAGCGGTTTTGGTGTGGGGTATCAACCCGGCAGCTTTTATTGAGGTAAGGAGATAACAGTTCATGAAGATCATCAAGCGCAACGGCAGCGAGGCCGTTTTCGATATATCCAAAATTATTGCAGCGGTGACCAAAGCCAACAACGTTGTTGCCTCCAACCAGCGCTTGACCAAGGAACAGATCACGGCCATTGCCGACGATGTGGCGCAGGAATGCCAGAGCCGCAACCACGCCATGAACGTGGAGGAGATCCAGGATCTGGTGGAAGACGCCATCATGCAGACCAAAGCGTATGAGGTGGCCCGCAAATATATCACCTACCGCTATGTGCAGAGCCTGCGCCGTACCCATAACACCACCGACGACCGCATTCTGTCCCTCATCGAGTGCAACAATGAGGAAGTCAAGCAGGAAAACGCCAATAAAAACCCGACCGTCAACAGCGTTCAGCGCGATTATATGGCCGGCGAGGTCAGCAAGGACCTGACCATGCGTATGCTGCTGCCTGCCGAGATTGTAAAGGCACATGAGGATGGCATCATTCATTTCCATGATGCTGACTATTACGCCCAACATATGCACAACTGCGACCTGGTCAACCTGGACGACATGCTGCAGAACGGCACGGTTATTTCTGGTACCCTCATCGAAAAACCGCATTCTTTCTCCACGGCCTGCAACATTGCCACCCAGATCATTGCGCAGGTGGCATCCAACCAGTACGGCGGCCAGAGCATCAGCCTGACCCACCTGGCACCGTTTGTGGATATCAGCCGCAAAAAGATCCGGCGCGATACCGAAGCGGAGATGAAGGAACTGGGCATTGATCCCGGTGAAGAAAAGCTCTCCCAGATCGTTGAAGCCCGTCTGCGCGAGGAAATCAAGCGCGGTGTGCAGACCATCCAGTACCAGGTCGTTACCCTGATGACCACCAACGGCCAGGCACCGTTCATCACGGTATTCATGTACCTGAACGAAGCGGGCGAAAACCAGCGCCTGAAATCTGACCTTGCCATTATCGTGGAAGAAATGCTCCGCCAGCGCTACCAGGGTGTTAAGAATGAAAAGGGCGTCTGGATCACCCCCGCATTCCCCAAGCTGATCTATGTGCTGGAAGACGATAATATCCGCGAAGGCACCCCCTATTTCTACCTGACCAAGCTGGCCGCCAAATGCACCGCAAAGCGCATGGTGCCGGACTATATCAGCGAAAAGAAGATGAAGGAATACAAGCTGTCTAAGGGTGAGACCGAGGGCAACGGCGATGTATTTACCTGCATGGGCTGCCGCAGCTTTTTGACCCCCGACCGTTCCGGCAATGGCTGGAACAATGTGGCCAACGCCCAGAACTATGTGCCGGGCAAGCCGAAGTACTATGGCCGCTTCAATCAGGGTGTTGTTACCATCAACCTGCCGGATGTGGCCCTGTCCTCCGGCGGTGAGCCGGATAAATTCTGGAAAATTTTTGATGAGCGTCTGGAACTGTGCCACCGCGCCTTGCAGTACCGCCATAACCGCCTTAAGGGTACCCTGTCCGATGCGGCACCCATTCTGTGGCAGTACGGCGCTCTGGCCCGCCTGAAAAAGGGCGAGCCCATTGATAAGCTGCTGTATGGCGGCTACTCCACCATCAGCCTGGGCTATGCGGGCCTGTATGAATGCTGCAAATATATGACCGGCAAGAGCCATACCGATCCCGCCGCAAAGCCCTTTGCCCTGAGTGTGATGCAGCACATGAATGATAAGTGCAACGAGTGGAAAAACGCTGAAAATATTGATTACTCGCTGTACGGCACCCCGCTGGAATCCACCACCTACAAGTTTGCCAAGTGCCTGCAAAAGCGGTTTGGCATTGTGCCGGGCATTACGGACCGCAACTATATCACCAACAGCTACCATGTGCATGTGACCGAGCAGATCGATGCGTTCACCAAGCTGAAGTTTGAAAGCGAGTTTCAGCGCCTGTCTCCGGGCGGCGCCATCAGCTATGTGGAAGTGCCCAATATGCAGGATAACCTGGAAGCTGTCATCAAAGTGATGCAGTTCATCTATGATAACATCATGTACGCAGAGCTGAACACCAAGAGCGACTACTGCCAGGTGTGCGGCTATGACGGCGAGATCAAGATCGTGGAGGACGACGGCAAGCTGGTGTGGGAGTGCCCGCACTGCCATAACCGCGACCAGAGCAAGCTGAACGTTGCCCGCCGCACCTGCGGCTACATCGGTACCCAGTTCTGGAACCAGGGCCGCACCGCCGAAATCAAGGACCGCGTGCTGCATCTGTAAAACGTATAAAGATAATAGAATAAACAAAATGAGGCGTATCCACGATATATGGATACGCCTCATTTTGTTGCTAAGATAAATGAAACGGTTGAATTATAGAGGGGGTATTCTGATGTATTTGAGGGGAACTTATTTTGGTTGTAATTTATTTATTGTTTTTGGAAATAACTTTGTAATAATATGAATAAACGGAATAGCTCTAAGCGATTGAAAAAACTCAATTCTTGGGATATAATAAATTACACTTACAGTGAAATATATTTCAAACAGATAAGGCGGAAGTATGCTGAAAAATAATATAGAGGTCGATGTAAAGGTAAAATGTATAGAAGCTGCGACCACGCAGGCAAAGCTGGCTGAAGAAGTTGGAACCACGCCGTCCTATGTAAATCGCCTGATAAAGAAGAAAGACGGAATTGTAAATAACACATTTTTGCAGATGTTAGAAAAGCTTGGTTATGATGTAGAACTGACCTATGTGAAAAGGGAAATATAAGGCGAGGAGGATACAGTGATGCGAGGCAAAAGTATAAATCTGTTTCTGATGGATGGTGAGGCCGGTGGCAGAATAAAATGTACACTGGCGAATTGGACAGGTATTGCATATAAAATTCCTCGGACAGAGCTTGACCGCTGCAAGGAACGAGAGGATTTAAAACAGAGTGGTGTTTATTTCCTCTTTGGTACTTCAGACACCACTGGAAAAGGTGTTGTTTATATTGGACAGGCTGGAGCAAGGAAAAACGGTGAAGGTATTCTGAATCGCCTGCAGGAGCATAAGAGAAATCCAGAAAAAGATTACTGGACAGAAGCCATCGTATTTACCACATCCAATAATTCATTTGGACCCACTGAGATAAGCTATCTTGAAAACCGTTTCTGTAATTTGGCACTGAAAGCGAATCGCTATGAGGTCAAAAATGGAAATGATCCTACGCCGGGTAATATTACAGAAGAAAAAGAATGCGAACTGGAGGAGTTCATTGATTATGCAAAAGTAATCATGGGAACCTTGGGACATAAGCTGTTTGAACCTATTACCAAGCCAGTTGAAGTAAAAACGGAAGTTGAAGAAAAACAGGCGGATAATATCGGGAAGTTGTATCTGAAAAGAACCATTAAAACAATCGGTACGGTCGAAGCCGTTGGAATGCAGACTGCAGAAGGCTTTGTGGTTTTGGCGGGAAGCCACATCTCTCCATCGGACGATAATACGATTCCGGAAGTTATCAAAGAAAAAAGAAAAAAGACTACTTTTGATGCTGATGGGAAACTGATAGAGAATTTGCTGTTTACCAGTCCTTCCTATGCTGCAATGTTTGTGATTGGCAAGAGTGCGAATGGACTGACAAGCTGGAAGGATGCTGATGGACATACACTTAAGAGCTTGGAATCTGAAATTGATGAATAAATGTTGCGGATGAAGCAACGTTGAAGTTTATAATCCTAAGACTTGTATAAAGCGAATATAGAAAAGAAAAATCTATACCGTAAAGCAACCGCCCGGTACAAATCCTGTACCGGGCGGCTGCTTTATGATGAAATAGCAGAGAATGGCAGAAAGTTACAGCTGGTCGATGGTGGGGTAGCTGTCAATGGCACCGTAGCGCTGCACACTGTAACCGCAGAACCGGTTGGAAAAATCCAGCCACTGGTTCAGCTGGTCCGCCTGCAGAGCGGGCAGGGCGGCGCGGTCCACCCCATTTTTGTGCAGCTGCCACAAGAACGAGCCGATGAATCCGTCCCCGGCGCCGGTGGTATCCACGGCCTTTACCGGCTTGCTGGCGGAAAAGCCGTGGGCGGTGCGGGTGTAAGCGTGGGCACCGGCGCTGCCGCAGGTGTAGAGCACCAGCTGTACATGGCCCACAAACAGGCTGGGCAGGGCGGCTTCAATATCACTGGTGCCGGTCAGAAATTCCAGCTCTTCGTCCGAGATTTTGACCACATCGGCCAGCGGCAGGAACTCCAGCACCGTGCGGCGCAAAGCATCACGGTCCGGCCACAGCGGAAAGCGCAGGTTGGGGTCAAAGTCAATGATAGCCCCGGCGCTGCGGGCTGCGGCAATGGCAGTTTTGTGGGCTTCCCGCATGGGGCTTTCCACCAGGGCAACGCTGCAAAAATGCAGGGCATAGGCGTTGGCAAACAGACTGGTATCCACCAGCTCCGGGGCGTACAGCAAATCGGCTGAGGGCTTGCGGTAAAAACTGAACGTCCGGTTGCCGTCCGCTTCCAGCGAAACAAAGGCCAGGGCGGTGTTGGCTTTGTCCGTCAAACAGATGTGGCTGGTATCAATACCGCAGGCAGCCAGTTCATCAATGATCTTGTGGCCGAACGGGTCATCTCCCAGCTGGGTCAGCAGGGCAGAATCCCCACCCAGGCGGGCATAAGCACCGCACACGTTGGCGGGCGCGCCGCCCACACGGGGGCTGAAAGAGGGAACCTCGGCAAAGGAACAGCCGGTTTTGGACGGAATCATATCGATCAGCGTTTCGCCGATCGCATACAAGGTATCATGTGCCATGGGATGTCCTCCGTTAAATCGAAAGGGAATACAGGGTGCTGCCTGCGCCGCAAAGCTGCACGGCAACCTTGCCCGCTGCCGGGTAATACCGGGTGGAAAGCACCGCGGCACCGTCGTTCAGGAATATTTCCAGCGAGGAAGCATCCCCCACAACACGCAGGCTGCGGCAGGGGGCATCCAGCACAGCCTTGCGCTCGGTGCGCCCGGCGGCAATCGCTGTATCGGTAAAGCGCAGGGTACAGGTGCGGTCCGCTTCGGTGTAAGTCAGGGTCAGGCCGTTGGCAATGGTCAGGACAAAATCCCCGGCGGGGGAGGCGATCAGGTCAAAGCAGGGGCCCGTTTCAACCGTTTCGCCGTCTGCCGGCTGGCGGGCTTCGCCGCGCAGGGCGTTCAGCTCGGCGGCGGGGGCTTGCAGCAGGCAGCCATTGCCGTCCTGAGTCAACACGCGGGGCAGGGTCAGGCAGTGTTGCCAGCCATACTCCACGGTGGGGTTGGTATAATCGGCATCCGGCATGCCCATCCAGCCAAACTGGATGCGGCGGCCATCCGCGGCGGCAAAGCTTTGGGGCGCGTAATAGTCAAAGCCATCGTCCAGGGCGTGGAATTCGCTCAATGTGCAATCGGTGCGCCAGTCACCCTGCAGGGCAAAGTAACCGCAGCCGTACACGTTCTGGCAGGCAATGCCCTGGGGTGATACCGCCAAAAACCACTGGCCGTCCAGCTCAAACAGGTCGGGGCATTCCCACATGTAGCCAAAGGCTTTGGGGGTAGTGATGGTGTTGATGTGGTTCCAGTGCAGCTTGTCGGCGCTTTCAAACACCAGCACTTCGCCATGGTCGTCCAGTGTTCGGGCACCCAGCACCATATAGTAGCGCCCATCCAGTGCAAACACTTTGGGATCGCGCACATGGCAGGTCAGCCCGGCGGGATAATCCTGGTTGTACATCAGGCAGCGTTTGTTGTCCAGATGGATGGCATCGCGGCTGGTGGCAAGGCAGACATTGTGCCCGCGCCCCTGCTTGATGTAGTCATATTCGCCGGGGTGCTTGACATTGCCGGTATAGTACAGGTACAGCATGCCGTCCTCCACCAGAGCGGAGCCGGAATAAACGCCGTGGCAGTCAAACGGTTCGTCCGGGTACAGCATTACGGGCAGGCGTTCCCAGTGGAACAAATCGCGGCTGCGCACGTGCCCCCAGTGCTTGACCCCTCCCGTGGGGTCAAACGGGCCGTACTGATAAAATACATGGTATTCATCGCCGATCTGGCACAGCCCGTTGGGGTCGTTCAGCCAGCCCACAGGGGGTTGAACATGCAGCTTTTGCCGGTGGGGATCCGCCGCCGCGCGGGCGGCCCCGGCGGCTTCCACCATGGGGACAAGACGCTTCAAATCACGCTGCAAGGCATTCATAACAGGTAGCTCCTTATTGATTGAGAGGGGAAAACATCAGGCTTTGGCTTCCTCGGCTTCGGGGGTCCAGATCACCCAGGTCACAGCGAAGGAAACGCCGAAGGAAATTGCCATCATGATGAGGTACTGCAGCGGCATGTGCAGATGCAGCAGGATGCCGAAGATGCCGGTCACGCCGGTGCCGGTGGCACCAAGGCCGGTCACGCTGGCATACAAAGCGCCGCAGGCGCCGCCGACCAGGCCGCCGATAAAGGGCTTAAAGTAGCGCAGGTTGACGCCGAAGATGGCGGGCTCGGTAATGCCCATGCAGGCAGAAAGGGCGGAGGGCAGGGCCATAGACTTAACTTTGGCGTTCTTGCTCTTGAGGGCAACGGCAAAAGCGGCACCGCCCTGGGCAACGTTGGCGGCACTGGCCAGGGGCAGCCAGTAGGTGAAGCCAAACTTGGCCAGCTGGCCAAGGTCGATCAGGGTGTACATATGGTGGATACCGGCCACAACGGTGACGGCGTACAAACCGCCCATGATGAAGGAACCGATGCCGAACGGCAGCTGGATCAGGGTCTGAACGCCGTTGATGATGCCGTCCTCCAGCGTGGTGAAGATTGGGCCGATGACAGCGAGGGTGAGATAACCGGTAACGAAAACGGAGACCAGCGGGGTAACAAACAGGTCGATCATGGCGGGCACAACTTTGTGCAGCCGCTTTTCAATCTGGCACATCAGCCACACGGCAATGATAACGGGGATAACGTGGCCCTGGTAGCCGACCAGCGGAATTTTGTACAGCCCGCCAAACACCGACTGGTAGGTCTGCACGCCCTCAGAAGCAACGGTCCAGGCGTTCTGCAGGTTGGGGTGAATCATGATCATGCCGATGACAGCACCCAGGAACTGGTTGCCACCAAACACCTTTGCGGCGGAGAACGCGATCAGGATAGGCAGGAAGGTGTACGCCGTGTTGGAGAACAGCTGGGCAAACACATAGATGGAACCGCTGGTATCAATGTTCAGGAAGCCGTTGTTGACCATAAAGTTCAGCGCTTCCATAATGCCCATCAAAAAGCCGGAAGCCACGATGGCCGGGATGATGGGAACAAAGATATCGCCCAGCGTCTTGATGCCCCGCTGGTACCACGGCGCTTTGGAAGCGGCAGCCTGTTTGACTTCCTCCTTGCTGGCACCGGTGATTCCGGCCAGGGCGGTGAACTCGTCATACACCTTGTTCACAATGCCGGTGCCGAAGATGATCTGCAGCTGGCCCTGGGCTTCAAATACGCCCTTGGCGCCCTCAGCATTTTCAAGCTCTTTTTTGTTCACCTTGGAATTATTCGCAATCACCAGGCGCAGGCGGGTTGCGCAGTGTGCGGCCGATACAATGTTGGAAGCACCGCCGATGTTGTCCAGCACCTGCTGGGCTGCTTTCTTGTAATCCATGTTGCACGCTCCTTCTTTTATCTGTTGGCCCGGTAGGAGGTTCCGGGGCCTGTTTCATTTGACAGCTTTATTATATACGAAGGTGAGTGCTTTTTCTATTGACCAAACGACCCAACTTGCAAAGATTCTGTTATCGATTTCACACAGTTTCACACCGTTCTTTGGTAAAATGCACAAAAAACAGGGGACTGCATGGAAAGGGTGCACAAAACAAAAACTTCCCCGCAGTGATGCAGGGAAGTGTGGTGCAAAGGATGCCTGTTATAGCGACCAGACATTTTCATCTGAGTTGTCATCCCCGGTGGAGGCCCGGCATTTTAACTCATAATCCAGCTTGATCATCTGCGGCTCGGCATGGGGGTCCGCCAGCATGTCCAGCAGCAGGCGGGCGGCTTTGTCCCCGGCGGTGCGGTAATGCAGATGGGCGCTGGTCAGCGGCACATAGGCAACGCGGCCAATGCGGTTGTCGCCCACAGCGGCAATCATGATGTCATCCGGCACCCGCAGACTGTGGCTGCGACAGTATTGCAGCGCACCCAGGGCGATGGAGTCGGTCGCGCAGAACAGGCAGTCCAGCCCCGGCGCACGGCCAAACAGCTGCTCCGCCTGGTGGTAGCCGGATTCCATGTTGAACTTGGCAATGCTCATTCTCTGCGGCTGGGGCACGAGACCTGCATCCCGCAGCGCACTGTCAAAGCCTTCGCGCCGGGCAAGGCCGACGGCTTTGTCCAGCAGGGTCACGCCCAGGTAGCCCGGCTTGCGCCGCCCCTTTTGCAGCATGTGGGCGGTGGCTGCCTGCGCCGCGCCGAAATCATCGTGGAACACACAGCTGAACCCGGGATACTGCTGCCCCACGATTACCACCGGCACATGCAGGCTTTGCAGCACCGCGTGGTGTTCCGGGGTAAACATGGTGGCAATCAGGATAATGCCGTCCACCGTATCATGCCGCAGGGTATCCAGCGCGCGCACTTCGCGGGTGTTGTCGTTGGCGGTGTTGATCAGCAGCAGCTGGTAGTTCTGGTCGTCCAGTACCCGGCTGATGCCCTCCACCATGCGGGCGCAGCTTTCGCTGCTCAGCCGCGGCATGATCACCCCAATCTGCCGCGTGCGGCGGGTGCGCAGCATCTGGGCCTGCATACTGGGGCGGTAGCCGGTGGCTTCCACCGCAGCGGCAATCTGGGCGCGCTTTTCGGCGCTTAAGTACCCGCCGTTAAAATAGCGGCTGACCGCTGCCTTGGATACCCCGGCATATTGGGCAAACGCGGTAATGTTCATAGGCCGCACTCCTGTCCGGCTGCCGGCGGAGGGAAACTTGCCGGCGCACTTTTTTATCAGTATAATGCAGAAACTGGCAGGGTGCAACGGGAAAGAGCGGAGAAAAGGAAAATAAGAATGAATGGCATGAGGCAAAGAGTAAAATAGACAAAAAACGGGGATTGAATTTGTGCTTTTGACGGAGAAAAAAGAATGAAAGCTGAATACAAAAAAGCACACAGCTAAAAAGATTTACCAGAATGAATTTGGTGTAAAAGTTATCTTCCGCGCTGGCACAGGATGAAAAGGTATGCTATAATATAATATTAGTTACACGATGAAAAAGTAAGATGCCCCTGATACCGATGCGGATGTGCGCGGGGCAATGATATGTGTTTAGTGAGGAAAAAGAATGGGACTACTGCAAAAAATTCAGGCAAAAACCGAGGAAGCCCGCGCGAAGGAAAAGATCCGCCCGCTGCTGGAAAGCCGCATGATGCGGGACATCCTGCTGGAGATCGGCCAGCGCGGCAACGAAGCGCTGGACCCGCAGTCCGTTCCATTGGCTATGCGCCGCCGCGCCACCCAACTTGCCAGCGAAAGCGGCCTGAGCGGCCTGAAGCAGTGCGCTGTGGATGAACTGCATCTGGACGAAGCGGGAATCACGCTGGTCTGCAAGGGGGAGCACACGGCATTTTTGTACGCAGACTATAACTATGAAAACATTGAGGATACCGACTGCCTGCCCGCTGTGGCCGAATACCTGGTGCAGCACATGCGCGGCTATTATAACATTACCCGCAGCTTTTACAGTGTGCCCAAAGCCAACGGCCATGTGGAGGAAAAGACCCGCGAGGTGACCGTGGTGCGCCACCACGAGGATACCCCCTTTGCCCCCGGTCCGGTGCAGAAACAGCATTTGTTCTGATGTACATGAGATATCCCCCAGTATACAGGAATTATGCCGCCCCGCATCTTGACGCGGGACGGCATTTTTGCTATACTAATTTAGTATCCGGCAGGAACCCAGAACATGGAGCATTCCCCAAGAGGTCGTAAGAGGGAGCACTCGAAATCAAGCAGGCATTTTGGAAGTTACCACTAATTTTCTAACGACCCATCGTCAGAAATCCACTGCTTTCTACAATTTAATATTTGCTGTTCTCTCCTACTTTTCTCTCCTTTTTCCGGAGAAGATTTTGGGGGATTACTATAAGGAGCATTACCCAAGAGGTCGAAGGGGTCGCACTCGAAATGCGATAGGGCGTTTGTAGCGCCGCCAGAGTTCAAATCTCTGATGCTCCGCCAATCAACGGTACAGCGTGCTTTTTTAAGCACTTTGTACCGTTTTTTTTATGCAAAAAACGGTATTTTTGAGTTTGACAATTTCATAACAGGAGAGAAAGCGCCCTGTTTTGGAGAGAAATCACACTTTTTTAAGTGTCATTTCCCGGATTTGAACCCATTCCAAGCCCGTTCAGCATCGCTTCTGCCGAAGAAACCTTGGAAGCGTAGTCCAAATGCGAATAAATATTCGCGGTGGTAGAGAAATCGCTGTGTCCCAGCCACTCCTGAATCATCTTCATCGGGACACCGTTTGCCAAAAGCAAACTGGCGCAAGAGTGGCGCAAATCGTGAAAGCGGATGCGCCGCAGATGATAATTTTGCAAGATAATCTGGAACGAATTGGAGAGATAATCCGGCTTGAGCAGATTGCCCATTGCGTCTACGCAGATGTAGTCTGCGTATTTTTTGTTGTAGCACCTACCGCACAGCTTGCGGTTTTCTTTCTGTTCCTCCTGCAAGGCCAGTAGCCGTTCCCGGAAAACCGGTACAAGCGGCAAGGTGCGCTTGCTGGATTTGGTTTTTGTGCCATTGGATTCTACAAGCACTTCTTTTCCATCCAGCCGAACCGTTGTGACCGTGTGGCAGATTTCAATCGTGTTCTGCTCAAAGTCCACAGCAGCCCATTTCAGCCCTACAACCTCGCTGCGGCGCAGACCATAAAAGGCGGTCAACATAACTGCCACCTCAATTTTACTGCCGCGCACAGCGTCGAACAGCGCGTTCATTTCGTCCTTGCTGTAAAAGTTCCCGGTAAATTCGTTTTTCTTTGGGCGGTCTACCTTGTCGGCAGGGTTCACATCGATCAGGTCTGTTTTCACTGCGTATTTCAAGGCGCGGTGGATAACCGCATGATAGTGAATGACCGTATTGGGCTTCACACGCTCCAACTGCTCCTGATAAAATGCTTGGATATGAACCGCTTTCAGGTCGCCCAGCGTAACGCCGAGATTTCTAAAGTAAGGAATGATCCTGCTGTTCGACAGTTCTTTGTAGCTTGCGTAGGTTGTCAGCTTGACGGTTGACTTTGCGATTTCCAGCCATTGCACCAGATAATCCGCAAACAGCATGGCTTTGCTGGGCGGACCGTTGGGGTCAACGGGTGGCTCAAAGTCGTCTTGCAGCTCACGCATCATCGCCTCGGCGCGCCGTTTGTTGCCCTTGATGGGCAAGCCCGTGGATTGCCATTTGGTTTTGCGTTTGCCGTCATAAGTTTTGTAGGTTAATACCACATAATAGATACCATTTTTTTCTTGCAGATGTCCTGCGACCATAAATAAATACCTCCTTCGGTTTGGGTCGCCCCCGATCTGCTGTTGACAAGAACAGCATAACGCATCGGCGCAAAACAATCAACACTGTCGATTCTCTGCTCGACAGTGTTGACCGCAAATCTGAAGGTAGGTAAACAGGTGGGCTTTGGGAATGCGATACGAGCGCCCGATTTTCATTGCTGGAATTTTGCCCTCGTGCAACAGCTTGTACCCCGTTTTGGTGCTGATTCGCAGGGCATCGCACATCTGCTCGATGTTCATCACATCGGGATACTTGCGCAGCATCACACGGTAGGCATCGCGCTGGTTAAATCCTTTGCTGCTTATACAAAACACCTCTTTTTTGAAAATTTGCGGATTTAATTCCACAAGCATGGCGGTCACTTGTTGAAAACTTGTGGCCGCCATAATCTGGAATCAAATTTTATACCCTATTCGACACTACTCCCCGGATATAA
>UMIP01068549.1_pt1 | contig 12988 bp, 5 predicted proteins | sample 1965751 | NCBI WGS metagenome assembly UMIP01 (sample SAMEA4836117, study PRJEB28245) | human gut metagenome | biome: gut microbiome; material: fecal sample | place: Denmark | collected 2008
AAATTAAGGGTTCGGACACTAATTTTATTTCCACTCATTTGATAGCTGTTATCTGGCTGGATCTCCTCGTCCGTTGCCGCATATAAAAGCATCCCGGAAACAGTGTGAGGCTGAACACCAAACTCCATATCCTTATTTTTGACATAAGTAAATATCTGGTACAGATTACTGGAGTGGATTTTGTGGATGTCGTACTGCTTCTGCGTTGTATGTGTGTAATATTTGGCATCGATAATAAGCACTTCGCTACCTCTAGTGAGCATGATATCACTTTGCATTATCGGTAACATTGGCCCTACTCCATCATCTAAGGCCCAAGGAATCTGCGAGGCGGTTGCTGTTACCCATGGACACTCTTTGGCATAGTATTCAAGAATAAACTTCTCATATAAACGGTTCATACGTTGTTCGTCAACAAAAGAAGCCAGCTTAAATTCTCCAGAGTCCGTTGTTAGCAGCATCCCGTCAAGAATGAGTTGACACAGACTGATAAGCATACGGTAGGTGCTGTTATTTCTTTGAAAGCGAATTGCAGCCCAGCGGATTGCAGTAGGATCAATGGTGTCAACATTGGAGAAGAATAACATTTCTTTTTTTAAGTCATTCTTGTGTTCCTGATCGACCCTAGCATGTCGCAGTAGAAGCATGACAGTAGTTTTGAGAATTTGATTGAAAAGATTATTTTCAGAAAGCTCGTCATACTCACAGGTTAATACCTGCTTTCTGGAAAGCCTGTTCCGAATAGTCCCCGGCATATCAATTTTGCCACGCACAACGGTAATGTCATCCTTGCGGTTTAGGTACTCTCGATACAGGCCCTGCTTCAACTGTTTGCCGATGCCTTTTGCTAAGATAGAAGCAAAGAGATTATGTATGTTTTCGAATTCTTCGGTAGCAACATCCTCATAACCGCCTTGGTTCAGCGTCGTGAAGGCATATGAAAGCATATAGTATATGTTTTTTATGAAGATGCTTTTGTCTTTAATCATTGAAATACACCTTGTAAAATGTTCTCCCACCGCTGGAGTTTGTTGGCATCATCAAACCAATATTCACTAAGCATTGGAAGAATATCATAGTCAACAATGGAATGCAGCCATTCTTCTGTACAGACATCCCTGCCACAGAAATAGCTGTGGCCAATGCAGAAGCCTTTCCCCAGCGACTTATCGAGAGATATCTCTCGATTCAAATCCTTCACTTTGGAAATGAGTTCATTCATGGTTTCATTGTTCAAGCTATTCTGGTAATGGGTGAAGCCCTCAGAGTCAAAGCCAGGCTCAACTTCAAAGAAGCTAAAACGGCGACGAAGCGCATAGTCAATCATGGCAAGGCTACGGTCTGCCGTGTTCATCATGCCGATAATGTAGAGGTTCTTTGGTACTGAGAACGCAAGCCCGTTGTATGCCAGAGTAGCTTTTGTTCCTCTATAGTCTTTTTCTATCAGCATCAAAAGTTCGCCGAAGATCTTACTCATATTGCCACGGTTGATCTCATCGATGATAAAGAAAAATTCTTGATCAGGCTGGTTTGCTGCCTTCTGGCAGAAACGATAGAAGATCCCGTACTTCAACTCAAAGCCATTTTCATTTGGTTTATAGCCCATCATGAAATCTTCGTAGGAATAGTTTTGATGGAACTGCACGAACTCAATTCGACTATCGTCTTTTTCTCCCATCATGGACCACGCCAGACGCCTCGCCGCAAATGTCTTACCAACACCGGGAGCACCCTGTAGGATGATATTCTTCTTGTTGCGGAGAACGGCTACAAGTCTCTCATAGCGTTTTTCGGTCATATAAACCTCATCAAGGAAGTCATCCTTCGTATATGTATCAATAGAATCTTCAGCAACCACAGGATTTTCGTCTCGGATCATATCGAGAATGAAATCATACTCGCCTCTGGTAAGTTTAAATAGACTGCCCTGCGGATTCTGAAAATACTCCATACGCTCAAGTTCCGGACATTCTTTTAGCGTAGCATAGTCAATAGGTGAAGTCAGTCCCTCAACTTTCTCAAAGAACAACTTCTCGCCATCCTGTTCTGCGCTGATACGACCGATCGCAACAATCTGCTTTACCGGATTGGATTCATACCCTATGATCATATCACCGGCTTTTGCGTCAAGGAAGTTCTGGAAGATGCGTCGTTTATTTCCGTTTTCATTATAGAGCGTATAGGATTGAACGTCACCAACGGCAATGTCAGAGAAGCTCCAGATTTTCGGATTCGCATTCAGCCACCAATATCTGCGATCAGCCTCTCCGGAAGCTGTGGCCACATACAATTCAACTTCGCTTAAATCGACTTTATCAAGGGCAGTAGAAAGTTCGCCCCTCAGTTTCCAAACAAAGCTACCATCTTCATCTTTCCCAGCATCACGGCCCGTATAGAGGATGGTCCACCACTGTGTAGAGCCATCTTCTCGTGTGGCTGGAGTGATACCTGTGGACTCACAAACTCTTTTGGCCAGTGCAACAGAACCAGAGTTATAAAAGTTTGGTGTCTCACCGTATTTAACCGCCAGCTGAGTACATGATGCCACGCCGCCGTAATCTTTCATGCGCCTCATAATTTCAAGCGCACTGACTGTAAAGATAGTCCTGTCCTTCAGCAACTTGTCCCAATCGTCGACAGAAAGGCCGGGGTCATAATCAACACCATACCAGCCTGTGGTGGTGTCAACTACTGCATCTTTCTTAGAATAATACCTGCTAATGTAGAAGCCGACATCAATAGTTAACGTTTTCAACTCAGGATCAGAATAGCAGGCGTCCGTTAGCTGTGATTGGAAGATGTTTACTAACTCTGTATCCGATTTCAAATACTCGCTGATCTCATCGTATAGCTTCAGAAAATTGCGAATATTGTCAGCGTAGGCACCTTTCTTGAAGCGGTAATCCGCCTCAAGCTCACTGGCAACTGCCTTTACCTCACTCAATTTGAAAATATAATACTTATCGGGATACCGGAGCCAGAGATAAGTACTGATGGCGTTTTCGTATTGATAATGCTGCCCTGCGCCATTTCCGTACTTCTCCAGTAATATAGAGGATTGATTTTTGAAATCCAGAACACGAGATACTACATCATTGCTCTCATCAAAGAGTGCAATAAACATAGCACGAACTTCCTCTGGGGCAACTTTTGCAAAGCCTTGAATCATTTTTGCCGGGAAGTTATTCATTGACGCTAAGAGATTGCTTGTCTTGGAAAGAGAGCGAGTGAGCATATCAGCAAAGTCTTTTGCATTGATATCCCAATTGTCCTGAAAGCACTTAACTGCTTCCCATTTATATTTTTCCTTTGGCCACTGCTCAGACACAAAGACCTTTTTGTACTGTACAAGGACCTCTTTTAACCGAAATATATCAAACATAAGCTCCCCCCTTTATTTAGTTGGCATTTCGTAAACTTCTATAAATTTCGTCGGAAAAGATACCAAGCACCTGTCGCTTCATTTCATCGTTGGAGAGCAACAAAGAGAAGAAGTCCTGATTCTGGGAAAGCCCCTCAATCAGTGCATCATCGATATCGTCAAAGTAAGAAAACTCGAAGTCTTTCTGGGTGTTGTTCTTCGCACTCGTCTTCAGCTTGTCCGATTTCATCAAAATATCACGGATCTGGAGCATTGCCTTAACCACAACATCGTTGTCATAGGATTTTCCTGTGCGACTGTTGATCTCGTCAATAATTTCGGACAGCCGTTGTTCCTTATCCTCGGTAAGGCCAAAGTGTTCTGCTGTCGGCAGTTTCACAACCGGTTTTGCCACAAGATTCGGAGAGATGTGTTCTTCTCCTTTTTTCTGCACAAAGTTAGATGCCTGAATTTTCCCGTCCAGGTTAAATCCAGCGCCTGGATGCTTGATGTTGATATATGCAAGAAGATAAGCGATAAAATTATACTTTTTATGCAAGTCATGATCCTCAAAGCAGGACACTTGCAAGAGAAATTCATAGTATCGGACAAAACTACGCATATCAGCGACGGCCTGACGTTGCTCTTCATACTCATAATGATCGAGAAGCTTCTTGCTCTTCTGCAAGAAGAAAGTCAACCGCTGTTTTTGCTTGCTGGTTATCTTTTCGGAGTACAGGATCTCGTTTGCACTGTCGATATCAGCAGGATCAAACAGCGCATAGGCGTCGATCTTAGCCTCCAAATCATAAATTGCACTGGGGGTCACGGAATTGGACAGCAGCGTGGTCGTGTAATACGGCGCAAACGCAGCCTTCATATCTTCGTAGCTGTTCACAAAATCCAAGACAAAAGTCTTTTTATCATACGGCGGGCAGATACGGTTTAAACGGGAAAGCGTTTGGACCGCATTCACGCCCCGCAACTTTTTTAGCACATACATGGCGCAGAGCTTCGGCTGGTCAAATCCTGTCTGGTACTTGTTTGCAACCAGCAGTACCTGATAAGCGTCGGTATCAAATTCTTTTGTGAGACGATCTTCCGGGAAACCGTTCAGGGAAGCCTCCGTGTATTCGTTCTCATCATGGGGCAACTTCACTTTGCCGGAGAACGCTACCAGGGCGTGGATACCCTCATATCCTTTTTTCGTGATGTAGTCCTCAAATGCCTGACGATACTTCACAGCAGCTTGGCGGGAGGCTGTGATAACCATTGCCTTGGCCTGTCCGCCCAGCTCATGCATGACAGTTGTGCGGAAATGCTCAACAATGACCTCAATGCGCTGGGCAATGTTGGTCTCATGCAATTCCACAAAACGGGCAATTTGGCGCTTAGCGGCGTTGGTCTTACAACGAGGATCGTCTTCAATCTCTTTGTTGATCTGGTAGAAGGTTGAGTATTCCGTGTAGTTCTGTAATACATCCAGAATGAAGCCTTCCTCGATGGCCTGCTTCATAGAGTAAACATGGAATGCCTCGCGCTGACCTTTGGTATTTAGGCGGCCAAACAGTTGAATGGTAGTGGGCTTCGGTGTGGCGGTAAAAGCAAACATAGAAACATTGGCTTGCTTGCCGTTGCGCTTGATTTCATCGGAGATCATATCTTCCACGTCTGCATCTATCTGTTCACCGGAGCCAAGGGACATGGTCACTGCTGCCATGTCTTTGCCAGCAGTGGAAGAATGGGCTTCATCAATAATCACAGCAAACCGCTTATTTTTCAGGTCCTTTACACTATCCACGATATAGGGGAACTTTTGAATGGTAGTTGCAATAATTTTGGTATTGCCATTCAATGCAATCGCCAGATCCGCCGAGTTACACTTATCGTCCATCACGCGGATGAGACCGGCCTTGTGCTCCATGCCCATGATGGCTTTCTGCAGCTGGCGATCCACCACCACGCGGTCGGTCACAATGATGATATTGTCAAAGATGATTTTGTTGTCAGCGTCATGCAATGAACTCAAACGATGAGCCAGCCACGCAATAGAGTTTGTTTTTCCCGAACCGGCGCTGTGCTGGATCAGATAATTCTGTGCGGTACGGTTCACACGGACATCGGCGAGAATTTTACGAATGACATCCAGCTGATGGTAGCGGGGAAAAATGAGATTTTCAGCCCGCTTCACCTTGCCGGTCTGATCATCGACCTTCTCCTTCACCTCAACAAAAATGAACTTGCTGATCAAATCCAGGATGGTATCCTTTGTCAGAATATCCTCCCACATATAGGACACGCTGTATTTGTCCTCAAAAGCGGGATTCCCCGCACCGGCGGTCACACCCTCGCCGTTGCCCATGTTAAAGGGCAGGAAGAATGTGGCGTCCCCGGCCAATTTGGTGGTCATATAGACCTCTTCCAGATCCATCGCAAAGTTTACAAGACAGCCCGCCTTAAACAGGAACAGACGAGTCTTGGGACTCCGCTCGGTACGGTACTGGTAAATGGCATCCTGGTAAGACTGTCCAGCGATGTTACATTTGAGTTCAAAGGAGATGATGGCAAGGCCGTTCAGGAAAATAACTACATCGATGCGTTCTTTGTCGCTGGCCCAGACCTCCTCCATGACAGAGAAGATATTTTGGCCGTATTTGCGAGTCAGTTCCGGGTTGAAGGTGGTGGCAGGCTTTGTGTACATCAGTTCCAACTTTTGATTGGAGATCTCAATACCGTGCTTCAGCACCTCAATCAGGCTGCCACGGGCTTTGGTGGTTTCTGCATTGATAAAGCTTACGATGGTATCCTCCAGATCCTCCTTGTATATTTTGCGCAGGTACTCCATCGTATCCGGTTGGGTATCGTTCAGGAACTTGAACATCATTTCCCTGTCAACAGCGAACAGGCGATCAAAGTTGGCGGCCTTGCGGATGACATAGCCGTTGTCCTTTTCCAAGCGCTCCAGGAGGAACTTTTGATAATCTTTTTCCGATAGGATATTATTCATGGTCACTCATCTCACTCTCACCACTTTCGAGTTTCTCAACACTGGCACCAGAAGAATTCTCAGGTAGGAGCGCTTCATTTGCCACTGATTCTGCTGATGTCCCTATTAGCGTCATAAATTTCTCCAGATTTGTCATGGTTTCTGGCGGTATTGAGACAGTAGACATCTTTGCAAACAGGTCGAGGGCTCGCGACATATTTTCTGCCATTTTTTCAGCGCCAGTACTGAATGCTACCAGTTTATCATACAAAGTATCAACTGTTCCTGGGGATACGATTATTTCAGAAGGATATTGTAGCACTTCACCAATTTGTTTTTCCAATTCTTGATTTGCGTCCGCAAACAGCTTTTTAGCTTTCTTGTATTTGCTGTACCCTATATTGTGTGCGTGCATAACATCGTTGCGGTATTCTTTAAGCAGGTCAAAATTATCCTTTATTATGGCCAACACTGAATTTCCAATCAATATATCCCATGCTGTTTTCTCGCTGAGACTATCTATCGCTTCAAACATTTCGGAGCGAGTGTTTAGTTTTTTTATCTTCTCTCTAGCTGCAGATCGAAAATCATTGTCAACAAAGAGAATATTGTAGATATCACCAAAATCCTTCTTCTCGATATCCCGAATTGTACTTTTCAATTTCTCTTCATTGCAAAGTGAGACTTTAAGATACAGGAGTTTCCTCAAGCGACGCTCAAATTGGTTGACCAGCGGATAAAGGCTCTTATTGAAGTATTCTGCGCTTTCATCTGTAAGGATTGTGGGGGAAGATTCCTCACACACTTTCGCACTGATTTCTGAAAACTGAATTGCTGTTTGCTCGCTATTGCCGCTTTTTTCATATCTGACAATCCAACAATCTCCGTCATCAAAATCTTTGTAAGTGATGCTCGGCGGCGAACCGTCTTTTTTTAATTTGCCCCAATGCTCTTGAAGGTTATCGTTGAGCTGTTCAACCAGATTTCTCTTACTTTTATCGAAAAACAAGTATTCCAGAAGCATAAATCACACCTCTTTCTTACCTGTTACGTATTCGAAAATAAGTGACTTTTTATAAGCCTCAAGGACAGATAATTGATCTTTCTTCTGTGCAATAACTTCATTTGCCTTATACAACACATCATCAATATGTTGCACAATAGCATCTTGCTCTTCAATTGGAGGAACGGGGTAAAATAGCTCGGCCAGTTTATTCCAGCGCAAATCACACGACCGAACACGAATGCCGGTGGCTAAGGCCAAGAACACATCGCTATATGCCATACTGCGAAGGAAGTACATAATGTAGCGTTTATTCTGCTTAGTGTCCAGAACATTCAATACAGGCGATGCCTTCCCTCTGGAATCGGAGATACCAATGGCACCAGCAAAACCGTCCATACCATGAACGACCAGGTCTCCTACATCGATCCCCTGATAGCCAATTTCCTTGTCAGCCACTGTAAAGCCATCTTCGCGGCGGTTACTCCGAAGGGTTACTTCACCATCACGGAAACAGGTAATCACACCATCATCTTCTCGAACAGGCTTCTGAATGTACTTGAGAATATATTTACCCCGGATACAATCCCAATGGGATGGTATCATTCCAATCCACTGAATACCGCTATCTTTCATCTCTGCATCCGGATTCAACCCCTTGGTGACCACTTCGGTAATGACGGAGCGTTTGTATTGCTCCAAGGTGTCGATCTGAGCCTGGATGTCAGAGGTAATGTCATCGATTTCGGCACATTTAGCGTCCAAAAAATTAGCGATATTCTGTTGCTCTAATAAATCAGGAAGCAGATAGTCAATTTCACGTAGTTTTTTCCAATTTGTATCGCAGGTTCTTACTCTTATACCGGTAGATAAAGACAGAAACAGCCCACAGTAAGCCATAGAACGCATCAAATACATTAGGTATTTTTTGCATTCGGTGGTATTCAAAACGTTAAGTACAGGTGTTGCTTTGCCTCTGGAATCAGATATTCCAATAGCACCAGCAAAGCCATCCATTCCGTGTACAATAAGGTCACCTACATCAATGCCTTGATAACCAGTTTCGGTTAAAGAAACAGTAAAGCCATCCTCCCTTCGATTGGAACGTAGCGTAACTTCACCATCTCGGAAACAAGTAATAATCTCGTCTGTCTCCCTCGCCGGTTTATTGAGTAATGAAATAAAATATTTTCCTTTATTAATTCGCCAAGTGCTCGGAATTTGTCCGACCCACTCAATCCTGCTATCCTTCATCTCTCTCATACCACCACCGCCTTACTCAAACAGCTTTGCCACACGCTCAGATACTGAAAGTTCCAGCTCCATAAACTTTGCCTCCAGTTCCTCACTGGGCACAGGCTGCTGGTATTTATAGAAGTAGCGGGTGAAGGGGATCTCCGCACCGGGTTTCACAACGGGCTTCTTAGCCCCCAGATTCTCCTCAAAGAACCACTGTGCATCCGGAATATGGGGCAATACCTCGCGGGCCATGTAGTCCTCAATGCTCTCATCCCACTTTACGATCTCGGTATCCTTGGTTTCCTTGTCGTAGAGCACATTTCCCTTACGGTCGCGCTGAATTTCAGCGGACTTATCCATAACGGAAAGGCCATCGGCGATTTTCTCCAGCAGTTTCTTGTCTGCCGTCACATTCGTCAGCACCTTGGTAAGCACTGGCATGAATGCCGCCGGAGAAAGATAAACCTGAGCAGATATTGCATCACTCAAGGCGGCGACAATGGCTTCATAGACGGGCTGGTTATTCTGATAAGCCTCCAGCCTTTTCAGTTCTTTGCCGGTAAGTTCCGCGGCGTTTTCCAGTCCATCGACCTTTGCCTGGTCATACAGTGAGGACAGAGACCCCTTGGAGAGCATGGCCTCGATGCGTTCGGCGGTAATGGCGTAGCTACGCTGAAGCGGCTGCATCACCACATACTCCCGGTAGATAAACTCCTGGTTGGGATAGATTTTACAGTATTCGTTCTCGGCAAAGTCGGCATACAGTTTTGTGATGGCTGTGCGATCTTCGGGAGAAATTTCGTTTTTCTTATCGCCCAGGGCCTTCCGTAGTTTCTTGAAGAAACTGGACGCATCGATCAGCTGAATTTTACCTTTACGCTCCGGACGCTTATTTTTAGAAAGCACCCAGATATAGGTAGCGATACCCGTGTTGTAGAAAAGGTCTACGGGCAGAGCAATGATTGCTTCAATCAAGTCGTTTTCCAACATCCAGCGGCGGATTTGGCTCTCGCCGGAAGCTGTGCCGCCGGAAAACAGCGGGCTGCCGTTTTCGATAATGGCAGCACGGCCAAAGTTGTCATCCATCTTGTCGATTGCGGATTGTAGGAACAGCATTTGCATATCGCCGGAGCCGGGCAGTCCAGCACCCCAGCGACCGTCAAAGCCCTTCTTGTATTCTTCCTGAACAGCAGTCTCTACACCTTCCGCCGCATCCTTGCCGCCCCAAGGAGTTCCAAAGGGAGGATTTTCAATCACGAACCGCATCTTGGTACCCTCAAAGCGGTCGGCCTTCATGGTATCCTGGTAGCAGATGTTTTCTGCATTCTGGCCCTTGATCATCATTTCTGCCAGGCAGATGGCGTAAGATTCGGGGTTAATCTCCTGACCAAAAAGTCGCACATCGGCGGTAGGATTATACCTCTTGATAAAATTGTAGCTGGTGGAAAGCATACCGCCCGTTCCACAGGCCTGATCCAATACAGTGATGACCTTGCCGTCATCAAAAATATCATCGCAGCCTTCTGCCAACAGGATATTGACCATCAGCTTGATAATGTCTCTGCCGGTATAGTGATCGCCAGCCTCGGCATTTTCTGAGAACTTTCTGATTAGCTCCTCAAAAATGTAGCCCATCTTCACATTATCAATGGTACGAGGATTCAGATCCAGCTCAGAGAATGCCTTGACCACAGAGAGCAGTCGATTATTTTTATCCATCTTATCGATCTGTTTATCAAAGTCCAGGCTGCGGATGATATCCTGGATATTTGCAGAAAAGCCTTGGATATAAGCCTTGAAGTTAGCCGCCAGGTGGTCAGAGTCGTTGACCAATTCCGCCAAGTCATACTCACTGGCGTTGTAGAACTGGAAACCGGACAGGCGATACATCGCCTTTGCCGGATAGTTCGGATTTGCCTTGAACATTTCCACGACCTTAGCCTTGGTGGGTGCCAAAGCACACTCAAAGCGACGGATGATGACCATCGGAATGATGACATCCTTATACTTATCGCTCTGGTATGTACCACGCAGTTTATTTGCGATGGACCAAATGAAGTTTACTTCAGTAGAAACATCAATGGGCGAGTCATCCCACATTGCATCAATGATATGTTTGTCTGCCATTCCACGTACCTCGTTTTTCATTATGGTAGTACCATGCTACCTCTACTACATTATAATTCTTGCTGTCCTATAATCAGGATTTTATTCGTTTACCGGTCATCATGTTGAAGTGCTGGCTTTGTCCCAAAGCATCAAAAATCATCTCAAAAACTCGTTTATAGGCCTCCACATCCTCACAGTCCTCAACATAGTTCAGACCGTCGCTGATACCATTTGGATTATTGATGTACGCCAACAAAGAAGATGCTAAGTGATAATTGGTCATGTCCGGCTTTTCACCTTCGACCTGACGTATAAACTTACTCCGGTTTTCCGCTTTCTCTAGTACAATTTCTCGGAGATCACTTCCTTCATAACCGCAGAGCTGGAGAAAGTAGTATTCGAGAATGCGCCTCATCACATTCAGAGCGGGAATCGTAGACTTAATGTCTCGAAGCTCGTCCCACAACGCGACATAAGAGTTCTGAACCGGATTGTAGTTTTCTTCTTCAGTCGGCACCTCCTTACTCTGCCGCTTGCAGAGTTTAACGGTGGAAATGTTGTCGTTCTTTCGGATCATGTAGAACGACGTACAATTATAATAGCCGACCTGTTGATAAGTGACTTCACGATGGAAATACACATTATGAGTCAGGATGAACAGCTGCTTGATGTAGTCACCTGGGACCTTCTGATTCAGATACTCAGTATTGTTTCGACAAACATTGATCATTTCACGAACAATGGCACTGACGAGGAACAAGGCTGTACTATCCATGCTAGATACCGGATCATCGATGACGACAATCTTTTCTTTCAGTTCCTCACTGGTCATACTGCCACGTACCTGATGATAGAAGTACAGGAATGCGATGAAGTTCCGCTCGCCCTCACTCAGGTTTTCAGCAACGGAACCGTCCTCACGGATAACCTCGTACACATTCTCAACGCCTTCTTTGGCACGGATGCTAAAGCCTTGGAATCCAGAATCCTTCAGAATCTTATTGATGCTGTCAATAGCGGCCTCGGTGTTTGCATTGTGTTTATTGAGGTCGGAGATTTCTTTTGTCAAATCTCCAATTTCCTTTTTAAGATTCTTCCCGCGCTCGGTTACAACTTCAATTTCTTTCTGTAGGCGAGCGACCTCATCATGATAGCTCTTAACATCATCAGCAAGTACAGATGCAAGGTACTGCATAATCTCCGTTTTGCACTTAGTTTTGCTAGACCTCTTGGCAGAAATGACATCATTATTGGCCTTGATGATCTTGTTGATGTCATCAATCAGAGCGCCAATCTCAAGCAGGAGCGTATCGGTATCTTCAAGGGAAACTTTCTTTGAAGGCTCCTTAACTTTCTCTGCAATACGCTGGCGATTAATCTCAAAATTACTTTCCAGCAAGGCAATCTTTTCCTGATAGGCCTTTAGATCAATTGTAGGCATGACTTCGTTGGTGTTTGCCTGGAGAACCCGGAGGATCTCAGCGGTTTCTCTCGCGTATATTGCTTGGAACTGACCGAGGTCACGGACGTCCTGCTGGTACTGAGCATCAAAGGTGGCGGCAATCTCGTCTTCAAAGTTTGCCGGTAGCTTCTGCTGGCAGTAAGGACATTTCCCACCGGCAGCACCAGCATAATGGGTATGACCGTCACGGACCCAGTCGGATGCTGTGTCACCAAGAGCCTTCATGAATTTTGCAAAAGGCGTATCACTGCTACTGACAATCATCCTGTCGAGCAGGTCTTTTCCGGGAAGACTGCCGTAGGTGGTGGCAGCCGCTTTCTTAAACTCCGAATAAGCTCTGGCCGAATCATCAAAAGCTACATCGTAAAGACGCTCCAGTTCCGCCAAATCGTGATCGATGGGGTTAGCTTCTTTAATAATGGCCTCGGCAAAATTCTTCTTTTGCTTCTTGCCATCCATGCACTTATCAAAGCGTTTTCGGATTGTTGCTGTCTTAGTAAAGCAGGTGTCTTGAAACTGTGTAAGTGCAGATTCAAGACCCTCAGTTTTCTTTTTGTATTCATCAAGAGCTGCTAAACGTGCCTCAGATTTCTGCCTTTTCTCATCTGAAAGTTTATCAACTTTCTCTTTAGCTTCGATGTCTTCCTCCCCAAAGATAAAAACACCCTTGAGATCGCCGTAATTTGCAAAGTTGTTGTTAATAAAGTTCTGGTTATAAACGAGTACATCAAAATCAGCAGCTGATTTTCCGTCACCCCACACAACACCATCGTCTTCTTCTATGGCATAGGCAATAGAAGACTTTCCAGCCCCATTATTTCCATAAAA
>UMIP01095590.1_pt1 | contig 12774 bp, 10 predicted proteins | sample 1965751 | NCBI WGS metagenome assembly UMIP01 (sample SAMEA4836117, study PRJEB28245) | human gut metagenome | biome: gut microbiome; material: fecal sample | place: Denmark | collected 2008
TTTTTAAAGGACTGACATTCAAATTATTGCATGTTGTCTACACTTGAAATTTGAATACAATTCAACAGAAATGCGCCTCCTTCTGGAGATTTTCATCCCAAATAAAAGCCTCAGATTTCTGGGGAAACTCCTTATTTTTCCACACAAAATCCTGATTCCATCCGGCGCCAAAGAACAGAAACCCAGAAACTTTATATAAAATAAAATGTGATGTCGGAGCAAGTAAAAATGCCGGTCAGGCATTTTCTACGCCGCGACTATCTTCACATTTTATTTTATATAAAGTTTCTGGGTTTCGTCTCTTTAATCCATCAAATCAGGATTTGTTATCAATGATATTTGGGTTTCAAAATGCTGAAGCATTTTCTTTTTTTCTGTCTCACTCATCTTTATCGTTTCTTTTCCAAGATAGGTATCTATCTTTATTTCGAATTCGTTTCTCCGTCTTTTTAGCAGACCCTTTCTTCCCTGTTCTTTTTCTTCGGGTTCACTTAATATCGTGCCACTTCCCACATGTCTGCCTTCTCCTGTATAAAAGTGAAGTACGCTTCCTACGGGGAGTTCCCCTTTCACGAGGGTTCCCTGGATTCGAAGGGTTGCTGTTCTGCTGTTTTGCTCTAGTGTTGCATCATAATAAAAAAGAAATGTGGCTTTTTCATGAATTTCCATGACTGCTTTCTTCCATGGTTCCATGTTTTCTTCGTCACGATATCGTTCCATGGTCTGTTGATGAAACTGTTTTAACTTATTTAGCAGCATCTTTGGGTATCCTCCACAACATCTTTTAGTTTCTGACAGGCTTCACAGTAAATGTTATCGACCATCCTCAGTTTAAGTTCTACGCCTTCTTCCCTGACTTTCTTAAGCTTTGTAAGAGCGATCTGAAAGAGCTGATCGTTTTTTATTCTGCCATCCATAAGGATATACAGATAAAACTGTTGTTTTTCTCCCTTATTTTTCAGTAGTAGTTCTTCTTTCTTTTCCTGCAGGAGATCTGTCCCGATAATTAAGGCTTCTCCTGCAGAGTAATCTCGTATTACTTGAGGAAACTGACATCGGAAATCTTTATGATATCGTTGGAACTTCTTTACCTGTACTGCCCCATTTCCAAAGACAAATGCCTGCTGGCAGCTATGTCCTAAAAGGGTGTTCTCTAATTCCAGCTCATCTTGTAAAAGATAAAGCATTTTGCTTATTTTTTGGGAATTGTCTAATTCTGTTCTTAAAATAATAAAAAGAGCAAACTGTTCTTCTTCGCTTTCCTTTTCCTTTTTAGTATAGAATTTCTCTGTTTTTTCCTGCTTTTTCTGCTCGGACTTTTCATCTAAGCTTTCTTTCGTCATTCTGGCAAATTCTTCTTCTACCTGTATAGAGTCTTCTAATAACTGCTGCAGCTTCTCATAACTACAGATCTCTCTTCTTTCAAAAATCTGTTTCCATTCTTCGGAAAGAATGTTATAGAAAAGTTCTGAATAATCTGCTTCTGTTTTTAGTGGCGGAACTTTAACATTTCCCCTTGCACTTGCTACAAGAATCTTGTAGATCAGACGATTATCTGCTATCTGCTGCATCTTCTCATCAAATAAAACGGCATCACCAAATATTCTTTCATCTTCCGGATACCATTCATAATCCTGCTCAAATGTAAGAAGCTGAAACTTTTCCGGATGCAGAAGTACGACCCCATACTGACTGTTATTCATATCGACATATAAGTCCTGCAGATCAATAATTCCGGGATAAATATGACATTCGGATAACTGTCTTAAAATGTGCAATACCTGCATGGCTATCTTCTTCAAAATCAGTGAGTCAACATGATAATGATCCATCTGCTTTCTTGCAAATAAAGACTTTACCGGGATTGCGGAAGAAGGCAGCATTGCGATCTGCTCCTCAAAAATGATTTCCGGAATCCTTTTTAATTCCCGAATGACCGGATGTCCTTTTTCAAATAATTGCTCTTTACTTCCGCTTCCCATTGGGACAGTTTCCATACGTTCTATTTCTTCCATGCCTCTCACCTCACTTTCTTATAAATGATGTTATGCACCAATCGACACACCTTTCATCAGATCTTTTAACGGTTTTACAATATTGTCCAAAAACTCTGTACTCATTGGCTTAAGTAATTTATCAATTTTAATAAACATTGGAGAGGCTTCTTCATCTAATTCCCCATCCGGCTTTACAAAACAAAAATGAAAATCTTCCTCACTCATTTCATCTGTCGAAAAAAAGATTACCTGACCGACCGGATACTGAATATATTCTTCATAATCATTACTTCCATAGGCATCTGTAAAAACCAGCACTGCTTTATTTCTTCCTGTTACCGGGAATTTACGTAAAGAACTTCCGATTGCTTTATGGACAGATTCCTTTCCATCATTACCGCCTCCGTAAAGCTTTATTCCCTTTAACTTTTTTAAAAAAGCTGAAATATCCGAAGTGAAAGCATCTCTTCCTTCAAATAAAACCGTCTCTGTCTCTTCTCCGTTTTCTTCATTTCTTATTAAAGTAAGTCCAATCTGCGGATAGACTTCATACTTTGATAAACATTCTAAAAAATGAGCCGCCGCATAATATACTGCCGGAAATACGGTGTACATAGATGCTGTTGCATCTACTACAAAATCTAAATATAATGTAAATGCCTGTTCTTTTTCTTTTTTAAAATTCTGCTGTAAATTTAAAGGAATTTCTGGATTCCAGTTCTCGTTCATATGACATATCTCCTATCTTTTAATCTGCAAAATTTCAATATTTGTTCCTGCGTAGGTAAATACATCCCCTGCACAGACTTCTCCTTCTCTTTGCTGCTTTATAATATGGCAGTCTTCATGTAAAAGAATGACTTTAATCTTATCATCCATTCGATAAAAGGATAAGATATGTCCACTCATTCTTCCATTCTGGCTTCGTTCCTGCTTTGTTCCAAATTCAATCGGAATAAAACGATAATTTTTCATATAGGGACTATATTTCACATCGCCGATCCGATAAGAAAAACGGATTGTTTTCTCTTCTTGGGACTGCGTCAGAAGTTCCGGAAGTTCCGGAAGCTTTCTTACAGATGTCAGGTACGCTGTCATATCCTGAATCACTTCTTTAATGCTTCCATAACGTTCTTCTTCTCTCGCGATCATTTTCGCTATAATCTTACTTAACCGCTCATCAATTCCCGGCATCTCTTTTAACTGATACGCATAATCATCGCCTATCATATAATTCTTTATTTCTTCACTTCCATAGAAATGATGTTTCCCCGTATAAATAAAATAGAGAACCAGACCGGCAGAATAAATATCCATCTCCGGGCGGCAAATGTAACTGTTCCAGTATCTTGGATCTGCGTACCCCGGGGTTCCTTTCTGTTCTCTCCGAAGCATCACTGTTACGTTGGATGCGTGTAAATGTACCCAGTCAAAGTCAATGATCTTTACTATCGTCCCATCAGGAGAAGCCAGTACATTCTCCGGTTTTAAATCTCTGTGAACAATCGGATCTTGCTGATACATAGACATATAGTGATCAATACCATACAAGAACTTCATTGCGATACGGTTTCTTACCCTCATCTTTTCATTCCAGGTATCTCCGGTGATTCCCTTTCCACGCATCAGCTCAGACAGGTCACTTTCTTCAATATATTCTACTAATGTGATAAAACGTTTATTTTTCTCATCAAGCATTCCTCCGTAAATCCGAATAATATACGGAGAATACAGTTGTACTTTACTTTCTTTTTCTACGTAAACCTGCTCTAGATCATTGCAGAACAACACCTTTACAAAGTATTTCTTCTCTGTTCGGATATCTTCCGCTATCATTGCCTGCTTACTTCCGGTACGGTGACATTCTTTTAACATTTTTAAAGATACGACCATATTTTCGCCAGACCGCTCTCTGTCACGAATCCAGGTAAAAACTTCGCCCTCTTCAAAATAACAATTCATATTACCGCCCTCCTATAAAACGGTTCCCTAATAATTTCTCTTTTAACGATATCGGTTTCTTTTTCTCTAAAAGCTTTGTATAACAGCAATTCTCCTCTTTAGGAACTGCCTGTCTTATATCTGTTTTTGGAAATTCTATTTCCATTTCGACTTCTTTTTTCTTCTTTTCTTTTTCCTTCTTGAGGTAAAAGATTGCCGTCTGATTATCTTCTTCTCCTGCTTCCCTTGCCTTTTCAAAAATCCGTCCGATCACCTTTTGTGGACGTTCACAGTTGCAAAGTACAGATTGAATTTCTTCTAATGTAAGGTCTCCGAATGCTCCATCTGACCCCATTAATATCCCATCAGCTTCTTCAGCCTGAAACACAGAACAATACGGGATACATTCCTTTCGCTTACCAAGATAATCAAGAAGGCGATTCTTATTCTGATAATACAATACCGATCCTCGTGCTGTCTTTCCTTCTCTGACCATCTTCTCTGCTACATTCTGTATCTCACTGACTAATGTGATTTTGCCATCTTTAATACGGTACACCGGACTGTCTCCACAGTTTGATACGATAACCGTATCCCAGAAATGGATAACAGAAGATAACGTAGTTCCACCTTTCATTCCGGCATCTAAACCATTCTTATATAACCTCTGATTCAACTTACTATATATTTCTTCCGAAAATTCCTGCAAAATCTCAATCTGTCTGTCTAAAGGATTCCCTCGAAATCTTTCACTCATCATCGTCGCAAGCAGTTCTTGATACCACATATTAACCGCTGCTTCTGAATAATATTTTCCCCCGGAAAGTCCACCCATTCCATCAGCAACTACCATAGCTCTTACTGCTGCTTCCGCATTCATGCGAAACTCCATCTGGCAATAGCTGTCCTCATTGGATGAGCGTCGGTTTATTTCACTTGCAAAAAAGAAAGCCACCGTACTTCCTCCCCTCTCTATTTGAAAATTTCTTTTCTTTATGATACACTGAATCACATAAAAAATCTATGTACTCTCGGAATCTTTTTGTGCTTGATTTTGTGAGAAGTTTTTTTGTCAATTGTGTCCAAATTTTTGAGGCGTACGCGGTGCGCACGTTGATGAAATTCGGGTGCAACTGGCGGAAAAGCAGCCACAAAAGCAAGTGCAAGAAAGACTCCGAGAGTACATATCTACCAAAGGAGGTTTTCCATGTTTCCCGAATCTTTTTCTGAGCTTACATTTTATCAGAAGAAAAAAGATATTTTAATATATACGGCTGCAGATTCTAAACATCAATACATATTAAAATGCAGTGAAAATATTCCTTCTGTCCGCCAGGCCCTGCTTGATGAATATGAAGGATTATCTCCTCTGTCCCACCCATCTCTCCCACATTATTATGGATTTCAGGAAGACTTCACTTTGCCAGGAGCAAGCGTTCCTCTTCTTGCTCTTTGTATGGAACACTGCGAAGGCACTTTACTTCCCGAACTTGTACCATCTTTATCTTTAAAAGATCTGTTACGGATTCTATTTTCCACCGGAGAAGTGCTTGCTTATCTTCTGGAAAACGGTATTCTTTATACCGACCTTCATCCGTCAAACCTTCTCATAAGAACAACGGGGCAGCATAGGATGGTCACTCTTCTGGATTTTACTTACTGTTATTACTTTCTGAATAACCCAAATCCTCCATATACGCTCCGCTTTTCTTATAATCTTTCTCCTGATCTTAAAGGACAGCAGATGTTGATTCAGGAGCTTACGTTCTTTCTCCATGCTCTTCTTGAACAAAAAGAACAAGCAACAGAAAAGCAAACGAATTCTCTTCAGAAATCTCTTCCTTTTTCTGTATATATGCTTCTTGAAACGGGCAATCATCCCCCGGAAACGCTGTCTCTTCGTGAATTTTTACTCATGATCAAACAGTGTATCATATAAATCTTCTACTACCGGTGCAAGTGTCTTTCCGATTTCTGTTGTCTTTAAACGGTTCGCTACGATAATATACTGTGGATCATCTGCCGGAGCAAATGTGACAAGCCATGCGTTGTTGGTTCCGTCGCCTCTCTCGGCAGTTCCGGTCTTTGCAGCAATAGAGTAGCCCTGTTCTCCTACTTCAGAAAGCCCATAGGATTTTCCCGCTTCCTTCATCACTTCTTTGATTTCTTCTGCTGTATCCACATCCATTGTTTTTACCAGCTTTTCCGTCTTTCCTTCCTGCGTTGTCTTTCCCTTGCCATTGACTACAGATTTAAAAAGATATGGTTTTAACATTTCTCCATCGTTTGCAATACTTTGTGTGATCATCGCCATTTGCAATGGGGTAACTAATGTTTCTCCCTGTCCAAATGCTGTTGTTGCAACAATATTATCCTCGTAATCTTTTAGATCAAAATTCGAATGTAGTGTTGCAAAATCAAGAGAAATATCTTCCCCTAATAAAAAGCTTCTTCCTGTTTTATATAGCCGCAGTCCCCCAAGCTTTAATGCGCGATTCATAAAGTATACATTCGATGACTTCACGAAACCTTCCCGATAAGCAATACTTCCATAAGCCTTTCCCCCATAATTCCTTATCGTCTGTCCATTCACTTTAAGAGAACCGGTATCTTCTACTTCTTCTTTCTCAATTCCTGCCTCTATAATTTCTTTGGAAGTAATCAGCTTAAATACTGAACCAGGTGCTACCGGATTCTGGTAGGCATTGGAAAAAAATACTCCTTCTTTTTCATTGATCTCTTTCCATTTCTCTTCGATTTCCGTCACATTAAAGGTTGGAGAAGAAGCCAGTGCCAGAAGTTCCCCTGTCTTTGCATTCATCACAACAACAGAACCTTTATACTTTTTGATATCTTTATATGCTTGTTCCTGAAGCGCTGCGTCAATGGTAAGTGTGACATCCGCCCCTCTTTTTTCCTGATCTCTATTACCACAATCACTGTGAACAAGCACATCATTCATAGTCTTTTCTACGCCATATGTCCCATAAATCTTAGACCAGTAGCCGACCAGATTCGAAAACGCATATGGATGAGAATATGTACGTGTACCTCCCGGCTTCTGAGAAAATGCGATCGTATTTCCATTCCGATCTAAAATAGACCCTCTGACATACTCTTTCTCATACACCTTTGCCTTCGCCTGACTCTTCTTTTTGTCCGCTTCTTCGGACACGCCCGGCAGCAGCGCGGAAACTCTTACGAGGGAAATGATCATTAAGATGACGCAGATAAGTGTGGCACTTTGCAGTAACTGCGTTCTCCTTAAAAAATTTATCTTGTTCTTCTTCATCTTCTAGCGTTCCTTTCCATTTGACATTACTTGATACAGCTACGATCAATCCCACGATCATAAAACTGATCATCAGAGAACTTCCGCCACTTGAAATAAATGGCAATGTAATTCCGGTAAGTGGACAAAGACCGGTACTTCCGGCAATAATGATCAATGTCTGATCAAAAAGCATGAAAACAAAACCAGCTCCCACCGCCCTGTGATAGCGGTCCTGCTTTCTTACAAACAGCTGAACACCTTCAAGCCACATCATAATAAATACAATAAATACAAGCAAAGCAAACACCATGCCACATCGCTGAATCAGCGCCGGATACACAAGATCACTTGTCTTAACCGGAAGTTCTGTAACAGAAGATGTTCCAAACCATCCACCAAGAACGATCGATTCTTTTGCCTTAAGAAGCTGGTAGCCAAGTCCTAATGCATCTTTTTCCGGATGAAGCCAGTAAATAAAACGATTTGCAATCTTGTTATAATTTGAAAGAAAAATTTGTGCAATCTTATTCGTTCCAAGAAATACTCCCGCAGCTTTCCACTTTGTCAACTGCATTCCAATAACTGAAAGCCCCAAAGATCCTGCTGCCATAACAAGCACTGTTCCGATAAAATACCGTATATCCGGTATAAATAAAAATATAAACGTCAAAAATAACATGAGAATCAATAGCATCGTACCAAACTCGCTCTGTAATGCCAGAAATAATACTTCTATAAACGTCACGATATAAAATGCTCTGATATTTTCTTTATCTGGATTCTCCTTTGTTCCAAGTAGTCCCACTGCAATAAATACATACAAAAACTTGATAAATTCTGTTGTCTGCAGTGACACTCCTCCGATTGTAATCCAGTTCCTTACGTTTCCTACACTCTTTGCAAGAGCAAGTGTAATCACTGATAAAAACAATGAAAAATAGAAGAACATTCTGCAAACCTTTACAGACGATAAATTTAACTTCTTTAGAGCCTTTGTTGAGGACAGATTCTTACAATTCAGATAAAGGAATGCCGCTACAAGCGCCATTACAAATCCAAGAATATATTGAAACTGCAAAGAGGCAGCCGGATTATGTGTCTCATAATACTGTGGATTCTTTAAAACCTGTTCTTCCCTGAAAATACATTGAAGCATCGTTCCTACGGTAAGAAGCAGTAAAGTATAAATGACAATCTTTTTATTTCCATGGATCACTGACGTAAAAAACCAGGATAATAAAGTAATTCCAAGCAGTATTCCTATCATATCAAGATAAATCTTTCCTGCTCCTTTTGCCTGCACAAAAATGAATGCTGCTGCCTGCATTAGCAAAAGAGCAAGAACAGGACTATTCTTAAAAGAATAAAAGGCTCTTTGTATCTCCCACAGAACTCTCTCAAACGAAAATGACTTCGTTCCGGTATCATGTCTACTCATAAATACCCTCCACGTTTTTATATAATCTGGTAGACTGGCTTCTTCTGCCTTCTACTTCGATCTGAAATTCTTCATTACCAATATAGACACGAACACCATCTGATAAAGGAACCTGACTTGTCATCATCCCGTTCACATATAACTTATTCATTGTTCCTACATCTTCTAAAACGTATCTTCCATCTTTTTCCACGATACGGCAATGATTTCTTGCCACACACAAATCATCAAGAACCAGGTCATTATTGGTACTCCTTCCAATTGTAAATGGAATCTGATTTACGCGGTATCTTGCCATCACCCGATGATTCGCATCAAGCTTCATCAATGTGATTCCCGTTGTCTGACGCTTCTTCATCGGAATGATCTTACCGCTTCGTTCCTCTGCTTTATCACCTGCAGACCTATACTGTTCCGTTCTGGTCTGTTCCTGACGCTGTTTCTCTTTTTCTTCATAATCATATAACCAGTCTGTATTCACACGAAGGCTCTCTCCATCATATCCCGGACGGTCTTCTCCTGGCTGTTCTTCTATATTGTCATAGAAAGACCAGTCTTCCTGCTGTTCTTCTGCCTTATCATAGAATGTCCTATCTTCTGCTTGTTCCTCTGCATCCTCATAGATTGGCATATCTTCTGACTGCTCACCTGTATTCTCGTAAATCAGATTTTCTTTCCGTTTCTCCTGTTTTTGTATTTTCTTTTGTTTTTTCTCTTTTTGTACTTCTAACTTCTTCTCCTCACGCTTTTGCTTGATTTCCTCCTTCTTCTCCTGTCTCAGTGCCCACTCATCTACGAAACTCTCCCCCTCTTCGGAAGCTTTCTTAAGATTCTTATTCGAACGAATCAACACTAATACAATAAATGCAATTAAAATGACAACCCCTATCTGAGAAATAATAGACATAAATATAGCTCCTGCCTTTCGTTATTTGTAACAATCACTTTCAACAGGAGCATACCATAAATAGTATCTTTATTCAAATATTTGCTTTCCGAACTTTTACTGACGCTGTCTTACTTTTGCAACGGCTTCTACCATAGAGGCAAGATTCCCTTCTAAAAGTACTTCCTCATGTCCGATCATCTTTGTAAGTACTGTCAGGAATTCTTCTCCTTCAAGAGAATGTTTTTCAAACTCCTGTCTGATTTCTTCTACATTACGCTTTCCATTCTCTTTCTGATAACACTTTCCAGTCCACACTGAATACAATGTCGCTGCGTAAAAATACATATCATTACGCAAAAAGTCTTTTGTAAACCGGCTTGGTCTTCTCACGTAACAGTAATCCTCAAACTTTTCCATATCAAGGGCATCCGGCACATAATTCTTCTCAATAGAAAGCGCCGGTATTTCCTGAAATTCTGCCTGTTTCCAGTCAGGAATTCCTGTTTCCATATATTCTGCGGCACTTTTCTTAAAAGAGACATTCTTTTTATTTCGATTCATATCATCAAAAAGTAACTTATCTTCCATAGCAAAACGGCAATATCCGTTCTTTTCATAACCAAACTCTTTGTTCTTTTCATTTTGTAAAAGCTGCTTTCCAATACAGAAAGAAAACCACCACTTCTGTGAAACCGGGAGTTCATAAACAGAATTATATTTACGACATAAATCTTCCTCAATTTCATAGCCCTTCTGACGAAGTCTCTCTGCAGCCGATTCAATCATGATCCATATTTCCTGGCTGTTTGCTACAGAATTCGACTTATATCGAGCGATCATCTCAATAATGACCTCTGCCGGAGTGATACCAAGCGGTTCCATCTGCGCCTTTGCAAGAAGTTTTTCAATAGATTCATAGGTTGGCTGCAGAGCAATACAGAAACGAAGAAGCCACTCTCTTGTGACAACAGCCTTTCCTGCTCTTATTTTTGAAAACTGCGCTTCACAATGCAGACATCCAATGTCTCTTAAAAACCAGGCCGCCTTATCATAATATCCATATTCTTCTTCAATCACTTCCTCAAGACACTGTCCAAACTTTCTTGCCCCATCACGAAATTCATCTTTATAAATCCGTATCAGTTCATAAAATTCTTCTAACGTCCCTGCTTCAGAAAGCATTACCCACAAGTCCATCGTCGCAAGACTTCTGCTGTCCTGCTGCACATTTTCTTCTAAAATATCTTCAATCTTCTCTCTGACAGCTTCAAAAGAATCTATCGAAAAAAGTCCATTGATCAATGCGATCCACAGGGCATCATCTATATTTTTACAGTACAGTCCGTATCCCATATAATTTTCTAAAAGAATATGATTAATTTCTTCCAGATTCATCTGAAATGCCATTCCAAGTGTAACATAAATATCTCTGGAAGATGGCATGGAACCCCGAAGCCAGGCTCCGATTGCCTGTCTGGTCACAGGAACATACGTAACGGTTCCTTCCTTTTTCTTTTCCACTCGATGAAACACCTTTTTGGCCAGCGAGGTATTACTATAGTCAAAAGCATCCATTTTTTCCTCTAAAAATCTGGAAAACGGAATCTTATTCTTCTGTCCTTCAGCTAGCCGTTCTTCTATTGCATTCATAAAAGATTCTATTGTATCGTCTGCTAATCTTTCCATAATTCCCTCATTCTTATCTGCGCTTATTTACCTGTTACTTTTTATATTCTTCCTGCTTTTTTCTCGCTTTCTGCATCTGGATCAGATTAACGATCTGAATACATACTGCGACCACTCCAAGAACAATAAAATAATACAGTCTTACTTTCTGTGAACGGAAGAACCAGCCTGCCGCTTCTATAATCCATCCTTCTACCAGGCAAAGCCCGATCACTTTCCATAAAGGATATCTCTCTTTTCTCTGAAGAATTACCCCCTCATAATTCAACATGAGGAGTACCCACATTCCTGCCATACCAAGAGCGATCTTCCAGTGTCCGATCATCAGAGAATAATGAGATAAATACATAATACAGCCCGTCAGAAATCCTTGTGGGAAACCTATAAATAAAAATGGAATCATCGGGCCTTCCTGCTCTTCTTCCACAGATTCTGCCTCCACACTTTCCACCGCATTGCTTACAGATTTTTCTATCGATGCATCTTCTTTATGTCTACGTCCCATGTCACATTCCTCCTCACCGCTGTCCTTTGTTCTTCCGTCTTTTTTTACTTTATGACCTCTTCGTCCACGTTCTTCCCGCAGTACCCTTGTCATCTCCGGCTTATACATATACAGCATATCCTCTATATAGCAAGCCGTCTCCATCTGCTTTCTGTCAAATAATGAGACATGTGCCTGAAGCTGTACTACAAAATCTTCAAGTATCTTTATCCACTGCTCTTTTCTGTTCAGATGAACAGCAATCTTATCGAACAGTTCATAACCTTTTTGATTAAAAAGATTCGCATTGAGTAATCCGATTCCCGTTCTTAAAATATCGTCTTTTCGTTCTCCCGGTATACTCTGCTCGCTAAACTCCCTTACATACCTGTAAAGGCTTTCCATATCGGAAGCATTAAGATGATACATACGCCGGCTGTACTCTGACTGTTCTTTCTGAAAATCTCCACCACATAACAAACCTGTATATAATTCTTTATTTCTTTCTCGAATCATAGATAACAAAAAAGCAAACTCCTTTTTATCTTCATCATAAACTTCTCTTAAAACATGATCCATTTCCATTAAAATGACTTTTTTAGAACGTCCTGTTACTCCCGCAATGAGACTTTCGATATAGATTTGTCTCTCTGCCTGTGAAAATGGATGCTGATGTACTTCTGCCAAAATATCTTCTGCCACAAATTTTAATTCTTTATCTTTACAAACCCAGTATAGCAGCTCTGGTATATTTTTACTAAGATATTCCATGGAGAGGGAATTCTTTCCATGTTTTCTTGCAATATCATAAAAAATCCATTCTACTTTTTTCAAAAGATTTCCGGTATCACGCACATTTTTTAAATACGCTGCTGCCTGCTGAAAGTCCTGATAAATAGAATCTTGTTTCTCACTTGCCTTTGCAATGCCATGATAAAAATACTGATCCAGTGCATCCCAGTCAGCATCCCACCCATTCTTTTCAGAAAGAGAATAGGAATAGGTTCCACATACTTTTGGGGAAAATAAAAAGGTACTGATGGAATGGCTTCTCTTGTAAATGAA
>UMIP01022889.1_pt1 | contig 12717 bp, 10 predicted proteins | sample 1965751 | NCBI WGS metagenome assembly UMIP01 (sample SAMEA4836117, study PRJEB28245) | human gut metagenome | biome: gut microbiome; material: fecal sample | place: Denmark | collected 2008
TGAAGCTTATCATCGTAGTGGGTACTCGTCCCGAGATTATCCGTTTGGCAGCCGTCATCAATAAATGTCGTCAGTATTTTGATGTGATTCTTGCCCATACCGGTCAGAATTACGATTACAATCTCAATGGCATATTCTTTAAAGATTTGAAGTTGGCAGAGCCTGAGGTATATATGGATGCTGTGGGCGATGATTTGGGGGCCACTTGTGGCAATATCATCAACTGTTCTTATAAACTTTTTGCGCTGACAAAGCCTGATGGCGTGCTTGTGCTAGGCGATACTAATTCGTGTCTCAGTGTTATAGGAGCCAAACGTTTGCACATTCCTATCTTTCACATGGAGGCTGGAAATCGTTGTAAAGATGAGTGTCTTCCCGAAGAGACAAACCGTCGTATTGTAGACATTATTTCTGATGTTAATATGGCTTACTCTGAGCATGCCCGTCGCTACCTTGCTGACTGCGGTTTGCCCAAAGAACGCACTTACGTTACAGGTTCTCCAATGGCCGAGGTTCTTCACAACAACCTTGCTGAGATAGAGGCTAGTGATGTTCACCAAAGACTTGGTTTGGAGAAAGGCAAATACATTTTGCTCTCAGCGCATAGAGAGGAAAATATTGATACAGAGAAGAATTTTATGTCTCTCTTTTCCGCTATCAATAAAATGGCGGAGAAGTACGATATGCCAATTCTTTACAGTTGTCATCCTCGCTCACGTAACCGCCTTGCTGCTAGTGGCTTTAAACTTGACGAGCGGGTTATTCAACACGAGCCTTTGGGTTTCCATGATTATAATTGTTTGCAGATGAATGCCTTTGCAGTGGTGTCAGATTCTGGAACTCTTCCTGAGGAGAGTTCGTTTTTTACTTCTGTAGACCATCCTTTCCCAGCTATATGTATCCGCACATCGACAGAACGCCCTGAAGCAATTGATAAGGGGAACTTTATTATTGCAGGTATTGATGAAAAGTCATTGCTTCAGGCTGTGGATACCGCTGTTGAACTCTGTAAAGACGGTCAGCATGGCATTCCTGTGCCTGACTATGTAGACAAAAATGTTTCTACTAAGGTCGTGAAGATAATTCAGAGCTATGTAAGTATTGTGAATAAAATGGTTTGGAGGAAGTTTTAGGACAATGACTTCATATAGAGCGTAGAATTGGGGGATAATTAATTTTAGATGTTCATTATAAATCACTCAAACTTTACGCTTTACACCAAACGGAAACTGGTAGTGTAGGTGGATGTAAGCGCATTGATGTTCGATACGTCCTGTTAGTGTAATTTATTTAATAGTTTAATAATTAACGTTGGTTACGGGTCACGAGTAATGGTTGCAGAAACAATGCAAGTAATGGGTAACATGGTAACACATACTGCTAATATTATTCTTTATTTATGAAAAAACAGCCTAATAATAAGTATAAAGAGTGGTTGAAAGATGGTCGTGATATGAATATTATCACAATCTTTACTCCAACCTACAATCGAGCAAACCTCATTTACCGAGCTTATGAATGCCTTTTGAATCAGACGGATAAGAGGTTCGTATGGATTCTTGTCAATGATGGGTCAAAAGACAACACCGATAAATTAGCAAAGGAGATTCTTGAGAAAAATGAGTTGCCAATGCTTCTTATCTCAAAGCCTAACGGTGGCAAGCATAGCGCATTTGAAGCGGCATTCAATGAGGCAAGATCTGAATACTTTATGTGCATGGATGATGATGATATCTATTCTCCTGAAGCCATATCTACATATCTCTCAGAATGGGATCGGATTAAACAGGAGGATAAATTAGAGAAAATAGGGGCAATTCGAACCATCACCCAAGAAGAAGATGGGGCAATAGTATCAGGTAAAGTGTTCGAAAATTCTCTTTTCGGCAAAAGAATAGATCAAACCACATTGGAAAGTAATTACGTTAAGCACGAGTACTATGAAAATTGGACTTGCTATCGCATAAGTGCATTGCGCTCAGTTGATCTTTTTCCGAAAGATTACTGGATGCACGACCAGCATAAATTCTTTTCTGAGGGTATCTGGCAAGGACGTTTGGCTCGTAAATACCAGTGTCGTTATTACTTCGTCGTACTTCGTGAATATCGTCATGATACTGAAACAAGTATTATTCGAAGCAGCAGGAATCGTCAGCATTATGTTGATATGTTTATCAACACAAAGATGATATTGGATGAGCACTTAGATTATATTAAGAAGTCACCGTCTCACTTTATCCAAGACGTAGCAATTGTAACTATTTTGAGGCATAAACTCGGAATCTCATTGAGGGAACTACTGAGAAATACAAAATCTACATTACTGAAATGCTGCTTCGTACTCGCTACACCGCTGGCATGCTTAGCACGTAATCCTAAGATTAGTAAGTAATATATGCCTTGTAAGAAGAATTATTTAATATATGCGTTGTTTGTTATATTAATAACCTATACGGCATACACATTTCTTTGGATGCGCTTTGGTTTGGGAGTAACTTCTGTTGTACAGTTAGTTCTTTTGGGCTTGGTTATTTTAGGATTCTTTGCATATCTCGCATCACCGTCATCCGGAAAGAATTCTTGGATTAATTGGTTATTTGCTGTGTGGGTAACGCAGGCTCTTGCTTATACATTGGGCGCCTCGTCTTCTACAACACAATTTAAAGAATCAACGTTTGTACTATTATGTGCGGCACCAATTATTTCTCAACAATACCATCCCAAGTATGCGAAATACTTCATGTTAGTCATGGGGGCTGTTTCCATAGCGATGTACTTTGTAACGATATCCATGCTGCGACTTGAGGAAGAAAACAGTTATGGTGGTGGCTACATGACCTTGGTGGCTTTCCCCGTTTTACTTTACTTCTTCCGCCATAAGTCGATTCGTATCCGGATGATTATTTCCATAATAATCTTTGTATTGGTACTATCATCGATGAAGCGAGGTGATATTTTGGCTTGTATATTAGTGATATTGGTTTACTACTATGTAATGTTGCGACACAATGGCAAGATAGACTCAAAAGTAATCGTTGCTTTGATTTTCGTAGCTTTCGCAGGTTTCCTTACTTTTAAGTATATGTTGTCAACATCAGATATCTTTGCATTGAGATTTGAGAGAACTATGGAGGGAGATAGTAGTGCTCGCGATGATATATATTCATCTCTAATCAATTACTTCTTAATTGCGCCTCTTGATGTTCAATTGTTTGGAGGTGGTTTTGATGCTTCAGTAAAGATATCAGGTGCTCGTGCTCACTCTGATATACTTGAGGTGTTATCATGTGAAGGTATCTTTGGACTTATAATTTATCTTGGGGCTTTCTTTTCTCTCTTTCGTCAAATGCGTAAAAGTACTGATGTGGCAGAAAAAGCTATACTTGCTTCGGTTCTCGTAATATGGCTTGTGAAAATGGTATTTTCCATGTTCATTTTCTCGCAACCTACAATTATCTTATTTGTACTAACCGGTTATATTTTGAATAAAAGAATTGATAAACAATATGAATATTAGTATGCTTTTCTCATCATGCGATAAGTATGATGACGCTTGGATTCCTTTCTTCACCCAACTCAAAAAATTTTGGCCCGAGTTTGATATGCCCGTCTATATGGGTATAGAGTCTAAAACTTTCCAATTCGAGGGCTTTGATATCCGTTGTCCGCTTGCAGATGGCCCAGTATATAAGCAGTGGTCAAAACGTCTGTTGAAATTGTTGGAGCATATTGATACAGAATATGTATTGTTTACATTGGATGATTTTTGGTTGACTGCTCCAGTCGACAATGTTACCTTTGAGCGTATCTATTTTTATATGAAAAACAATAAGCGCATGGGGTTTGTATGTCTGAAACAAGAGGTAATCAAAGGCAAATCTTCAGCAAAAGATATTGCTGCAAGTGTAGATTGCGAATATCCAGAATTGTGGAGATGTCTTAAGGATAAGAGTTTTCGTATTACTACCCAGTTTGGACTTTGGAAACGTTCTTATCTGATTAAGATTCTCAGAGCTCATGAGTCAGCATGGTATTTCGAGACTCGAGCCACATGGAGAAGTAAATTCTGTTGGGAACGTGTATATAATGTAAAAGAAACTGTAATTACATATCCTGTAGGTGGTTTTTTGTGGGGGGGACAGTGCTATGAAGATTATAAAGAATTGTTTGATAGTGAGTTAATCAAGCCTTGTGTTGCAAAACGAGGATTTATTCACTTTGGCGATCATCGCAATTATCCTCCTACGCCTAAAGGTTTTAATTATTACTTTTCAATTTTCCGATCAATGCTTCCGAAATGGTAATAAGCGAAAATAGAAAGGCAATCATTTGGAGTGGAATAGAAAAAGTTGGCACCTACGTTGTCAATTTTGCGATTCAAATTATGTTGGCCCGACTGCTGTGCCCTAATGATTATGCGGTTGTAGCTATGTTGGCTATCTTCTTTTCCATATCCCAAGCCTTTATCGATAGTGGCTTTGCTACAACACTTATTCAGAAGCAGGACTGTACTCAAGCCGACTATAGCTCAGTATTTTATTTTAATGTGCTGATTGGTGGTGTCATTTATCTGCTATTTTTTTTCGGAGCACCATTCATTGAGTCGTTCTATAACTTCGAAGGGCTTGCTTTGGTGACGAGAGTTTATTCGCTGAATTTATTCATTAATTCGTTTGCGATGGTTCATCGAGTTATATTGACGAAGGAGTTGAAGTTTAAGAAGATTGCCTTAATTACATTTTTATCTTCGATAATTTCTGCAATTCCTGCTATCATAATGGCATATTGGGGATATGGGTATTGGGCTCTTGTAGGGCAAAGTTTGATAAGTGCAGTTGTTACTTCTGCATTGATTATGTATCAATCTAAATGGTTCCCGTCATTAATCTTCTCTAAGAACTCCTTGGCTAAGCTTGCGCCCTTCGGTTTGAAAATGCTTGTGGTGTATCTTTTTCACGCAATATATAATAATGTGTATTCATTATTAATTGGCAAGAAGTTTCCTACTCAAGAACTTGGTTATTACGATAGAGGAAGGACCCTTAGTAGTATGGGACCAGTTGGCTTTAGTGACTTCTACACAAGAGCACTTTATCCTATTCAGGCGAAGGTCCAGAACGATGCATCAGTACTTGAACAGTCCTATAACAAGTCGTTTTCAGTGATGTGTTTAGCCATAGTGCCAATTGCTGCATTTATGTTCTTTTTTGCCGAGGAGACTGTCTATTCATTATTCGGAGAACAATGGATAAATTGCTCTTTTATCCTTCAAATTCTCTGCTTGGGTTATATGTTTTATCCTCTTCAATCGCTTAACATGAATATGTTAAAGGTCAAAGGTAGAGGAGACTATATGTTAATTGCTGAAGTTATTAAAAAGATAATGGGTATTGCTTGTGTTCTTGTTTTGATAAACTTCGATTTGAAGTTGGTGGTGATTGGTTGGACATGCTGTTCAATTGTTGAGTTCTTAATTAGCGAAGGGTTCTTTTTGAGACTGTGCCGATTCTCGCCTTCAATTACTATAAAGACGTTGGTGGCAACAGTAGTGATTACTTTTGTGCTGTCTTTCGCATTATCTACAGCCACTACTCTTTTGTTTGATAATATGTTTGCGCGTTTTATTGTCGGAGGCATTTGTTTTGTGGCGATATATGGTTTTATCAACTTTAGAAAAATAAAGAGACTGATATGAGTGAAATCTCTATATTGATAGCAGGAGATTATTCTCCGAAGGAACGTTTTCAGAAGGAGTTGGAAAACAATTCTTATACAGATCTATTTCCAGGGATTAAAGAAGTTATATTATCTGTTGATTATTCTATAGTTAACTTCGAGACAACGATACCTACACGAGAATCGCTACCAATTGATAAGGTCGGTAGTCATCTTGCAGCTAAAGGGAATGCCATAAATCCATTGAAGTGGTTAGGTTTTAATATGCTTACAATGGCTAATAATCATTTCATGGACTATGGAGAACTAGCTATGGAGCATAGTATGAACCTAGCTAAGCAGAATGGTTTTGAAGTTGTAGGTGCAGGTCATAGTTTGGCAGAAGCACGTTGTTTCAAGGTTGTAGATGTTCAAGATAAGAAGGTAGCGGTTATCAATGCTTGCGAGCACGAGTTTTCTATTGCGGGTGAGAGGAAAGCGGGCTGCAATCCCTTAGACATAATTAATTTATCGTACGATATCCAACAAGCCAAGTTACAAGCTGATTATGTGATTGTAATAATTCATGGTGGCAATGAACACTATAAACTCCCCAGTCCGAGAATGAAGAAGACTTATCGATTCTTTGTTGATCAAGGGGCAGATGTTATACTCAATCACCACCAGCATTGCTATTCTGGTTATGAAATATACAAAGGAACCCCTATCTTCTATGGTTTAGGTAATTTCTGCTTTGACTCTGCCAGTGATATCAAATATCGTCATGAGACATACAACTTTGGGTATCTTGTCAAACTACATTTGTCGTCATCGATTTCATTTGAATTGATTCCATATGAGCAATGTTATGAGAAACCTGGTGTCTATCTCTTTGATGGTGCGAAAAAAGCGAAATTCCAGAAAAATATTGCTGAACTAAATGCAATCATAGCAGATGACGAAAGGTTAACTAAAACTTTCGAGGAAATGGCAAGAAAAAAACGAGACTTTGTGTACAGATGTTTCCGTCCGTTTACAAGTCGTATTGCTAATGCACTTTATTATCGGGGGCTTTTGCCATCATTCCTCACAAAGGAGCGTCTTAAAATCATCACAGCTACATTGGAATGTGAGGCACATAACGACATATTAATGATAAATCTGAAATCAGAGTAATTTTTCAGAAAACATTCGTTATTGATGCTGATGGTACATTCATACATCAAAGGTGTTTTATTCTACCTTATTACTCTTTACACATATTACGATAGTGATTATAATAACCATTTTGTTATGTTCTCGCAAAATATTTACCGATAACTGTAGGAAAAATTAAAGTTAAAAGCAATGGTATCAATTAAAAGAGGTATAAAATATCTACTTCATAATAGAGTCCAGTTTGTAGATTCAATAGTAAAAAACTATCTAAGTTTCTTGCCCGATAAGTTGTATCTGTCCCTTCGCTATAGGTGTCAGGTGGGATATTGGATTGACTGGAAGAATCCCAAGACATTTACAGAAAAGATTCAGTGGCTCAAGGTCTATAATCGTAGACTAGAGTACACCACTATGGTGGACAAATATGCGGTCAAGAAGTATGTAGCAGACCGTATTGGTGAGGAGTATATCATTCCAACACTTGGAGTATGGGATAACCCTGAAGATATCGATTGGGATTCACTTCCAAGTCAGTTTGTGCTCAAGACAACGCATGGAGGAGGGGGATGTGGTGTAGTTATTTGTAGGGATAAAAAAAAAATCGATAGACGGGGTGCCATTGCCAAATTACGTTCGTCTTATAATTCAGATATTTATCTTAATCTACGAGAGTGGCCGTACAAGAATGTACCAAAACGCATCATTGCTGAGAAATTTATGGTTTCAGTTGAGTCTATAGCATCAAATGATTTGCCGGATTACAAATTTTTCTGTTTTAATGGAGAACCTAAATATTGTCAAGTAATTCGTGATCGCCATACTGAAGAGACAATTGACTTCTATGATATGGAGTGGAGACATCAAGAGTTTGTGGGACTCAATCCTGTTGCGAGTAACGGTCTGATACCCATTGCACGTAACGAGCATCTTGATGAGATGATAAATATCTGTCGTGTGCTTGCTAATGATACGCCATTTGTACGAGTAGATCTCTATGTAGTTGACGAAAAAGTGTACTTTGGCGAACTGACCTTTTATCCCGCATCTGGGTTTGGAACATTTACGCCTAAAGAATGGCAACATAAATTGGGAGACTTACTTACTTTACCATCATAATACACAAGCATCCTAAGTCTTGTAGTTTATAGGAACTTTTTTGAAAAACTAATGGCTAGTCTTGCGTTTTCGCTTTGATAGAGAGGCATCAAGCCTTAACTGAGATTAGAAATAAAACTATATAATGCAAAAAATCATTCTCTTTACAGATAGTCTTGGAGCAGGTGGTGCTCAACGTCAGCTAGTTGGTCTTGCTACTTTTCTTCAGCAAGTCGGTTATAGCATTAAGGTATGCACTTACTACGACCTTGATTTTTACAAAAGTACATTGGATGATAATCAGATTCCTAATGAATTGATTCCTGGAGTGGATAGTGGAAAGGGACGCATATTAGCAGTTCGTGCCTACTTTAAGCGTGAAAATCCAAATTGGGTAATTGCTTATCAGGAGACCCCATCTCTTTTGGCGTGTGCAGCCAAGATATTGGGGTGCAATTATATGCTTATAGTAAGCGAAAGAAACACTACGCAAAATATAGGTATGAATGAGCGTGTTCGTTTTTTCCTCTATCGATGGGCTGATGCCATTGTGCCTAATAGTTATACTCAGAGTGATTTTTTGCTTTCACACTACCCTTGGATGAAATCAAAGCTTACGACTATTAGTAACTTTGTGGATTTGAAACGATTCGAATTTTCATCGAGGCATAGAAGAAAAAAACCGCTGATTGTAGTTGCTGCTAGTATATGGCCTCCCAAAAATACGCTAGGCCTTATTCGCGCAGTTAAGATATTGAAAGATCGTAGAGCGTCGTTCCGAATAGAATGGTATGGAATAGTTGATGTGTCCAACGATTATTTGGCTCAATCACAAAAACTTATCAAGGAGTTGGAGTTGGAGGATTATATTAATCTACTTCCAAAGTCTAAGCAGATACAGGAGAAGTACAAGGAATGCGATTATTTTTGTCTCCCATCATTTTATGAGGGTACTCCAAATGTGATCTGTGAAGCAATGTCATGTGGTCGTCCTGTAATATGTAGTAAAGTTTGTGATAATCCTGTGTATGTTGCAGAAGACGAGAATGGTTTCTTGTTTGATCCTAAAAAAACAGTATCAATTGCAGATACCATCCAACGTGCTTTGCAAATATCAGATGAAAAATATTTATTGTATTGCAGTAAATCACGCGAAAAAGCGGAACGGTTGCTTTCAGATTTTTTTTTCGTAAATAAGTATATAACGATAATTGAAGGTAGATGATGAAAGTATTATTTTGCTCTCCACATTCCGATGCTCCAGAGGTCGTAAAAGGAGGAATCAATACTTGGGGAAGATATGTAATGGCCTATTACACTCAATATGTAAAGGATGGGGTGGAAGTGATTCCAGTTTCCTTTGACCGTTTTTCGGATGTCGGAGAGAACCAATTGGCATTAGCCCGTATTCTTAGTGGGCTTAGAGAGTATATGGGTACTGTAAAAAAAACGATAAAACTGATGGACATAGAAAAACCTCAGATGGCACATATCTGTACCTGTGCTGGATTGGGACTCTTTCGTGATTTATTTCTTCTGAAAGAAGCAAGGAGGAGAGGCATTAAGACAGCCGTTCATTTGCATTTTGGTCGTATACCAGAACTTGCGAAAAAACGTAATTGGGAGTGGAAATTGCTCTCGAAGGTTCTTCGAATGTGTGATGTGACTGTAGTTATGAATCGGCCTTCAGAGAAAGTGCTAGATGAGGAAGGTTTCAAGAATGTTACATATCTTCCCAATCCACTTGGTATGAGTGCTCTTGATGTTATTCGTAGTGCTGAAGGTCAGTATGAGAGAATTCCTCGTCGTCTGCTCTATTGCGGTCATGTCATTAGGACTAAAGGCATGATGGAACTGGTGGAAGGATGTTGCCGTATTCCGAATATTGAACTCCGCATCGTTGGTAAATGTACTCCTGATATTAAAGACGAAATGCTATCTATTGCTGCTAAGTCTGGCGAAGATACCTCATGGATGAGTTTTGTAGGAGAAGTAACACACGATGATGTAATACGAGAATTCTTTCAAGCAGATATGTTTGTTTTTCCATCCTACACGGAGGGTTTTCCGAATGTGATAATGGAAGCGATGGCTTGTGGGTGTCCAATCGTATCGTCTGACGTTGGGGCAATCCCTGAAATGCTTGACATGGATGGTGATCCGTGTGGAATATGTTTTAAGCCACAAAGTGCTGATGAAGTTAATTATGCAATCAAATCTCTTATAGATAATAAAGATTTGAAATCTTCGTTTGCTGCCAAGGCCAAAGCACGAGTGAATAATCTATATGCAATGCCGAAGGTGTGGGAGAAGATGGTAAGTATTTGGAGGAATGAGTATAGTCAGAAAAATGAAGGATAATCTTTACGTAAGAAACTGCTGGATAGTGTCAGAACATCTGAAGCGTTTCTTTTAAAAATGAAGTCAGTTTTCGTAATGTGCAGATTATACAATAATTATCTATTTATAGCTTTGGCCCCCCCTAAGAATATATTTCTAGAACCGAATATAGGACTAGGTGCTAATATACATATTTTTGCTGTCAATGCAAAGTTTATCTGCAAAGAGCATTGTGCTATTCTGTGAACTTGACTATTCATATAGGTAATGATGCTCGTGTTGCTGGTTTGTATCTAACTGATATCACGGAAGCAAATAAGCTAAAAGGATATGACCAAGATGTCGTTATAGGAGGAGATGTTTGGATTTTGCAGGTGTATTGGTTGTTAAGTCAATTCTTCCATATTATTTATGTGCTGGTGACTGGCATAGTTCATCAAGTTCAATGGTCAATTGACCAAATTTTGGAACATGAGTCAAATTTATATCCATCAGACAAAAAAATACGAGTGCGAATTTAGAGCAAAAATTTAGAACATACAAAAAACGTAGTCAACACTCAAGAAGTGGTGGCTGTTCAAACTATTATTTCATGAATTTTATTTCAGCTTTAAAACAAAATCCTACAATTAGGGGAATAGTATTTTTGTTTTCCGAGTATTTCATTATCAGACGTAAGAAATTTGGTTATATTGCTGATGACGTGTTGATAACACCTCCACTGTCTGTGTCAAATTTTAAGAATGTATTTCTTTATGGAAATAATGGGTTAAATCATGCGACACTACTAACGACAAATGCCAAGTTCATTATGAAGAAAAATTCAGGGGCTGCTGAAGGGTTAAAAGTAAGTACAGGAAACCATGCTCGCATAATAGGGGTACCATATCGAAATATAACTGAGGAAATGAAACCTGCGGGTTTAGATCAAGATGTCATTGTGGAGGAAGACGTATGGATCGGAATGAATGTTACTTTATTATCTGGAGTTACAATAGGAAGAGGTTCGACAGTCGCAGCTGGAGCAGTGATAACTAAATCGATGCCACCATATTGTGTGTGCGGTGGTGTGCCAGCTAAGTTCATTAAGTTCTACTGGACAATTGACCAGATATTGGAACATGAAGCAAAGATATACCCTGAAAAGGAGAGATATACACGTAAGCAATTAGAGGGGATATTTGAATTGTACAAAAATTAATAATTGAATAAACATATATAATTATGAATATGCCATTAAGAAATGTTCCTTTCAGTCCTCCTGATATGACAGAGGCTGAGGCAAATGAAGTACGTAACGTAATTTTGAGTGGTTGGATTACCACCGGCCCTCGTACAAAAAAACTCGAAAAACAGATTTCAGAATATGTCCACACAGAGAAGACGGTATGTCTTAACTCTGCGACTGCAGCTATGGAGATGGTGCTCCACCTTCTTAACCTGCAGCCTGAGGATGAGGTTATCGTTCCAGCTTACACCTATACTGCATCTGCTTCTGTAACTCAGCATGTAGGTTGCAAAGTGGTGATAGTAGATAGCCAGAAAGACAATGTGGAGATGGATTACGATAAGTTGGCAGCAGCTATCACTGAGCATACTAAGGTGATTGTACCCGTGGACCTTGGCGGTATTGTTGCTGATTATGATCGTGTACGTCAGATTGTAGAGGAGAAAAAGCATCTCTTCCGCCCGTCTAACGACCTTCAGCGTAAGATTGGTCATATTGTAATCAGTGCAGACTGTGCCCATTCTTTTGGTGCAAAATGGCGTAGAAAAATGGCTGGTGAGATTGCTGACTTCAGTTCTTTTAGTTTCCATGCAGTAAAGAATTTCACTACTGCTGAGGGAGGTGCTATGACTTGGAATCTGCCTTTCGGTACTGAGGTAGTTCCTATTGATGTGGATTATCTGTCTACTGTTCCTAAGAAAGAAGGGGAGACTTGGAATGAACTTCTCTATCGTCTCTCTCAACTATTTTCTCTCCACGGACAAAACAAGGATGCTCTTGCTAAGACTAAACTCGGAGCTTGGGAGTATGACATTATCGGCTCATGGTATAAGTGCAATATGACTGATATCATGGCGGCACTTGGTCTTGTGCAGTTCGACCGCTACCCTGAGATGCTCCAGAAGCGTCAGGAGTATGTCGCTGTTTACAATGTTGCTATCGATAAGCTTAATGCCGGTCTTGATATTGACCATCAAGTAGCCTATCTGAACCATAAGTCTGATGACCATTGCTCATCACACCACCTATATCTCGTCCGTCTACGGGGTCGCACCCGCGAGGAGGCTAACAAGGTGATTGAGAAGATGGCAGAGAGGGGTATTGCAACTAATGTGCACTACAAGCCACTCCCTATGATGACTGCTTACAAGGCACTTGGGTTTGATATTGCCAACTATCCTAACGCATACCATCTCTTCGAGAACGAGATTACTCTTCCGCTGAACACTCGTATGAGCATG
>UMIP01091785.1_pt1 | contig 12522 bp, 8 predicted proteins | sample 1965751 | NCBI WGS metagenome assembly UMIP01 (sample SAMEA4836117, study PRJEB28245) | human gut metagenome | biome: gut microbiome; material: fecal sample | place: Denmark | collected 2008
GATTTTCAATGAAATGGATGATATAGATTCTTCTCCGGATTATGTCAAAAGCTATTATTCCAACGTGATCGATGGACTCATTTTTATTTCCAACGATGATCACGCTGCTTTTACAAAACCGGCCGATGAAAATCATATTCCCTATGTGGTTATCTGTATGGACGGGGTTTTCTCAAAAAAAACACCGTTCCCCCATGCATTTGAATATGCCCTGCAGGAATGTGCCTCCTTCTGTCTGGAAAAGGGAATCCGCGAAGTGCGGTATTTTTCCATCAGCAATGACGGTCTTTTAGTTAATAATAAATATCCGCTTTTTGAATCCCTGCTTCGCCGGACGGCACCGAACTGCCATCTGGAACACGTGATCTGTCCCATCAAGGATCGTGATCTGATTCATTTGCAGCAATTTTTAGCTAAATACATGGAAAACCGCAGTTTTGATCTTGCCATTTCTCAAAACTACGACATTGGACTGCTGCTGCAGCGTGAAATTTTAAAAACAGGCTTTTCCATCCCTCAGAGAATTCGCCATATCTTCCTGAACGAGGTGAATTTCTATGAAATGGACTATCCTTCTATCAGCGGCATTGATATTCCCTACGATCAAATGGGCGAGTATGCTGCCAAACTTCTTCTTGCTATGATCGAAAACCGTGAATCTGAATTTACCTACCAGGAATTCAAGTGCCGACTCATTCAGAGAGAAACGACGCTGTGACGCTGTTAAAATACTGCGCCTTATAAAGATCAAAAAGAGAACACCCGCTAATTCCAGTTTATGAATTGCCGGATGTTCTCTTTTTTATGATTTTCTTTTCAAAGATCAAGGATATCTGATCTTTTTTACTTTTTATTCGTTACAGTTCAGCCATGACATCTTCTGTATTCTCAGATTCGGTTTCTTCTCCGTCCTGCTCCTCCAGAAGTTCGTCTTCTTCATCCTCATCCTTGTCGCTCTCCCGCACCTTGGCGATGCTTGCAACTGCTATGCCGGATTCAGCATCAATACTCATCAGCTTCACACCGGAGGTATTGCGTCCGATAATCGAGATGTCGCTGACTGCCATCTTGATGATGATGCCTTCATTGGTAATCAGCATGATCTTGCGCTCATTATCTACCAGCTTTGCACCCACCAAATCACCGGTTTTGTCGATGATCTTATAACAGCGCACACCCTTGCCGCCACGGTTCTGGGCTGTAAATTCATCAATCGGAGTGCGTTTTCCATAACCATTTTCCGATACCACCAGCAGGCATTCTCCCTGGCTGGCCATCTGCATACCGATGACTTCATCGCCTTCATCAAACTTCATGCCGATAACACCCATGGAAACACGGCCTGTCACGCGGACATCGGTCTCATGGAATCGGATACACATACCTTTCTTTGTGATCAGGAAAATATCTTCGGTATTATCGGTAGCCTTAACTTCGATCAATTCATCGTCATCACGAAGTACAATCGCCTGAAGACCGTTCTTGCGGACATTGCTGTATTCCTTCATCGGAGTCTTCTTAACCATACCATTGCGGGTTGCCATGAAGAGATATTTCTCATCATCGATCTCCTTCATAGGAACGATGGATGTGATCTTCTCGCCTGGCATCAGCGGAAGCAGATTCACGATGGCAGTACCTCTGGCAGTGCGTCCTGCCTCCGGAATCTCATATCCTTTCAAGCGGTATACGCGTCCCTTGTTGGTAAAGAACATCACATAATGATGGGTTGTGGTCATCAGCAGATCTTCGATATAATCTTCCTCAATAGTCTGCATGCCCTTGATTCCCTTGCCTCCGCGGTTCTGACTCTTGAAATTATCGCTGGACATTCTCTTAATATAGCCAAAATTGGTCATGGTCACAACGATATCGTCATCCGGGATCAAATCCTCCGCAGACATATCGTATTCATCATATCCGATGGCGGTACGGCGGTCATCTCCGTATTTATCAGCGATGAGGGAGATCTCCTCCTTGATAACACCCAGAAGTTTCTTCTCATCTGCCAGAATCGCTTTCAACTCTGCAATCTTTGCCTCCAGCTCTTTATATTCATTTTCCAGTTTCTCGCGTTCCAAACCGGTCAGAGCACGCAGACGCATATCTACGATGGCCTGTGCCTGTGCATCCGAAAGATCAAAACGCTCCATTAACTGAGCTTTCGCCGCCTGAACATTGGCAGAACCGCGGATGATCTTAATAACCTCATCGATATGATCCAGTGCCTTTAAAAGACCTTCCAAAATATGGGCTCTCTCTTCTGCCTTGTTCAGATCATATTTGGTTCTTCTGGTTACCACATCCTCCTGGTGCTTTAAGTAATATTCCAGGATCTGCTGCAGATTTAAGATACGCGGCTCATTATTAACCAGCGCCAGCATAATCACACCAAAGGTGTCCTGCAGCTGTGTATGCTTCAGCAGACGGTTCATGATGACATTGGCATTCACATCACGGCGCAGTTCAATGCAGATCCGAAGTCCCTCACGGTTGGATTCATCACGCAGATCCGTGATTCCATCAAGCTTTTTATCCTTTACAAGCTCTGCGATCTTTTCGATCAAACGAGCCTTATTCACTGCATAAGGAAGCTCTGTCACGATGATACGGCTCTTTCCATTTGCCATGGCCTCGATATTGTATACAGCCCGTACACGGATCTTGCCGCGTCCGGTTCTGTAGGCTTCTTCGATGCCTGCTTTTCCAAGGATGGTTGCTCCTGTCGGGAAATCAGGTCCCTTTACGATCTCCATCAGTTCTTCGATGGTAGTCGGGCGGTCTTCCTCCACCCGGTTGTCTATGATCTTGACAACGGCAGCAATCACCTCACGCAGGTTGTGAGGCGGAATATTCGTTGCCATACCAACGGCGATACCGGTGCCGCCATTTACCAGAATATTGGGAAAACGAGCCGGAAGAACCGTCGGTTCTTTCTCAGTCTCATCAAAGTTCGGCATGAAATCAACGGTATTCTTGCCAATATCCGCCAGCATCTCCATGGAAATACGGCTCAGTCTTGCCTCGGTGTATCGCATCGCTGCGGCGCCGTCGCCGTCCATGGAACCGAAGTTTCCATGTCCATCTACAAGCGGGTAACGGGTAGCCCATTTCTGAGCCATATTAACCAATGCGCCGTAAATGGAGCTGTCGCCGTGCGGGTGATATTTACCCATTGTATCACCGACGATACGGGCGGATTTACGGTGCGGCTTATCCGGACCGTTATTCAGCTCAACCATCGAATAAAGCACTCGTCTCTGCACCGGTTTCAAGCCGTCGCGCACGTCCGGGAGTGCCCGGGCGGCGATAACGCTCATCGCATAATCGATGTAAGACGTTTCCATTGTCTTTTTCAGATCAATGTCATGAATTTTGTCAAATATATTTGGTTCCATCTATACTCCTTTCGTCCTCAAAAGGATTTAAGTGACTTAAATTTAATTAAATATCCAGGTTCTTTACGTACTTCGCATTTGCCTCGATAAACTCACGACGCGGCTCAACCTGATCACCCATCAGGGTAGCAAATGTCAGATCAACCTCCGAAGCAGTCTCACTGTCGATCTGTACACGGAGAAGAATTCGGCGCTCCGGATCCATGGTAGTCTCCCAAAGCTGTTCCGCGTCCATCTCGCCCAGACCTTTATAACGCTGGATCTTATTGTTGTTGTCACGGCCAATCTCAGTCAGAATCGAATTCAGCTCATCATCGCTGTATGCATACCAGACACGCTTATTCTTCTCGATCTTATAAAGCGGCGGCTGTGCCAGATATACATGTCCTTCCCGGATCAGATCCGGCATAAAACGATACAGGAACGTCAGAAGCAGGGTACTGATATGAGCACCGTCCACATCGGCATCGGTCATGATAATGATCTTGTTGTAACGAAGTTTTGAAATATCAAAATCTTCATGAATACCGGTACCAAATGCCGTGATCATCGCACGGATCTCCGCATTGCCGTAAATTCGATCCAGTCTTGCTTTTTCTACGTTTAAGATCTTGCCTCGAAGAGGCAGAATAGCCTGATTGGATTTATTTCTAGCCTCTTTCGCAGAACCACCCGCGGAATCTCCCTCTACGATGTAGATCTCGCAGTTTTCCGGATTCTTGTCGGAACAGTCGGCTAATTTTCCTGGAAGCGCCATGCCGTCGAGCGCTGATTTACGTCTCGTCATCTCGCGCGCCTTGCGGGCTGCGTCGCGGGCTCTCTTGGCAAGAATTGATTTCTCACAGATGATCTTGGCAACCGTTGGATTCTGCTCCAGGAAATATGTCAGCTGCTCGCTCACGATCGCATCGACCGCCGCGCGGGCCTCGCTGTTGCCGAGTTTCTGCTTCGTCTGTCCCTCAAACTGCGGCTCCTCGATCTTAACGCTGATGATCGCTGTAAGGCCCTCGCGGATATCTTCACCGCTGAGTGCCAGCTCATTTTCCTTCAGAAGCTTATTTTTCTTCGCATAATCGTTAAAAGTCTTCGTCAGCGCGCTCTTGAAACCAGCCAGATGCGTACCGCCCTCCGGGGTATTGATATTGTTGACGAATGTGTAGATATTTTCCGTGTAGGAATCGTTATGCTGCATCGCCACCTCGACAAATACCTTGTCCTTGATGCCCTCGCAGTAGATAACCGGTTCATAGAGCTTCTCATTGCTCCGGTTCAAGTAGGTGACAAATTCCTTGATACCGCCCTCATAGTGGAAGGTCTTCTCATGCTTCACTTCTCTGTCATCCCGCAGGGTGATCTTTAAGTTTTTCGTCAGGAATGCCGTCTCACGCAGGCGTACTTTTAACGTATCATAGTCGTAGACTGTTTCCTCGAAAATCTCCTTATCCGGCAGGAATACGACCCGTGTGCCGTGCTTATCCGGAGCACACTCACCGACTACTTTCAGCGGATACATCGTTTTGCCGCGCTCATAGCGCTGTTTATATACCTTTCCATCGCGGCAGATCTCAACCTCCAGCCACTCGGAAAGGGCGTTTACAACCGATGCGCCTACGCCGTGCAGACCGCCGGATACCTTGTATCCGCCGCCGCCGAACTTGCCGCCCGCATGCAGGATCGTAAATACGACCTCAACCGCCGGAAGACCCGCCTTTTTCTGGATGTCAACCGGAATGCCACGACCGTCATCCTGTACCGTGATCGAATTGTCCGCATTGATCTGCACCTCAATGTGGCTGCAGTATCCAGCGAGCGCCTCGTCCACGGAGTTGTCTACTATCTCATACACCAGGTGATGGAGGCCTCTTACAGATGTGCTGCCTATATACATACCAGGACGCTTTCTGACCGCCTCCAATCCCTCCAATATCTGTATTTGATCTGCACTGTATTCTGAACCCATAGTTCCTCCTTCACTTGCTGTTTTATGTCTGACTAGTTGTCTTGTTTGGACGTTCACAAGTGACCGTCCCGCTCACGACCCGAAAGGTCTTATCTATCTGGAAGCTGTGGCTGATAAAATCATCCAAGCCCGTACAGGTAATGATCGTCTGTATGTGGCGGATGCTGGCGAGCAGATGATCCTGCCGTTTTCCATCTAACTCCGACAAAACATCGTCGAGAAGCAGGATCGGATACTCCTTTTTGATCTTTTTAACCAGCTCAATCTCCGCCAGTTTGAGCGATAATGCCGCCGTCCTCTGCTGTCCCTGTGAACCGAAGCGCCGGATGTCAATTCCGTTGACATAGAAACTTAAGTCATCCCGGTGTGGTCCGACCAGCGTCGTCTTCTGCTTCCGGTCCGCCTCGCGGCTCTTTTTGACTGCCGCTTCCAACTGATCTGCCTCCGTGTTCGGCTCATACTGGATGATGAGTTCTTCCTTTCCACCCGACAATTTCTGATGGATCGGACAGATCAATTCGTTTAATTCACCGATAAATTTTCGCCGGTACTGGCTTACCTCCCGCCCGTAGGAAGCAAGCTGCATATCCCATATATCCAGCATCTCCTCATACTCGGGATGGAAAAACAGCTCCTTTAAGAGCTTATTTCTCTGTATCACCACCCGGTTGTACTGCACCAGCGAATGGACGTAGAGCCGGTTTAACTGGCATAATTCCAGATCAATAAAACGGCGCCGATCCGCCGGTCCGTTCTTAATGAGATTCAGATCTTCCGGCGAAAAAAACACCACATTAACAATGCCGAAAAGCTCGCTCGCCCGCCGGATCGGAATCCCGTTGACCGCCACGCCCTTCGTCTTATTTTTCTTTAGATGCATGTCAATCCGGTACGGCACATCGTCCTTGCGAAGCTGCATCTTGATGTGGGACTCGTCCTCTCCGAATTCGATGATCTCCCTGTCCTTGCTGCCGCGGTGGGACTTGGTTGTCGCACACACGTAGACCGCTTCAAGGATATTGGTTTTACCCTGCGCGTTGTCCCCGTAGAGAACATTCGTCCCCGGATCAAAATCCATATGTAATTCCCCGTAATTGCGGTAATTTTTGAGTTCGATCGATTCGATAAACATGAAACCATCCTTTATTTGGTGATTGTTACGGTCTCTCCGTCATACTCGACTTTGTCCCCGTCGTAAAGCTTTTTGCCGCGCTGCATCTCCACCGCGCCATTGACCTTCACAAGCCCGTCCTGAATCGCAAATTTAGCATCCACGCCGGACTCTACCAGACCAGCTGCCTTAAGCGCCTGACCCAGTTTTATAAATTCATCTCTCAGTTTTATCTCCATCTTATTTCAGATCCTTTCTGTCACTGTCTGCCTGCACCTGCCATGTCTAAAAATGGCAGGTTAGATCGCTGCCGCATTGAAATTGACCGGCAGAATCAGATAGATGTAAGTCTCCTCCTCGTCCCGGATAAAGCACGGGGATTTCGGATTCATCATGTACAGAGTCACTTCCTCATCATCGATGATTCGCAGCGCATCACCCAAAAACTTCGGGTTGAAGCCGATCATCAGGTCTTTTCCAAACTTGGTAATCGCCAGACGTGCATCCATCGTACCGAAGGCGGAATGCATCTTTAACTCCATTTCTTCATCGGTAAAGTTTAAGATCAAAGGTTTCTTATCATTTTCACGGACGAGAATGCTCGCACGGTCGATCGCATCCATGAAATCACGGCGGTTCAAGGTAACTTTCGTCTCATAATCGGAGGAAAGCATCTGATTGATCCGGAAATACTCGCCCTCAATCAGGCGGGATAACACGATCGTGTCGTCAAATTCAAACATGATGTGGTTGATGCTGAAGAAAATCTGTACCTCAGAGTCGTTGTCACCGTTTAAGATCTTGCTGATCTCACCTAAAGTCTTGCCAGGAACGATGACTTTTATATCACTGTACTGTTCTTTTAATGCAACTTTGCGGATCGACATGCGGTGTCCGTCGAGGGAAACGAGCTTAAGTTCATTGCCGGTGACCTCCATCAGCTCACCGGTCATCATCTTGTTGCTGTCGTTCGGCGAGATCGAGAAGATCGTCTGGCGGATGATCTCTTTTAAGGTAAACTGGGAAAGTGTGATGAATTTATCCCGCTCAATGTGGGGAATATAGGAAAATTCATCGCCGTCCTTGCCCTGAATCTGGAAAATAGCCTTGTCACAGGTGATCGTCGTGTTGTATTTTTCATCCGATTCGATCGTGATCGTAGAATTTTCGCCGGAGAGCTTGCGGATAATATCGGAAAAAAGCTTGGCATCAAGAGCGATTTTTCCACGTTCCAGGATCGTTCCTTCAACCTTTGTCTCAATTCCCAGCTCCATATCGTTGCCGGTCAGTTTGATCTCATCCGAAACAGCATCGATCAGGATGCATTCGAGAATCGGCATGGTGGTTTTGGAAGGAACGGCCTTCAGAACAATGTTGATGCCGTTCATTAAATGATCTTTTTCAAATGAAAGCTTCATGTTTGTTGATAACTCCTTTGCTAAAAATAACGTGGAACGGAAAGAAAAGATATATATAAATTCCGTCGCAATCGTAGTAGGGGCTGTGAATATGTGGAATTCTCCGGACAGCCCTGAAAATACAGGGGTTCAGACTCCTTTTGAATGGTTAAAAAGGCTGTGTAAAACTGTCCGGAACCGGCTGGATAACTTTTGGATTATCCACAGCCCTGAAATGGAGCAAAATGTGGGAAAAGTTATCCACAGGTTTTCAACCACTTTTCCACGCGAAATTGTGGAAGAAACCTACTGTGGGCTGATCTTTTTCATTAAGATTTCCACTGTATTGCGAAGAGATTCGTTTTTCTCCATATCGGCAGCGATCTTGTCGTGACCGTGGATGATCGTCGTGTGATCCCGACCGCCTAAATATTTGCCGATATTCTGCAGGGAAGTTCCGAGCATCGAACGGCAGATATACATCACGATCTGGCGCGGGAATACGATCTCCTTGTTGCGCTTCTGGGAGGAGATGTCAAGCGGAGTGATACCGAAATGATCGGCAACGACCTGGATGATCAGCTCCGGGGTCACTTCTTTCTCCGCGTTCGGGGAAATGAGATCCTTGAGAGCTTCCTCCGCCAGCTCCGTCGTGATCTCCTTGTTATTTAACTTGGAGAGGGCGACGATCTTGGTGAGGGCGCCCTCGAGCTCGCGGATGTTGGACTTGACGTTGGTGGCGATGTACTTGATCACTTCATTATCTATATTGTAGCCCTCGAGTTCCTCTTTTTTGCGGAGGATCGCCATACGGGTTTCATAATCCGGCGACTGGATATCGACGGTCAAGCCCCATTCGAAACGGGAACGAAGCCGTTCTTCCAGCGTCTCGATCTCTTTCGGCGGCTTATCTGAGGAGATAATGATCTGTTTTTTCGCTTCATAGAGTGCGTTGAAGGTATGGAAAAATTCTTCCTGTGTCGATTCCTTACCGATAATAAACTGGATATCATCGATGAGGAGGACGTCGTTGTTTCTGTATTTTTCACGGAACTCCGTGGTGGAAATATTGTTTTTGTTCCGGATCGCATCGATCAGTTCGTTCGTAAACTTCTCACTTGTAACGTAGAGAACCTTCGCTTTTGGATTGTTTTTTAAGATAAAATGTCCGATCGAGTGCATAAGATGCGTTTTTCCCAGACCTACACCCCCGTAAATGAAGAGAGGGTTGTAGATCTCACCCGGAGATTCTGCTACGGCGAGGGAAGCGGCGTGCGCTAAGTTATTGTTCGCGCCGACGACGAAGGTGTCGAATGTGTAGCGCGGATTTAAGTTCGCATCCTGGATGAGCTGGCGGCTGACCTCGGACGGGCGGTTGATCAGATGGCTTTTGTCCGTCTCTTTTTGCGGCTCATCGACCTGTTCGATGGTGAAAAAATCGACCTCACACTCGATTCCGGTTAGTTCTTCGATGGTAATCTGGATCAAAAGTCCGTATTTTTTTTTGATATAGCCGAGAAACTGCACATCCGGAACCAGGATCTGAAGGGTGCCGTCTTTCATGGAATAAGGCTGCGTCGGAAGCAGCCATGTTTTGAAAGAAACGTCCGTCAGTTCGTGTTCTTCTTTAATATGGAGGAGAATTTCATCCCATTTTTCCTTAATTTTCTCTATCATACTGTGTCTCCTAAACGTAAAAAGCAGCCAAAACTGCAAAATAACCCAATCTAAGTTCTATTCTACATGATTTGTCCACATTTTTCAATAAAAACCCGCAATGTGAATAAGTGAAATTCAGTTATCCACGTGGAAAAAACGCCGAAAAATAAGGCTTTTTGGTGAATGGGTGTGAACAATCAGAGGCTTATCCAGATCGTATTCCACGGCTTTTCCACAAGTTATCCCCAAAATGTGGATAAGTGGAGGATAAGCTGTGAATAGGTGGCGGGAATGCTGATAAAATAAGGATTTTTTTATCCACAAAATGGAAATGTCCCGGTGTGTATACTGTATACAATAAGGCGCCGCGACAGCAATCGACGATCGATCTGTGGGGATGCAGGATCGAAATGGTGGAAAAACCACAGAAATTCCTTGTTCTATGGGGATTAAAAAGATCAAAATAGTGGTTGACGAATGCGGAATTCTTCTATATAATGGAGAAGATGTTTAATTACAATAGTCTAACTATGTTGAGAAGAATGCAGATTTCGGCGTGAGCCGGAGGAAGCGTGGATTTCTCTTACTATATTATGGATGAGGAGGTGTATGCAGACATGAAGATGACATTTCAGCCGAAGAAAAGACAGAGAGCAAAAGTTCATGGATTCCGTGCGAGAATGAGCAGCGCAGGTGGAAGAAAAGTTCTGGCTGCCAGAAGAGCAAAAGGTAGAGCAAAATTATCTGCTTAATGAACGAGGCCGCAATCGAGTTATAGATTGTGGCCTTTCTTAATATTCATAGAAAAAATTCTATGAAATTAAGAAAAGCTCTGCGATGCACACTCGCTGCAGGGGAAAATGATTGCTAATGCAATCGCACCTCGGTGCGTGAATCCGGCGAGCCGGATTCTATTTTATTCATAGGAAATTGCGTCCTATGAATAAAAAACGCTCCGCGAGGATGCGCACTTGCGCGAAGCAGAAACATGTCGCAAGCGACCGCGCTCGGCGCGAGAATGTGCCAGGGCACATTCTTTTTTATATTATTTATCATTGGTGATTTTAATGAAGCGTTTTAATTCAATTAAGAAGAACAGCGAATTTCAAAAGGTTTACAAGACAGGGAAATCCTATGCCAATAAGCTTCTGGTTATGTACGTGAAGCGGGTGGATGACGGGAAGGAGCCTCGGATCGGTATCTCCGTCAGCAAAAAGGTTGGAAACAGCGTGGTCCGCCATCACGTGACAAGGTTGGTACGGGAGAGCTATCGGTTAAATAAGGACAGAGTCAGACTCGGATTAGACATCGTAGTCGTTGCCAGACCGGCAGCGAAAGAAGCAGACTTCAAAAAAATTGAGAGTGCATACCTGCACTTATGCGGACTGCATAACATTCTGGAGAATCGAAGTGAGAATATTGATTAAGAAGATCTTGATAAAGATGATTCGGGGATATCAGCTCTATATTTCCCCTATGACAGGACCTCACTGCAAGTACACGCCGACGTGCTCGGAGTACGCCATCCAAGCACTTAAAAAGTACGGCGCTGTAAAAGGTATGATTTTGGCATGTAAGCGGATTCTTCGCTGTAATCCATTTGCAGAAGGCGGTTATGATCCAGTTCCGTAAAGGATGAGGAGGTAGTTCATTGGACGTTAGCGTTTTAGTTGCGACAAAGGCAGGTTCGATCATGGGACCGATCGCCAGCGTGTTTGGTTATATCATGGACTTTTTATTCCGGATTACCAGCAGCATGGGGATCATGAATATCGGTCTGTGTATCATCCTGTTTACCATTATCACAAAGTTACTGTTATTTCCTCTGACGATCAAACAGCAGGAATCGTCAAAACTTATGTCGCTTATGAACCCTGAAATCAAGGCGGTTCAGAATAGGTATAAGGGAAAAACCGATCAGGCATCGATGGCTAAACAACAGGTCGAGATGCAGGCAGTCTATGAGAAATATGGCTCGAATCCGATGGCAGGATGTCTGCCGATGGCGATTCAGCTTCCGATTATCTTCGCTTTGTACCGGGTTATCTACAACATTCCGGCATACGTACCGTCAGTACGTGTCTTTTTTGACAACGTAGCGAACCCGCTGATGGGGCAGCCGGATTACATCAACAAGATTTCCGAGCTGGCAAGCGGTGTCGGCATGGCGGTGGACAAGGTAGACTACACCGTGGCAAACAAAGTCGTAGATATGTTATATAAGTTGACACCGGCTGGATGGGATACGCTGGAAAGTTTATTCCCGCAGATCTCTTCGACGATCGCAGAAAATGCGAGCAAGATTGAGCAGATGAACTATTTCTTCGGCATCAATCTGGCAACTCCGCCGTTTACCGGTTTTAACCATATCACGATCGCATGGATCATCCCGATCCTCGCAGGTCTGACCCAGTGGATCTCCACCAAGCTGATTTCCAATTTACAGCAGGTGGATCAGGACGCGCCGGGCGCGAGCATGATGAACAGCATGATGATCACGATGCCGCTGATGTCCGTATTCTTCTGTTTCTCCCTGCCGTCCGCGATCGGTATCTACTGGGTCGTTCAGGGTGCATTCCAGCTCGTTCAGCAGCTGATCGTAAATGCACATATGAACAAGATCGATGTCGATGATCTGATCCGCCGCAACGTGGAGAAGATGAACAAGAAGAGAGCGAGAAAAGGTCTGCCGCCGGCCAATGTCAGCGAGAAGGCAAGCGTGAATTTAAAGGCGCTGCAGGCACGCGAGGATGCGGAAAGCAAGGCGAAAGAGGACAAGATCTCCCGCAATAAAAAGCAGATGGAGGCGTCTGAAGCATTTTACAATTCCGATCCGAAGCCGGGCAGTCTGGCTTCCAAGGCAAAGATGGTGCAGAAGTACAACGATAAGCACGCGAAAAAATAGAAGGAGGGCGCAGGATGGATATGATTACGGTTACCGCTAAGACAGTCGATGAGGCAGTAACAAAGGCACTGATTGAACTGGAAACCACCAGT
>UMIP01013458.1_pt1 | contig 12480 bp, 2 predicted proteins | sample 1965751 | NCBI WGS metagenome assembly UMIP01 (sample SAMEA4836117, study PRJEB28245) | human gut metagenome | biome: gut microbiome; material: fecal sample | place: Denmark | collected 2008
TTATTTCAAGCTTTTTGCAGTTTGTATATTTTTATGTTAATTTATTATTATTCCTACTATATATATTTCCCTAGGTTTTTCACTTGTTCGGCAAAAAAAATTCTAATTATCAAGTTTTCATCTTAATAATTAGAATTTTATTTATTCTATTTATGCTTTTTTAATACAACTATTGTTATAGTAATACCTGCTATTAATATGAATGCTACTACACTTATTAATACATAGAATATTGGTGTATTTCCAAATGGTGGTAAAATTACAACATCTTGAGAATCATCTGCGTCTATTTCGCATGGTTCTGTTATTGGGTCTTGGTTACCAACAACTGAGTATGCCATCTTTCTTCCGACTGTATTCTTAGTTGTTACAAGTTCTACCATGTTGTTGTAAGTTTTGTCATCATTTGTATTATCTTGTGTTATCATTTGAGTTAATATTAATTGAACTCCACTCACACTTTGTGATGCATTTACTGTTTCTAATGCATGCATTGGATCTTCTTTAAATTTATTTGCAATCTGATTTTTTGCTCCCGAAGTATCTGCAATTAATGGAATAAGGTCTTTAGATATGGCTTCTGTTACAATTATATGGTCTTTTGTATATTTCTTTATACTTGTTTCATATGCCTTATTTACTAATCCATCTTGTAACACTTTATCCATTGTAATTACTTGCCATTCTGGGTTTTGATTACTATTAAATTGTAAATTATTTCTTGTTGCCGTTTTATCATCTCTATCATCCCATTCATGTAATTGCGTTCCAACATAGTCAATTAACTTTCTTGGATTTGTTTTTACTATCGTACTAGTGTCTCCTACTGTTCCCGTATAGTAGAATTGATCTTCCTTGTAGTCTACTTCTCCAACATTTGCAACTGTTATTGCATATGTTACTTGAAGTGTAGCACCATGCATAACTTCTTGGTCCATTGTAAGCTGTACTTTACCTTTACTTGCAGATTTTACTCTTACAATTGGATTCATCATCATGTTATTTTTGTAGTTCTTATCTGTGCTGTAAATATTTGAAGTATCTTTTCCATGTGCTGTATGGCCAACCCATAATACGTTAGTTGCTCTTCCAATAGCATCAAATAGTACACTATTATCTGCTAGAGTCATTTTAACATTTGTGATTTGTTTTGTAACTTTTAATTGAGCTTTTGGTCTCTCAACTAATCCAAAGTCTAAGCCTTCTAATACGTAGTAGCCACCTCTATCGTAATTGCTAAATCCGACATTGGCTGTTCCAACAAGTGGTGTTGTCTCAGATTCTTCTCTATTATACTCACTCTTCATGTTTATAACGCCTGTTTCTGCTACCATGTAAGTATTATTCATAAATGTATTTAAATATTCTCTTGTTTTGCCTTCGCTTGTTGGCAAATGTTCGTATGATGCTAGAATTTCTGCTAACTCGTTTGTAACATCTCCATTTGAATATTTCTCTACTATTTCTCTTGTATTGTCTATATTTACAAGATTTAATGGGTTTTTAGCTACTTTTAATCTCCAGTTTCCAATGCTTTGTATTATACTTGAAAGTGAACTATAATCCATATCTTTCATTATATCTTTTGCATCTGATTGATTTTTTCCATCAGCTTCTTCAAAATTATATTTATATGAGCCTGATGTGTTGTTTCTATATGCTCCAACACCATTAAACAATTCAGATTCTACTTGATATGATGTAGATTTATAATCATTTCCATTGTATGATTTCTGGTTTATAGCTGTTGCTCCGCTATAACCTAGTTTTTGTGTTACAGGGTTTGATATAATTTCTCCTGTTTTATAATCAACAGCTTTTTCAGATAATACAGTTTCATCTGTTGAACCGTATATGAATCTCACAATGTATTCTCCTGGAATTAATCCTTGGAATAAGTACTCTCCAGTTCCAATTCCTATTGATGTTAGATCTGAGAATGTAACATTTCCTCTTCTTGGTATTACTGTTGTTAAGGACTGAGTTACGTCTCCGGTTTTTACCTCTTTCCAAATATATTCATATCTGGTTCCATCTACACCATCACCATTAGATTTTTCTCTTAATTCTACTAGTTGTACTCTTACTCCATTTATTCCAGTTTCTTTATCATCACGTTTACCGTTTCCAACCATAGCATTATTTACTTCTTCTGTTCTCTTGTCTTCCCAAACAGTACCTTTTATTGTTCTAACATTTTGACGGTTTAACGTAATTTTAATGTTTGGAGCTTTATCTGTATCATCTTCAAATTTAGAAGTATCGATTTCACGTAAGTTACCTGGTGTTGAATCTGTATCTGGAATACCTGCAATATCTCCTCTTACAAACTCTGCCATAGCTTTTGTATTTCCAAAGTTTGGAGCAACTGCTTTTATTCCATAATAAGATTTATAACCATTTATTTCTGCTACGTTTTCTTTTCCAGTGTCATCATCTAAAAGTATGTTTCTGCTTGAATCCTTTTTTACTTCAAAAGTTATATAGAAATATATATCTTTATTCTTATCTGGATCTGATAGAGGGAAACAGCCTGTACTTGCAATATCATCTCCTGCACTACTATATATATTTGAACCTGTTACATATATAGTATTATAACCATCCATTTTCTTCATGGTTGCTTCTGAGTATCTACTCTTTTCGTTTAAGGTTACACTTCCTATACTATTTCCATCTTTATCACCTATATATGAACGTTCTGGAACAGGCGTAAAGTCTGGGTCATAATAGTCTACTACTTCTGTTACTGCTGTTGCAATTCCATATGAGCTGTTACGAATTGTAAACTTATATGTTACAAATACTTTTAATTCTGAATCTTGAGATAGTCCTAATGCTTCTTGGAACAATCCCCATTGGCTATAATCTTCTACTTTAAATGAGTAGTCTTCTCTATAAAGTTCTCTTGTATAATTATTGCTGTAATATCCGTTATTTCTTCCCTTAATATCCCAGCAGCCTTCATAAATTATACTGTTTCTTTTATCGTATTTGTATTCTTCAACTTCTCCATTTATTTCAAGAGTTGCTTTATAAACATCTTTTCTCAATGCTAAATCAACAATTTCTCTTTCCACAAATCCTTGGTTTACATGTCTCATTATGTCTGGTTCTGCATATAATGTTTTTACTTTATCGCTTTCAATAAAGTCTATCATTTGTTTTGAATCTATAAGTGCATGTTTCTTCTCATCATTTACAAAAACATCTAAATTTGGATATAAATCCATATTATTAGTTCCGTTACAAGTATAAGAATCCATCATACTTTCGTTTACATATGTATCTTTTGATTCTCTCTTACCATCTTTACTTACTTCTCCAACGATGTTTCCAAAATCATCTATCAATCCTTGATCTTTTAATTCTGTTCTTGTATGCATTTCTGCTTTCGGCTCTAGTAAGTTTTCTGGTGCAGAACCAATATCTCTAAATTTTGCATTGAATACATTTCTTTGAGTTGCAACATCCATACCCTTAGAATTGTTATCCCAATTTTCGTCATCTCTATTTGCGTTATACTTTGTTGGCTCATAGTATTGACCATTGTATGTGAATTTTACATAGTAATTATACATTGAATTCAAGTTATAGAATACATAATCACCATTTTTATCTGTGGTTGTTGCTTCTACAAATCTTCCTTTTTCTATAAAATCAAACTGTTCAGTTACACCTCCTATTGTTCCACCAGTACCTATTCCACCAGTAGAATCTGTTTTTCCTTCTTTGCTCTTTTCATATAATATTTTTTCTAATAACCATTGAGCAAGTTTTCTTGCATCTAAATTTCTATTTTCTTTTGTTGTTCCACCTAGTACAACTATTGCATATTCTTCATTTTCATATACAAATGAAGCAATTACACAGTAGCCAGAAACCCTAATTTGACCTGTTTTTGTTCCTTCTATTCCTGGTGTTGTTTTTAATGGGTTTGTACTATTAAGCTTTCTTTGGAAGCTTGTTCCATTTCTATTAATCGTTATAGATATTGATTGTTTTGAGCCTTCTTTAAAATACTCTGCAAATATTGGGTTATCCATTGCAGCATCTAGTATTTTAGCCAAGTCCTTAGCAGAAGATCTATCTTCTGGTTTTACACCAAAAGGAGTAACAAAGTGACTTGAGGTTGCACCCAATGAGCGAACTTTTTCATTCATTAGGTTCATGAATACGTTTTTTCCACCCGGATAATATTCTGCAAGTGCTTCTGCAGCATCACAGCCTGAATATACAAGCACTGCTCTTAATAAATCTCTTACTGTAACCTTATCGCCTTCCTCTAGTCCAACTATTTGAAGTTCTGGGCTCCAAGTACTTGTTCTTAAATACTCTCCTACAGCAGTTCTATTAACTGTTACAACATCATTCAAATTCATTCTTTCTGCTACGACTAATGCTGTTACCATTTTTGTAATTGAAGCAACTGCACATTGAGTGTTTTCACCTTTTCCCCATAGAGTTTCTCCAGTTTTTCTGTTATACACTAAAAATCTTGGAGCAGATATTGTTGGTTTTTTAGGCTCATCTGTATCTGTTGTTGGTGGTAGCGTTGGCTTTGGCTTTGTGCCTGGTGTTGGTATTTTAGGTATTTCATATAGTGAAACTTTTACATTTGACATTGGTGTATCTCCATCACCATATTTACCATCATATTTATCCTCTTTGCCTACACTGCCATCTACCCATACTTTACCACCAATTTTCATCGTTAAGTCTACATTTGTTTGATTTTTATTAGGGTCTAGCCCTGGGTTCGTTGGTAAAGTTATATTGTTTTTGTGTGCTTCTATATGGTATACCTTGTATTCACGTTTTCCACCCATTGCAACATCTATAGGTTGTGCATCAATTGTATCAACTGGATCTTTTGTCATTTGAACAAAAGGTTGAGCTATCATATATGTATCGTCATTATGGATTGTAAGCCATAGCGTACCATATTCTGTTGTTGTATATGCATATAAAAATCCAATATGCAATTGCTGGTACGAATATTTTACTGTTATAAATGCTTGTCCTCTCGCAAGTCTTAGCTTTTTGTCGCTTTTGTCTGAACTTGTTTCGTTTGCTCTTGCCGTAAGACCAATATATTGATATACATTAGTTTTTGTTCTTAATTGATTGTATTCTATTTCTGCTTTTTTCAAGTATTCAACATCAGCATATATTCCAACATTTGTTGGGTATAAAGTATCTGAAGCTGAAAACTTAATATAGAATTGGCTTCCAGAAGCTGGGTATTTTTTCTTTAAACCATTTGAACCTGAAACTGTTCTTCCTATGAATTCTATTTCAAAGTCATCATTATTTTCATCATATACTAAGGTTTTAGATTTTAAAGGTTCACCTTCATTTGTCTTAAGGTATATTGATTTTAAGTATGATATATCCTCATACTCAGGATAATTTATCGTTAATGGTCATATTATATATTGGTTGGTGTTTCTATTACTTATAATTTGTGACTGCGACATATCTATTTGAGCAGAGAAATTTATAAGATTTTTATTTACAAAAGACTGATAGCTTTTTGCCTTTTTGTACAATTCTTTTCCATTTGAAGTTTCTTGTGCAGAGCTTATTATGCTAAAATCCTTTGCTTCCCAATATGCTGTTTGAATATCACTTAAATTATATCTACTTCTTACAGAATTAGTTACTCCACTATATGCATTTTCCATAGCAGTTAGTATGTATGCAATATTGGCACCTCCTCTTCCAATAGATAAATTGGTGTATTTTTTTGTATCTCCTTCTTGTTGATATCCGTTTTCAGCTCTATTTTCTGTTTCCATCACAGCAACTTTTGGTCCTAATACTGGATCAGAGTTCCAATAAGACACATCTTGAATTCCCATATTGGTTGAACCATCGGTTGTTAATTCTGGTTTATCCCAATTTGTTAACTTAGTTAATATTCGAAATGTCATTATGTTTCGAGTTAGACCCTCTGACTTGCTGTAATCATAACCTGATGTACTTGATGCACTTGATGATTGTACCCTTGTTATTAGCATTGGTTTTGTAATCTCTACATTAAATAATTCATTGTTGTAAATTGAAGGTCCTTGAATTTGATCATACCATATAATAGGAGTACAGCTTTCATATCTTAGCCCAAATGCGCCATGTACAGCTCCAATTAAATCAGCTAATGTAAATCCGCTAAAATATTTTTTTGCTCTTTCCTCACATAATTTTTTCATTTTGGCTAGGAAATCTAAATATGTTCCAACATCTTGGTTAATGTATGGTGTTGGATAGTATTTTGTTGCATCGTATTTTCCAAATCTTACAGATTTATTTGAATCTGCTCCATACATTGTTGAACCACTTACTTCTGTTGACCAATTTGTATATGGAAATTCTGTATCTGCATCTCCAGAGAAAGTCCTTTTTTGAAGTATATTAGGTAGTAGGCTACCACTATCCGAAAAAGCTCCCTTTTGAGGCATTCCACTACTAGTGTTTCCCTGCCATGTTCCATATGCAAATGTTTTCTTTTCAGCAAAGAACAGCGTTAATACTAAAACAACCAAGATGATACCAGCTGTTTTTATAATCTTTTTGTTATTTATTTTTATGTTTTCTTTCACTCGCTCTTTGCCTCCTTTACTTTAATACTTTTTTTCTTATTACATATACACCTGTTGCAATTATTATTAACACAGCCATTGTCAATGTTACATATATAACTGCTTGTCCTGTTTTTACTCCTACAATAACATTTGCTATCGAATAATCATCTTCATTACTTGCTTTATTTCCTGGTGTTGAGTCTATATCTAATAATCCGTTATTATTTGATGCTTCATATATTTCTGCAGAATTGCTAAATACTCCAAAATCATCATTGTTCATATTTTTAGTTAATATTAGAGTTACCGTTTTACTCTCACCTGGGTTTATAACTGTATTTGCCAAACTAGAATTATATACGGTTCCATTTGCTCCTTCATACCAATCTTTATTTAATTCTGAATTAAATTTAAGCTCTGTTGGAATGTAGTCTGCTATTTTCTTTGCATATCCAGCTACTCCTCCTTCGTTTGTTATGGTTATAGAATACTCAACTACCATTGAAGATTGCGTTATATATTTTGTCTCAAAATCTATTTTTGCATTTTTACTGTTATAAGTGTGTTCTGCAACATCTTTTCCATTATTTGTTGTAATAACCTTTACAGTTTTATCCAGTCTTAAATCAAATTTTGTATTTTCTACTAGCCCTAAGTCCATATTATAAACATTAAATGTTGTAACTTTTATTATTTCTGTTACTCCTGCAATTCTTTGGACTCCTTCAAATACAATAGTTTTATCTATGGCATCTGAATTTAAGCTTTCGTCTACTCCATCTTTTCTATAAGTTGTAGCACTGTATAAAGAAGATTCATATAAAAATACTACCGTATATGTACCTGAATATAAATTGTTAAATAAGTAATTTCCATCACTATCTGTTGTTGTAACACATTCTGATTTTTTTTCATTTTTTACTATGTTTCCATTTTGGTCTATTAATATAGCTGTAACATTAGGTACTTTTTCTTCATCTGCATCTTTTGCACCATTTCTGTTTTTATCTATCCAGACTGTTCCGGTTATTTTCTTTGTGTATGATGGCTTATCTGGATCCACATTGTTTTTATCGAATAGTTCTACAACATGTGTAATGCTATTACTTTCTATTTCACCAATTTTATCGTGCGTAATTTTTCCTTTGTTTGTTATTGTTTTATCTTTAGTTAAAGATTTTGCCATTACTTCTACTTTTACATTTGCTGTCGTTAATTCACCAAGACTTAAGTTCACTTCCATTTCTCCATTTTCATTTACACTTACATCTGTGCTCTTTGTACCATCTGAATATATTGTTTCTACACTTTTAAGTTGTACTTCATCTGGTAGCTTATCCGTTAATATTACATCTTCCATAGGTATTTCCGAAAGATTTGATATTTTGAATGTATATGTATATTTTTCTGCTGCAGAAATAGTTGTATTTGCTGGAATATTACACGTTTGTACAATGCTTACTCCTATTTTATTAATTGTATCTGTTAATGTTGGTATAGTTTCTGCATTTTTTCCATCTGCTTCGATGGTTCCTGTTATAGAAACGTCTTTTTTATAAACTCCATTTGGCAAATCTTTTACATTTAATTTAAGTGTTAATTGCCTATTTTTACCTCTTTCAATAGTTCCTAAATTTATCTGTAATGTATTACCCTTTACCACTACTTTATTAGGCGTTGTACCGCCTTCGTATGCAACAGATTTATATTCCATTTCTTCTGGTAAATTTATCTTTAATATTACATTTGTTGCATCATTTTCAAAGTCATTTGTACTAATATTTATTAAACATTCGTATATATCTCCAACTTGTATTTTCTCTTCATTATTTGCATTAATATTTACATTAAAGTAACTTATCTTTATAATGTTTGTTACTTCATTTGTTTCAGCTCTCATATCTTCATTATATTCAACTGTTGCTTTTAATTTTACTTGTTCGTCTTCAGCATTACTTCCAAGGTGCATGGTGTTAAACTCCAGTTCTTTTTTTATTGTTTGATTTGTTTTCATGTTTCCTATTTCTATTACCAATATTTTTTTCTGCTCTGTTATATTTTCATCAAATTCAACACCTTGTGCTTTTTGCTCTTCTACCCATTTTGAATATTCTTCCATTTGTTGTTTCATTTGTTCAGCCTGTTGTTTCCACATCGCCATTGCTTCTTCTTTGCTCATTTCTGATTTATCCCAATTTATGTTATCCCAATCCGGTTCTTCAGGCATTTCAAATTTTTGCAATGGCATTATTGTTCTTATTTTATAATTTTCGCCTTCTGTTGGTATGTACTCTAAGTTATTTGGAATTTCTATATTAATAGTTGTTCCCTCTGCTGAAATTGTTCCATTGTTGTTTATTGTAACTATATATTTAAGATGTTCTCCGGCTTTTACGCTTGCACCTTCTCCAAGCACTGATTCTAATTTAGCATTTAAAACAGCCTCTTTTCCGGTGTTTAATCCAATTTTAGTTGCAATAGCTTTATCTTCAATCTTTCCAGTGCTTATGTTGTTTGTAAAGTATATTCCATACATTTCAAATGCTTTATTCTCATAATCCAAATTAGCTGGAGCCTTTGCATTGTACGAAAACTTAAAAACATCTCCAGATTTTATATCATAATTTTTAAAGACAATCATATAAGATTTTACTTCTGCATAATTGGTTATTTCTTTAGTCCATGCATTTTCTGCATTTGATAAATCCTTCGTAGCATTTCCGTTTGTAGAATAATATATTTCTGCATTTTCTTCTGGCAAACCACTTAGTGTAATCTTCGATGACATTGGAATATCCATTGTTGTTCCTAAATCTTGTAATGTATCTACATCTCTATTTCCTTTGAACATTGTTCTTCCTAATATTACAGCATTGCTCAATGTGTTTTCATAATTATTTATAATATTCATCTCAAATGTTAACTCTTTTTCATTTGATTTTGCTTGTATTAACGCCTCTTTTGCTTCTCCATTTACAACTTCTAGCTTTTCATTTTCGTTATATCCTATTACACTATTTGTTGTTACAACTCCAGAAGGAGCAATATACTTTACGGTAGTTTTATTTTCTGATGTTGTCTTATTTTCATCACCATTTTGAGCAATAACTTTTATTTCTGTATTCATAGTTGGAGTAGTTTTTTCTAAAGTTATATCTGCCGCAATAACAATTGTTGCACCTTTTGCAATTGGATTATTAAAAGTTGTTTGTGTTCCTTCAAGCTGTACCTCTATGGTTTTAGTTCCGTCTTCATTATCATAAACCTTTGTTTCAGCGACTTTAAGTTCACCATCAAACATAACTTCTACTGCTATTATATCTAATTTTTCAATGTATTTGGGCATAATAATTTTAAAATTAGGATTTATAAACATAACATCATCAATACTATCGTTTTCTAATGTAACACCTATTGCAACAGCTTCATTAGTTGTAACTGTAGATAATCTATTGTTTTCTAATTCTATACTTACCTTTTGTGATGGTTCTTCTAACTTTGTAACCATTTCTTTCGTTTCATTCAAAACTGCTATATCCGAATTCTTAGCAACAACATTTAATGAAGATTTTAAGTTTGTAAATTCTTTAATTTCTTCTATGCTATAATCATTGTCTTTTGCGATCGCTTTTGTAATTTCAAAATTCAAGCTTCCTTCAGTTTGTGGTTTTGATGTTTCCAATACAATGTTTTCAGTTCTAAATGATGCTAAGTCAATTTTAATTTCATTTTGTTCTGCTTTTGTATCTTTATCAATTGTACTTAAAAGTGTTCCATCTTTAGATTGAATTTCAATCTTACCATCTGCTCCCAATACATTATCAAATTCTTGTTTTGATATTTTTAATTCTTTGTTATAAGTATTTGCTTTATATTCTTGTTCTTTACTCGTTGTAAACTTATCATCGTTTTGCGAGATTGTAAAAGAATCTATTAAATTTGAATATGCAATGTTTAATGTGTATCTATTTGTGATGTCTGTTTCTCTTTTATTTTCCTCAGCAGTAACTTTGTTGTTATACATGTACCCTTTGTAAATGCCCTCATTAGGGTTTTCTAATGTAATATCTGCAATTTCTCCTAGTTTTTCTTTTTGTACTTGTTCTGCTGTTATTTCTTTTTTTATTGTTAATTCATTATTACTATATAATGTAATTTCCGAATTTAACTTATAATTCAATTTTATGGATGTTTCTTTTATTTTTTCATATGCTTTAGCAGAATAAATATATGTAACTATATATTTTTGTGGCTTGTTTTTTTTCCATTGTATCTTATTATTTTTTATTTCATTGTTTTCTTTTATCGTTAAGGATCCGTTTTTTTCATCATATGTAATATTTTCTTTATTAAGTTCTTTTGTTATTTCTTCTGTGTTATTTATAACTGATACTTTCTCTGGATATTCCCCTGCAATTTGTGGAATACTAATGTTTATATTTGTTTTCTTAACTGGTAAAACGTAGTTTTTTACGTTCGTTGTTACTTTTCCTTGAACAATTATTTTGTTTTCTTCATTTGATGCATATGGAATATATTTGATTGTTTCATAATTTAATTCTGTTTCCACGTTTTTTGCAGTCCACTCTGTATGAAGAACTATTTCTTTTTCAACCTTTGTTTCTTTTGCATCTGTATTTACAAATGTGCAAGTAAGTTTAATTTTATTATCCCTGCTAAAATTGTCTTCGCCTATCTCCTCTTTAATGATTGGATTAATATATATTTGCTCTGAAATTTGCTCTTTATTTGTTATCTGTCCGAATGTAATTTTCTTGTTTTCTGCATCAAAATTCTGAATCTTTTTAGCCACTGTTGTTTGGGCTGCATTACCATTTTCATTTGTATTTTCATCATTTATTTGATCTATTTCAAAGTTTGAAGAAGAAAAATCTATTGCAAGATCTTTAACATAGCCACTCTTTTTTAATGATACAGCAATATTTAGCTTGGTATTTTTCTCGTCAATATTTAATGTTGCACTGTGTTTTCCATTGGTATACTGCACATCAAAATCTACACTTCCATCTTTTGATGTAGTGTTTTGATTCTCTAACTCCTTTTCACTTAAAAATACTTCTGCAGCATAGCTTACTACCGACCACGAATTTGCAAATATAATTACTAGGGCTAACACTGCGGCTATAAACTTAGATATTTTTGCTTGCATATTTTCCTCCAATTTTCACTCTTAAGTTATATATATTTATTATTACATTTTTAATTTATGTTTTGCAATGGATATTTTTTCCTTGCCTAGCGTACAACTGAAATTCGCTTGCGGAAAGGGTTAAAAGCACTTTTATTAAATTTTTATTACATTTTTTTGCACGTAATTTGTTGTGAGATATTTTATGTTAAAATTTAGAGTCAAATAAAGGCTTGTTTTTAAGCATTTTAGCGTTTTGTCATTTTTATGTAAATCTTGTTTCATATTTATTTTGCTTGATTTCCCTATGATTTTTTCTGTTTTGTAATAATTTTATTATTTTTGAATATTTAGAGTGAAAAATTCATACAATATAGTATGAACTTACAGTCAAGGTCTATCAAAAGTAAATTATCTTGTTAACGAAAACTATTATATATTAAATTTAAAAACAATAATTTAGCTGTTTATGCTAGCTTTTAAATTGCACAAAATATGGGCAAATGCAAATTTTTTTCAAATTTTATTGACAAGTATGTATATAAGTTGTATAATTAAAAAAGTTCATACATCGCGGGATGGAGCAGTTGGCAGCTCGTTGGGCTCATAACCCAAAGGTCGGTAGTTCGAGTCTATCTCCCGCAACCAAATATAGCAAGCTCTAAAGAGCTTGCTAATTTTTTATATTAAACAAAGTGATGGGTATTTTTTGTAACAATTATTTAAACTTTCTATTGCATTTGTTGT
>UMIP01050677.1_pt1 | contig 12439 bp, 17 predicted proteins | sample 1965751 | NCBI WGS metagenome assembly UMIP01 (sample SAMEA4836117, study PRJEB28245) | human gut metagenome | biome: gut microbiome; material: fecal sample | place: Denmark | collected 2008
TGCTGAAAAAAGCGAAGAGGAACGCCCCTCTGTTCTGGCTGATCTGAAATCCAAGTCCGAGCATATCCCTCCTGCAAAACGCTCTGAGGGTTACGAGGAGGTGTTGTAATGGCAAAGCGTGACCAGGATGTTCACTTTCTTGCATCCAAGGAGGAAGTCGAGCGAATCCATCAGAAGATGGACGAGCTTGGCATCCGCAGCATGGGGGCATATCTGAGAAAAATGGCTCTGGACGGTTACTGTATCAATCTGGATTTGCAGGATGTGAAAGCACTGGTTTCGCTCCTGCGAATCTGCTCCAATAACCTGAACCAGTACGCAAAGCGAGCCAATGAGACCGGCAGCATCTATGAAGCCGACATCAAGGACTTGCAGGAACGACTGGAAAAAATCTGGACCGACATGAAGGAGGTGCTGGTTCGGCTGTCCAGTATCCAATAATTGCCGACAACTTGTCGGGAAGTCGCAGTTTCGGCTGCGGCTTTACATACCTTGACATCATTGTGCGTATGACCATAATCAGGTAAAATATAGGTAGAAAGAAAGGAGTTGTTCCTATGAAGATGATATTGAAAGTATTGGCACTCCCTGTGCTGCTCGTTGTACAAGTCGTTTGTATCATCGGAAATCTGCTCACCAACATTTCCTCTTATGTGATAGGATTGTTGCTGTTGGTTATTGCCGGGTGTGCAGTTTACTGTATTGTAAAAGCGCTCTGGACATCTCTGGCAATCTTTGTTGGCATGGGGCTGGTCGCAATCCTGGCAATCTTCCTGTTGGTCTGGGCAGTTGTAAAATTCGAGACTTTGGGAAACCATATCAAGGAATTTATTTCTTTTTAAGATGGGAGAATCTTATGGATAGAGCATTTATGGAACACTACTTTGACATAGCTTTTACTGATCCAACTGGAGAAATCGCCGGGGATGATGAACGGTATGCAGAGCTGCAAGCACTGGCAGATGAAGCGGTTAAGACCTTGGCAAGCATTGTAGGCGAATCGAATATCGAACTTTGGAAGCAATGTGAACACACCATCAATAGTATGTATTCGGTTCAGCTGCATTTGGTAAAACTTGCATATCTGCGTGGCGCAGAAGATAGAGAAAAGATGCTGAGATAGTGTATGAGAGAGTCACCGACCGGTGGCTTTTTCTTTTGGAAAGGACGGTGAATGAATGGCAGCAACAAGGTTGATTGCACTCCATGTAAACAAAGGCAAATCGGTTGCTCAGTGTCTGGCTGATCGTACCGACTACTCCCAAAACGCCGCAAAGACCAACGACGGTGAATTTATCAGTTCGTATGAGTGCGATCCAAAGACTGCCGATGAAGAGTTTCTGCTTTCCAAAAGGCAGTATCAGCACATCACCGGCAGACAGCAGAAGAACAATATCATCGCATACCAAATTCGCCAGTCTTTCAAGCCCGGAGAAATAACCCCGGAAGAAGCAAACCGGGTTGGTTATGAAACTGCAATGCGCTGGACGAAAGGCAATCATGCTTTCATTGTTGCGACGCACATTGACAAAGCCCATATACACAACCACATCATCTATAATTCCACATCCATTGACTGCTTCCGGAAGTTCAACAACTTCTTCCTTTCTGGTCGAGCCGTTCAAAAGCTCAGTGACCGTGTATGCACAGAGCATGGGCTTTCCATTATCACGCCGAAGCCCTATCGGGAGCGTCAGAAAAGAACCGTATTTCCTAAGAAGCGTACCCAGCGGGACGAGTTGTGTGATGCTATCGACCAAGTGCTTCAGGAGAAGCCAAGGAACTATGCCGAGTTTCTGAAAAAGATGGATGAGCTTGGTTTTGAGTTCAAGGACGGTAAGCAACCGGCGTTCCGTGGAAAGGGACAGAAGCGATTCATTCGTCTGCGTTCTCTGGGTGAAGATTACTCCGATGAAGAACTTCGTGCCGTCATTGCCGGCAAGTCCCGTCGTAAGCCCCGAAGTGCAACCCGTCAGGCTTCTGCTCCCAAGCAGTTCAATCTGCTTATTGACATCCAGGCGAAAATGGCTGAAGGTAAATCTGCCGGGTATGAGCGCTGGGCAAAGAAATACAACCGTAAGGAAGCTGCCAGGACAGTCTGCCTTTTGAAAGAAAAAGGTGTGGACAGCTATGAAGATTTAGTCGCTTTAACAGATAAGCTGACTTCACGATTTTCTGAGCTTTCCTCTGACATCAAGGCGGCTGAAAAGCGGATGGCAGAAATCGGCGTTTTGCAGACACACATCAATAACTACTCCAAGACCAGAAAAACCTATGAAGCATATCGCAAATCCGGGTACAGCAAGAAGTTCTTTGAAGAGCATCGTGATGAGCTGATGCTTCACAAAGCGGCAAAGCAAGCCTTTGACCAACTGGAGGGCAAAAAGGTTCCTTCCCGTAAGGCTCTGCATGAAGAGTTCAATCAGTTGTTGGTTGAGAAAAAACAAGCCTATGCAGAGTATCGACAGGTCAAGAAAGATATGCAGGAATACCTAATTGCCAAGCAGACGGTCGAGACGATTCTGAATATTGACAAGAAGAAGGAACAGGAAAAAGAGCAAAAGAAGCCACTGCGATAATTGAAAATACCACAGTCCACGCTCCGGTTTGGAGTGTAGGCTGTGGTTCTTTTTTTATTTTTCGATTTTATGATCAAGACACCTTAAAAATTCATATTGACTTTTTTTGATTTGAAGCGTATAATCAAATCAAGAAATTTAGATTTGAGGTGAAGGCATGGAAACAGTATACGAGGAACGTGCAAAGGTTTTCAAAGCTCTGTGCGATGAGCGTCGTCAGCGGATATTGGAATTACTGCATACCGGAGAAAAATGCGCCTGCGTGTTAATTGATGAAATGGGTATGCCTCAGTCATCCCTTTCTTACCACATGAAAATTCTTTGCGATTCCGGTATTGTCACAAGCCGAGAAGAAGGCAAATGGACACATTATCAAATCAGTAAAGAAGGCAGTGAAAAAGCAATCGAGCTACTGAAAAAGATTACAGCAGTATCAGAAAGCAGCACAGAATGCAAAGGATGCTGTAAGTAAGGTAAAAGGCCATCCCAATGCGGAGATGGCTTTTTACAGGCATATCAAATCGAAAATTTTGAATTTGAAATGAAAGTGAGGAAACAAATATGCAAGCATTACGCACGGGGTGGGACTTCTTCCAAAATGAAGTCCTTGGAATGAAATGGTTAAATCGTCTGATTGGCAGTGTCTTGGAAGCCTGTGGGTTAGACTTGACCAGCAAAGTGGGCGGCAGTATTCAGTTCTTTATCTACGATGTTATCAAAATCATGGTGCTGTTGGGAGTCCTGATTCTGCTTATCTCTTATATTCAGAGCTACTTCCCACCGGAGCGCACAAAAAGGATTCTGGGTCGCTTCCATGGCATTGGAGCAAATTGTGTTGCAGCCTTGTTGGGAACCGTAACACCCTTCTGTTCCTGTTCGTCCATTCCGCTGTTCATCGGCTTTACCAGCGCCGGTCTGCCTTTGGGCGTGACATTTTCCTTCCTGATTTCCTCCCCCATGGTGGATTTGGGAAGTCTGGTGCTGCTGATGAGCATCTTCGGCTGGAAGGTCGCTGTCGTTTATGTGGTGCTGGGGCTGGTGATTGCCGTTGCCGGCGGCACACTGATTGAAAAGCTGCACCTTGAAAACCAGGTGGAAGAATACATCCGTAACGGACGGTCACTGGATGTACCCCAAGAGGAACTACATTTCAAAGATCGAATACAGTATGCTTGGGAGCAGGTGGTATCGACCGCCAAAAAGGTTGCTCCTTATGTTCTGATTGGTGTGGGTATTGGTGCCTTCATTCATAACTGGATTCCGGAAGAATTTATCGTCAAGGTGCTTGGTGACAACAATCCTTTCGGTGTGGTTCTTGCGACTATTGCCGGTGTTCCTATGTATGCTGATATATTCGGCACGATTCCGATTGCGGAAGCTCTGCTGGCAAAGGGCGCATTACTTGGTGTGGTGCTTAGCTTTATGATGGCTGTCACGACCCTTTCTCTTCCTTCCATGATTATGCTCCGCAAGGCGGTAAAGCCCAAGCTGCTGGGCATCTTTGTGGCGATCTGTACGGTCGGAATTATCATTGTGGGTTATTTCTTCAATGCAATTCAATATTTACTTGTGTAAGAGGAGGAAACAAACATGGCGAAAAAATGGTATCCTGTCATTGACATTCTGACTTGTGTGGAGTGTGGAACCTGCGTGGAGTTCTGCCCTCACGGTGTCTATGATAAACAAAAGGCACCCGTTCCGGTAGTGGTCAATCCTGATAGCTGTATCGACCACTGCCACGGCTGCCAGAAGAAATGCCCTTCCGGGGCAATCTCCTATGTGGGAGACACCGGCGACTCTATGGAAAAGAAACAGGGGTGTTGCTGCTGTGGAGAATGAAAACATGGAAAAACAGAGATCACTTATCGTTAAAATCATAATCCCTGTCTTGATCGTGGCGTTGATCGGTGGAATGTGGCTTGTGAAGAATCAGAAAGAACAGGCAGATGTGACCGATGATAACACACTTTTGCAAACCGAGGTCGAACTGCCGGAAAGCTTGGAAGGTGCTGACTTTGGACTTCGTGAACAGGACGCCATTGATTTTGAGGAACTGGCATCTTTCGGTCTGCCTGCAATCATTGACTACGGTGCGGATTCCTGCATCCCCTGTAAGGAAATGGCTCCCGTTCTGGAAAAGGCCAACAAGGAATTTCAGGGAAAAGCATTTATTAAGTTTATCAATGTGTGGGATTATCCCGAAGCGGCAAGCAATGTCCCGGTCCAGGTCATTCCTACCCAGGTTCTTGTGAATGCAGATGGCACACCATTCGTCCCAAGCGAAGAACTCTCTGCTCAGATTGGATTTACGATGTATAGCCATAGAGAAACCGGCGAACACATCTTTACCGTTCATCAAGGCGGCTTGACCGAGGAACAGATGTGGGCTATTTTGAAAGAAATGGGGGTGGAATAGTTTGATTGACACTTGGCTTTCCCAAATTGCCGAAGTCATTCAGAACAACTTTTGGCTTGCTCCATTTCTCGCACTTTTAGCAGGAGTTCTCACATCAGTAACGCCCTGCTCTCTGTCCAGTGTGCCGTTGGTTATCGGCTATGTGGGTGGTGTTGGAGAGAAAAACACCAAAAGAGCCTTTGCTTATTCCGTCATATTCTCGGCAGGAACAGCCGTGACCTTTGTTACCCTTGGCATCATTGCCACATCTGCCGGCAAACTGATGGGAACATCTTCTCCAGTTTGGTACATGATTCTCGGCGTCCTGATGGTGTTGATGGCACTTCAAACATGGGAGATTTTTAACTTCATCCCCTCGGTGAATCTCATTTCCATGAATAAAAAGAAAGGCTTTGTAGGAGCATTTTTGATGGGCATTCTGGGGGGAATCTTCTCCTCACCCTGTTCTACACCGGTGCTGATTGCACTGCTTGCCATTGTAGCCGGGGAAGGAAATCTGATCTGGGGCATTTTGCTGATGCTGCTTTATTCCATCGGACACAGCGCACTGGTTATGGTGGCTGGTACATCCATCGGCTTTGTCCAAAAAATCAACAGCAGTAAAAGATACAACAGCGCTGCTTTTGTTTTGAAAATAGTCATGGGTACGGCGATCCTGCTCATTGGCTTGTATATGTTCTGGCTCGCATTTTAATCAATAATAAATTTTGGAGGTATTATTATGGCACTGTTCAATTTTGGAAAGAAGCAGGAAGAAGAAAAGAAGGCTCCCGCTTGCGCTTGCAACTGCGGTTGCCCGACAAGTGAGGCAGAAGAAATTAAAAACGACTGCTGCCCTGAAGCAAAAGACGGAATTTGCTGCATCAAGGTTCTCGGCTCCGGCTGCAAGAGCTGCCATGCTCTGTTGGAAGCTACCAAGGAAGCGGTTCAGAACATGGGGCTTTCTATTGAGGTGGAATATGTGACCGACATGGCAAAGATCATGGAGTACGGCGTGATGAGTATGCCTGCTCTGGTGGTCAATGAAAAGGTTGTTTCTATGGGTAAGGTTTTGAAAACTGCGGATGTGGAGAAGCTGCTGCACAAACTGGGCTTCTAAGGAGGGTGTGTTATGAGTAAAGGATGGTATCCAATCATTGATTATGACAAATGCGTCGGCTGTATGGCTTGTAATGATATGTGCAAGCATGGTGTTTATAAGCCCGATACCAAAACCGGTATGCCCAAGGTTGTCTATGGGCTTGGCTGCGTCCACGGCTGTCACGGCTGTGAGCGCAACTGTCCGATGGAAGCCATCCATTACTTTGGTGATGACGGCAAGCTGGACATCGACTATGATTATGAAACCTACAAACCTGAGCTGAACTGTGAGGGCAAACCCAAGGTAGCTTTTGTCTGCGTCCATAATTCTTGCCGCAGCCAGATTGCGGAAGCTCTGGGCAAGAAACTGGCATCCGATGTGTTCGACAGCTACTCTGCCGGTACTGCTCTGAAAGACCACATCAATCCCGATGCGGTGCGGCTGATGAAGCAGGTGCATGGCATCGACATGGAGCTGACACAGCATAACAAACTGTTGTCTGATATTCCTGCCCCGGATGTGGTGATCTTCATGGGGTGCAATGTTAGCTGTCCCGATGTTCCCAGCCAGTATGCGGAGAACTGGGGACTGGATGATCCCAGTGGACAAAGTGACGAAGTGTTTTTGGAAACGATTCGTCAAATTGAGCAGAAAATGCTCCAGTTAAAAGCAAGATTGAGCTGACAAAAGGAAGCCGATACAGGGAGTGCCTGAATCGGCTTCCATCAAAAACAACATATCGAAAGTTTTGAATTTGTAAAAAGGAGGATAGAGGATATGAAACGAGATAGCGATACAGGTATCAGCTTCTTTCAGCGATACCTGACTGTTTGGGTTATCATCTGCATGGTGCTGGGTATTCTGATTGGAAAGTATCTGCCCAGCGTTCCAGCATTTCTTAATCAGTTTGAATATGCCAAGGTGTCCATCCCTATGGCAATACTAATCTGGCTGATGATATACCCCATGATGATGAAGGTGGATTTTCAGAGTATCAAGAATGTAGGCAAGAATCCCAAGGGGTTGTTCGTTACATGGATCACCAACTGGCTTATTAAACCCTTCACGATGTACGGCATTGCAAGCCTGTTCTTTTTTGTGATCTTCAAAGCATTCATTACCCCGGAACTCGCAACGGAATACCTTGCCGGTGCGGTTCTGTTGGGGGCTGCACCCTGCACAGCGATGGTCTTTGTGTGGAGTACACTGACCAAAGGCGATCCTGCCTACACGGTGGTACAGGTAGCAACCAATGACCTGATTATTCTGTTTGCCTTCGTGCCGATTGTGAAGTTTTTGCTGGGTGTTTCCAATGTGTCGGTTCCCTGGGATACACTAATTCTGTCGGTGGTTCTGTTCGTGGTAATTCCTTTGGCTGGCGGTATGCTGACCCGCACATTGGTGATCAGGAAGCGTGGTAAAGACTATTTTGAAAACACATTTGTAAAGAAGTTCGACGGCATCACCACCATCGGTCTGCTTCTGACACTGGTGATGATTTTCTCGTTCCAGGGGAATATCATTCTGGAAAATCCGCTACACATTGTTCTGATTGCCGTGCCGCTGATTTTGCAGACTTTCCTGATTTTCGCCATTGCCTATATCGCATCTTATGTTTTGAAGTTGCCGCACAAAATCGCCGCTCCTGCTGGCATGATCGGTGCATCCAATTTCTTTGAGCTGGCAGTTGCCGTGGCAATCGCCTTGTTCGGAACAACCTCTCCCGCAGCACTGGCGACTACCGTGGGCGTTCTGACTGAAGTACCGGTAATGCTGTTCCTGGTGAAGATTGCAAATAAGACCGCAAACAGATTTCTGAAAGGCAAAACTGAATAATGGAACATGGATTGTCTTTTCTCACTAATAAAAATAGATAGCTTGTTCAATGGTAGAAAAAGCCACGACCGTTTCTCCGCATGGAGTGGTCGTGGCTTCATTTTTGCGTTTTTTCCTTAGAAAGCTAAATGCTATATAGAATTATGTATGCAGGGAAATAAAAAAACAGATCCCTGTCCGTTCGCTGTATAAGTGATTTATCAATTAAAGAAACAGTGTTTACAGAATAGTTTAATCTTATTCCATTTCCTCTGCACTTTCAGCCATCTTGATGATTTCGGAATCATCTATTTTGCTTGGAGTGTATTCCAGAACGTAGGTGACTTCTGGGGAATAAGTCCAACACAGATATGCAGTGTCATCCTTTTTGTAAAGCGCACCATACCAGTCCTGAATCATCATTTCCTCGCAACTGTCCATACTGTCAACCGGGAAAAGCACACCCAGGGCTTCCGTATGTAATCCGGTGATTTTTGCCGGGTCTCCTTCGTAAAAAGTTGTTTTCAAAATGTGATAGTAGATGTTGTTATCTTCGTCAGTTTTATCTCCATAAGTGAGTGTTGCCGCAAGCTCTGTTTTGGATATTTTCTTGACATCTTCTCCAAGAACTTCTTCTGCGGCTTGTTCAAAGCGTTCTGAAAATTCGCCGAAGTCCATTTCTTTTTCTTTCTGTATCCTTACGGCAACGATAATTCCAACCGAAACGATAACGACAGATAAAATAATAAGTGCGATTTTCTTTTTATTCATGTTCATCCTTCTTTGAAAATGGTATTTGGATTAACGGGTTGCGTCTGGCAAATTGATGATATTGGCATCTACCTTCCTTGCATACTGCATGGTCTGATAAGCTCCGCCAGAATTGTGTTCAACGCAGAAAATGACCAAATCCGAGCGGTCAACCATCGAACGGTTTCTGATTTGATGGGCAGACTTGAAATGTTTTTCTGCGGAAGCGGCACAGATTTCGATTTCATCATAATACTCATGGAACGATTGCTCGTTGTTGCGATATTCTGCTGTTGCGTATGGAAGTACCAAGACAAGTGCGCTGTTGTCATCACGGGTGTTTCGTTTGCATCTTCGAATCGTTGAAGAAACAAGTTGGTCAAATTCTCCGTCTCGACCCACAAGGAACTCGACATATTCTTTGGTTAGAAGCAGTTCTCGAATTAGTGTTTCCAACTGTTTTTCTATTTTGAAAACATCATCAATTTGTCTGTGCCCAAAGAAGCTGACAGTGCATATATTCATAAAATCATCTCCTCTGGATATACTTCATAGTGCTATCACCAATAAGCATCCCATATTGATGATTCTATCATTAAATATGCAAGAAATAAAGTGAAAATTCATTTTCACACTACCAACGCCGCCTTCCGATTCATACTACAATAATTGAAAGAAGGAGGGACAGGAATGGCCAAGACGCATTATGACGATTTTATTCGTAGTAGGATTACCGAACTGCGAATAGCAAAGAATATTTCCGAACACAAGATGAGTTTGGATTTGGATAAAAGTGGCTCGTACATTCGTGGAATTACCAGCGGATCGGCCTTGCCATCTCTCAAAGAGTTGTTCAATATCATCTCTTATTTCGATATGACTCCGGCAGAATTTTTCGCCCCGCTGGACGATGCAAAAACCCCATATCGTGAATTGTGTGAGAAGCTGAAAACCTTGAATGACGAAGATCTGAAAAAGGTCAGCACCTTTATCAGTTGGATTGAAAAGAAAGAATAATGACATGAAACTACAATACTAACCTGGACGCTAAATGCAGTCCAGGTTTTTCTTTTATGACAAAACATTCAGAATGAATGAGTAGCCGGTATCGAAGATACCGTTCAAAGGGGATTGGGGAAGCTGCCCCAACAAGCAAATTTGCGGAGATTGAACCGGAGGGAAAATTGAGAAAATGAGTGAACCTGTACAGGTTTACACTGCTTGCCAATTTGTAAAACCCCAAAATTCCGCTTCTCGATACTCTAAAAGCCTTGTCACTTCAAAAAATCGGATAATTCTTTGGGATGAGAAAATAAAATATAGTGATAGCTCACTTTCTTGTTGAGTTTACCTATTTGCGTGCTATAATTATAAGTACAGGTACTTTTTGAACGAAATATCTGGAAGAAAGGAATGGTGAAATGATGGCTGTCAGCTATAAGAGACTATGGAAGCTATTGATTGACCGAGATATGAAGAAAAAAGATTTGGCTGAACAGGCAAATCTGAGTAACTATACCATCAACAAAATGCACCGAGGTGAGAATGTAACTACAGATACGCTTGTGAAAATCTGTTCTACCCTGGGCTGCACCTTCGACGATATTATGGAAATAGTTCCGGATGAAAAGTAAAATGTCCGTTTTATGGGATAGCCTCTTTGATAGAATATAAGCTGAAGAAGCATAACTACATTAAATTGTTAGAGTGGAGGAATCGGCAATGGCTGAAAAGAACAATGCCAACATTGGCTTTGAAAAACAAATTTGGGATGCTGCCTGCGTGTTATGGGGACACATCCCTGCCGCTGAATATAGAAAGGTAATCATTGGACTGATTTTCCTTCGCTATATTTCCAGTGCATTTGAAAGAAAATATAACGAGCTTGTTGCAGAGGGCGAAGGCTTTGAAGAAGATCGTGACGAGTATTTAGGCGAAAATATTTTCTTCGTTCCGGAGAAAGCAAGATGGTCTACGGTTGCAGCTGCGGCTCACACTCCGGAAATCGGCACAGTCCTTGATGAAGCAATGCGAGAGATTGAAGCAGAAAACAAATCTCTGAAAAATGTGCTTCCGAAAAATTACGCAAGCCCAGATTTGGACAAGCGAGTTCTGGGCGATGTCGTCGATCTGTTCACCAATATGGATATGTCTGATACAGAGGAAGGCAAAGATCTTCTGGGCAGAACTTATGAGTATTGCATCGCACAGTTTGCTGCTTACGAAGGTGTGAAGGGCGGCGAGTTCTACACCCCGTCCAGCATCGTTAAGACAATCGTTGCAATCCTGAAGCCGTTCAACAACTGCCGTGTGTATGACCCTTGCTGTGGCTCCGGTGGTATGTTTGTTCAGAGCGTGAAGTTCATCCAGGCACACAGCGGCAATCGTCAGAGCATTTCCGTTTATGGTCAGGAATCCAATGCGGATACCTGGAAGATGGCAAAGATGAACATGGCGATTCGTGGCATTGATGCAGACTTCGGCCCGTATCAGGCTGACACATTCTTTAATGACCTCCACGCCAATCTTCGTGCGGATTTCATTATGGCAAACCCGCCGTTCAATCTGTCCAACTGGGGACAGGATAAATTGCAGGACGATGTTCGCTGGAAGTACGGAACACCGCCTGCCGGTAATGCCAACTACGCATGGATTCAGCACATGATCCACCACCTTGCACCGAACGGCAAGATTGGTCTGGTGCTTGCAAACGGCGCACTGTCTACACAGTCCTCCGGCGAAGGTGAGATCAGAAAGAATATCATCAATGCTGATTTGGTGGAAGGTATCGTTGCCCTGCCTACGCAGCTGTTTTATAGCGTGACGATTCCGGTTACGCTCTGGTTCATTAGCAAGAACAAAAAGCAGAAAGGCAAAACGCTGTTCATTGATGCCCGCAAGATGGGCTACATGGTTGACCGCAAACACAGAGACTTCACGGATGAAGATATTCAGAAACTGGCGGACACCTTTGAAGCGTTCCAGAACGGAACCTTGGAAGATGTGAAGGGATTCTGTGCGGTAGCCGATTTGCAGACTATCGAAAAGCAGGACTATATTCTGACTCCTGGGCGCTATGTTGGCATTGAAGAACAGGAAGAAGATAGCGAACCGTTTGATGAAAAAATGGCTCGCCTGACTTCGGAGCTTTCTGATATGTTTGCCAAGTCCCATGAACTCGAAGCAGAAATCCGTAAGAAGCTGGGGGCGATTGGTTATGAGATTTAATTGGAGAGCGTACCCTCTTGGTGAAATTACAGAACTCGTAATTGATTATCGAGGAAAAACACCAAAAAAACTTGGTGGCGATTGGAGTGAAAGTGGCTATCGTGCTTTGTCTGCAAAAAACATTAAGACAGGTCACATAGTTCAACCTGATACCATTCGATTCGTGAGTGAGGAAATGTATCACAAATGGATGAAAGATGAGATTCAACGAGGAGATATTATTATCACTTCCGAAGCTCCCTTTGGGCAAATCCTTTATTGGGATAGTGAAGAAAAAATTGTTCTTAGCCAGAGACTCTTTGGTGTGAGAGTTAAGGAAGAACATGATTCAAAGTTTGTGTATTATTACATGACCACTTCAGATTTTCAGGGTGAAATGGATGGCAGAGCAACAGGAACAACGGTAGTTGGACTGCGCCAGCCAGAGCTGATGAAATGCGTTGTACGTTGCCCTGATCTTGATACACAAAAGAAAATTGCAAGTATCTTGTCATCAATAGATGAGAAGATTTTAATAAATGATAAGATAAACGAAAATTTAGCTGTTCTTTTGCAAACGGTATATCAAGA
>UMIP01062439.1_pt1 | contig 12439 bp, 9 predicted proteins | sample 1965751 | NCBI WGS metagenome assembly UMIP01 (sample SAMEA4836117, study PRJEB28245) | human gut metagenome | biome: gut microbiome; material: fecal sample | place: Denmark | collected 2008
CCGCGCCGCTTCCGTCATCTCTCACCCCGCCCTCTCACCACCTACCAAAATCCCACAGGAAAGGAGTTCACCGCCATGCAATCCACCAGCATTATCCGCCGCTGGATACGCGGCAGCCTGCTGATCACGGTGCTGGTGCTCGTGCTGGCGGAGGGACTGTTCCTGTACTACAGCTACAACGACCTCTACGGCGGTGTCGAGCGCGCGGTGGAAAATCGTTTTTCCACCGTCGTGGGCCGCCTGCAGGCCACGGGCACGGCGGGGGACACCGCAACCACCGCCGAAAGCCGCGCCAATGTCCTGCGGCGCGTCGTCGAGCAGTTCGACGAGAAAGACAAGTTTGAATTTATGCTGCTGGACGCACAGGGCGTTATCCTGGCGACCAGCAGCGGCACCATGAACCGCGACCTGACAAACGGCACCGACTATGGCCGTGCGCTGACGTCCGCCAACGGGATCGGGTCGGCTATCTTCACGACACCCCAGGGCGAGAGGGTCATGGCCGTTACGATGCTTGCGCCCTACGCGGCGGGCAGCATCGCCGCCATGCGGATGGTCACAAGCCTGACTCTCGTTGACGGCCAGTGGTGGCGCACCGTCGCCATCTGCGTTGGTCTCGGCGTGCTGGTGCTGGCCTTTACGGTGTGGAGCGGTTTGTTTTTTGTACGATCCATCGTCCGCCCGCTCGGTGAAGTCGAGGCTACCGCCACCAAAATTGCGAAGGGTGACATGAAAGTCCGCCTGCCGGACACCCGCTACGACGACGAGATCGGGCGGCTGTGCAAGACGATCAACCAGATGGCCGAGGATCTTGCCGAGACCGAGCGGTTGAAAAATGAGTTCATCTCGTCGGTCAGCCACGAGCTGCGCACGCCGCTGACCTCCATCCGGGGATGGGTCGAAACGATCAGCAATATCGACGACCCAACGAATGAAAACTACCGCCGTGGCCTCTCGATCATCGGCACCGAGACGGACCGCCTTTATACGATGGTCGAGGAACTGCTCGACTTCTCCCGCCTGCAGAACGGCATCAAGATGAACTGCGAGGTGCTCGACTTCGTCGCCGAGGCCACCGACGCCGCGCTGTTCGTGGAGGCCCGCATCCGGCAGGAGGGGATGCAGCTCGTCTACTCCGAGCCGCCCGAGCCGTACCCGGTCTGGGCCGACCCCGCGCGGCTGCGGCAGGTGTTTGTAAATCTGTTCGATAATGCGATAAAATATTCCGAACCGGGCGGCACGATCTTCCTGACGCTGAGCCGCACGCCGGTCACGGTCAGCGCGTCCATCCGCGACCAGGGCCGCGGCATCGCGCCCGACGACCTGGAAAAGGTCAAGCAGAAGTTTTTCAAGGCGAAAAACTCGGTGCGCGGCTCGGGTATCGGGCTGGCCGTCGTCGATGAGATCGTCGGCACGCTGGGCGGCAAATTTGACATCGCCTCCACCCTTGGTCAGGGCACAACCGTCACCGTCACCCTCCCCGTCTACCACCCCGGGCAGGAGCATCTGCATGACAAGATTTAGAAGGGCTTCCCCCGTGGGGGAAGCTGTCACCGAAGGTGACTGATGAGGGCAGAGTTTGCGTCAGAACTGCTTTGCGGTTTATTGCGCGGGCTTCCCCTCATCCGGCGCTGCGGCGCCACCTTCCCCCACGGGGGAAGGCAGAAAATTTGACAAGGAGAACCATATATGTCCAAAGAATTCCGCACCTCCGTCGGCGGCCAGGCCCTGATGGAGGGCATTATGATGCGCGGGCCGGAGAAGATCTGCTGCGCCGTGCGCAAGCCGGACGGCACCATCGACCTGACCTATGACACTGTCACCGTCCACTGGTACAACAGGGTCCCGCTGGTGCGCGGCGTCTGCAACATGGCCGAAAACCTGTACAAGGGCTACCGGTATTTAATGCACGCCGCCGATATAGCGGTGGAGGGCGAAATCGAGCCCGCCGAGTCCAAGCTGGACAAATGGTTCGAGGAACACGCCACCCCCGCCGTGCAGAACGTGCTCATGACCTGCGCCGCCTTCGTCGGCGTTGTGCTGGCGCTGTTCCTGTTTACGTTTTTGCCCACGTTTTTGACCGGCCTCGTCATGAAGCTTGTCCCGCTGGGGCGCTGGCCGCGCGTCATCCTCGAAGGTGCGCTGAAAATGGCCATCTTCCTCGGGTACATGTTTCTCTGCACGCGGTTCAAGGACCTGCACCGCGTCTTTGAGTACCACGGTGCCGAGCACAAAACCATCGCCTGTTATGAGGCAGGTCTGCCGCTGACCGTTGAGAACATCCGCAGGCAGAGCCGCTTCCATCCCCGCTGCGGCACCAGCTTTATGATCCTTGTCATCATTATCAGCATCTTTTTGTATGCGGTGCTGCCGTGGACCAGCACGGGAATGCGTATTGTGTACAAGCTCTGCATGTTCCCGCTTTTGGTCGGTATTTCGTATGAAATTCTGAAATGGGCGGGCCGTTCCGACAGTGTGCTGTCCAAGATCGTCTCACAGCCCGGCCTGTGGATGCAGCGCCTGACGACCTTTGAGCCCGACGACTCGATGATCGAGGTCGCCATTGCCGCTGTGACCCCGGTCCTGCCCGAAAAACAGGAGGAAGCACGCTGGTGAATACTGCTTATCAAAGCCTTTGCGCCCGGCTCATGATGGCCGGTGTGCCCGATGCCCGCTTTGACGCGGTGCAGCTGTACAAATTTGTCACGGGCCGTGACCCGCGCTTGGACAACGGCCCCACCCCCGACGAGGCTTCGAGCCTGCGGGTCCTGGGTGAGCGCCGCGCCGCCCGTGAGCCGCTGCAATACCTGCTGGGCGAGTGGGATTTTATGGACTTTACGCTCAAGGTGGGCCGCGGCGTGCTCTGTCCCCGCGCCGACAGCGAGGTCGTCTGCGAGGCGGCCATCGAGCTGTTGAAGGACGCAGAAGCGCCCGTCGTCTACGACCTCTGTGCGGGCACGGGCTGCCTGGGCCTGGGCATTGCCAGGCATCTGCCCGGTGCGGCTGTGACCTGTGTGGAGAAAAGCGCCGACGCCTGGCCCTACCTGACCGCCAATGTGGCGGGGACCGGCGTGCAGGCTGTGCAGGACGACATCCTTACCTATTATAATAGGCTGCCCTCCGGCGGGGCCAATCTCATTATCTCGAACCCGCCCTACCTGACGGCGGAGGAGATGGCACACCTGATGCCGGAGACGGCCAGAGAGCCTGCCATGGCGCTGGACGGCGGCGCGGACGGCCTCGATTTTTACCGCCTGCTGACCGCGCACTACCGGGATGCGCTGCGCCCGGGCGGCTGGCTGGTGCTGGAGATTGGATGTGCCCAGGCCGCCGACGTGCTGGCACTGGGAGCGGCCAACGGCTGGGTCAACGGCAGCTGCCGTAAAGACTACGGCAGCAATGACCGGGCTGTTTTGCTGCAAAAACCTGAAAAAAGCTGCTGAAAATCCGATTTATGGGACACAAAATACACAACAAAATGTTGTAATTTACTCGTAAATCGTATATAATAGGTACAAACGCAAATCATAAGCATACTTGCAGATAAAAGGAGAACCGCAACATGGCAGCAAAAAAAGATACCGCACCCAAAACGGCAGCCCCCGCCGCCGATAAGAAGGCCGCGCTGGAAACCGCGCTGGCGCAGATTGAAAAGCAGTTCGGCAAGGGCGCCGTCATGAAGCTGGGCGCGAACGTCACGATGCAGGTCGACGCGATCCCCACCGGCAGCCTGGGCCTGGATCTGGCGCTCGGCATCGGCGGTGTGCCCCGCGGGCGTATCGTCGAGGTCTACGGCCCCGAATCCTCCGGTAAAACGACGCTGGCACTGCAAATTCTGGCAGAGGCCCAGAAGATGGGCGGCGAGGTCGCCTTCATCGACGTCGAGCACGCCCTCGACCCGACCTATGCCGCCGCGCTGGGCGTTGACATTGACAGTCTGCTGGTCAGCCAGCCCGACACCGGTGAGCAGGCCATGGAGATTTGTGAGGCTCTCGTCCGTTCCGGTGCCATCGACGCGGTTGTCGTCGACTCCGTTGCGGCCATGGTGCCCCGCGCTGAAATCGAGGGTGAGATGGGCGACAGCCACGTTGGCCTGCAGGCCCGTCTGATGAGCCAGGCCCTGCGCAAGCTGACCGGCGTCATCGGCAAGACGAACACCGTCTGCATCTTCATCAACCAGCTGCGCGAGAAGGTCGGCGTTGTCTACGGCAACCCCGAGGTCACCACCGGCGGACGCGCGCTGAAGTACTATTCCAGCGTGCGGATCGACGTGCGCCGCATCGAGGGCCTGAAGGACTCCACCGGTGCGTTCATCGGCAACCGCACCCGCGCCAAAATCGTGAAAAACAAGGTCGCGCCCCCGTTCCGTGAGGCCGAGTTTGATATTATGTTCGGCGAGGGCATCTCGAAGATCGGTGAAATTCTTGACCTTGGTGTCAAGCTGGGTGTCGTCCAGAAGAGCGGCGCATGGTTCAACTACGGCGAGATGCGCCTGGGCCAGGGCCGCGACAATGCCAAGCAGTTCCTGAAAGACCACCCCGAGGTCTCCGACGAGATCGAGAAGATCGTCCGCGCGAACTCTGACCGCCTGCTGGCCGCCGGTAAGAAGGGTACCGTCAAGCCGCTGGACCCGAGTGAGGTCATCAAGCCCGCGGCAGCCGCTGAAGCCCCTGCCGCTCCCGCCGCCAAGACGACGGGCAGCGAGGTCGACCTCGATATTATGGTCGATGAATAAGCCATGCCGCGCTTAACGCAAATCAAGGAGACAAAAAAAGGCCGTCTGGCGCTGTTTTTGGACGGCGAGTTTGCCTTCTCGCTGGATGAGGACACCTTCGCCGCTGCCGCCCTGCACCAGGATGACGAGCTGGAGGACTGGCAGATCGAGGAGCTGCGCAAGAAAAGCGAGACCCGCCGCGCGCTGGACAAGGCCATGGATTATTTATCCCTGCGCGACCACGCGGCGGGGGAGCTGTACCAGAAGCTCTGCCGGAAGTTCGACGCCCACAGCGCTGCCTACGCTGTGGCGCGGGCGGGGGAGCTGGGGCTTTTAAACGATGTCTCGTTTGCCCGCCGCCGCGCCGCGGAGCTGCTGCGCAAACGCAAGTCCCGCCGCGAGATTTTGAACGATCTTTCGGCCAAGGGCATTGACCGCGACACCGCCGCCGATGTGGTGGAGGAGCTGTTTGCCGAGACAGACGACGGCGAAAGCCCCGAGCTGGAGACGGCCCGCGCGCTTGTGCAGCGGCAGTACGCCGCCAGGCTCGCCGCCGGTAAGCGCGACCAGGTCGCCGCCGCCCTCGCCCGCCGCGGATTTTCCCATGCGGTGATACGGGAAGTGCTGTCCGACGACGAATAAAATCCAGCTGCCCTGTAGGGGCCGGGCATGCCCGGCCCTCAGCCTGCCGATTGCATCCCCTTAACGGTTCGCATTGTAGGGAGGGGTCTTGACCCCTCCGCGGCGGCCAGAGGGCTGGCCGCCCTACAATTTTCGGCAAACATCTGCCGCCCTGCGGGGTGTCGGGGAACCGCCCCTATAATCCTGCGCAAACCATACAATATTATATTAAAGGACTACCCAATGAAAATTGCCATTATCTCCCTCGGCTGCCCGAAGAACCAGGTCGATGCCGACGTATTCTGCCACGCCCTCATCAAGGACGGCCACACCACCGTAGCTGACCCCGCTGAGGCTGACATTATCATCATCAACACCTGTGGCTTCATCGAGTCCGCCAAGACCGAAGCTATCGAGAATATCCTGATGGCCTGCCAGTACAAGCAGGAAAATCCTGACCTCAAGGTCATTGTGACCGGCTGCCTGGCTGAGCGCTACAAGCAGCAGATCATTCAGGAGATCCCCGAGGTCGATGCCGTTGTCGGCATTGGCTCCAACGCCGCGCTGCCCGCCATCGTCCGCCGCGTCTGTGCCGACGGTGCGGGCCAGATCGAGAATTACGGCCCCAAGAGCGATATGCAGCTCGGCGGTGCGCGCGTTATCTCGACCCCGCGGCACTATGCGTACTTAAAAATTGCCGAGGGCTGCAACAATGGCTGCTACTACTGCGCCATTCCGCTGATCCGCGGTGCGCTGCGCAGCCGTGAAATCAACGACTGCGTCGCCGAGGCCCGCTGGCTGGCGGGCGAGGGTGTGCGCGAGCTGATTCTGGTCGCGCAGGACCCCACCGCCTACGGCGAGGACTGGGGCAGACCCGGCGCCATCTGTGAGCTGCTGGACCGCCTGCAGGAAATCGACGGCATCCGCTGGATCCGTATCCTGTACGCCTATCCGGAACGTATCAGCGACGAATTTATCGCCGCCATGGTCCGCAACACCAAGGTCGTGCCCTATCTCGACCTGCCCATCCAGCACTGCGATGACGCGGTGCTCAAGGCCATGAACCGCCGCGGCGGACGTAAGGAGATCGAGGACGCGATTGCCCGGCTGCGCGCGGCCATCCCCGGCATCACGCTGCGCACGACGCTGATCGCGGGCTTCCCCGGTGAGACCGAGGAGCAGTACGCAGAGCTGTGTGACTTCGTCAAGACCGTCAGGTTTGACCGTCTCGGCTGCTTTGCCTACTCCGCCGAGGAAAACACCGTGGCCGCAAAAATGCCGAACCAGATCGACGAGGAGACGAAGCAGCGCCGCGCCGATCACATCATGGAGCTGCAGGCCGAGGTCAGCGCCGAGCGCGAGGGCGAGAAGGTCGGCCATACCTATGAGTGCATCTGCGACGGCGTCGATGACGAGACTGGCATGTACCTGCTGCGCACCAAGGCCGACTGCCCCGAGATCGACGGCAACGTGCTGACCCCCGCGGACACCCCGCTGGAGACCGGCGCGTTCTACAATGTCACCATCACCGATGCCGATACCTACGACCTGTACGGCTATGCGGAAGAAAAGCTGGAGGACTGAACCATGAATCTGCCCAATAAACTTACGATGCTGCGTGTGATACTCGTGCCGGTGTTTATGGTGTTTGCCGCGCTGAGCCGCTACGGTACGCAGGACTTCAACGCGGGTCTTATGCTGGCAGCCGGCATCGTCTTTGCCGTGGCCAGCTTTACCGACTTTCTGGACGGCTATCTGGCCCGTAAAAACAATTTGGTCACCGATTTCGGCAAGTTCATGGACCCGCTGGCCGACAAGTGCCTGACCACCGCGGCGTTCATTTACATGGTCACCGATCATGTCTGCTCGCCCATCGTGCTGGCGGTCATCCTGTTCCGTGAGTTCGCAGTGGCCGGTGTGCGTATGCTGGCCGCCGAGACCGGCACGGTCATTGCCGCCAACATGTGGGGCAAGGTCAAGACCGTTTTGCAGATGCTGACCATCATCTTCTACTACTTTGTCGGTGCGCTGGCCGGGCCCACGGATGTTGGCTTTGTCAGCTTTGTTACCATTGTGCTCTGCTGGCTCTGCGGCGCGGCGACCCTGCTCTCCGGCGGCATCTACCTGTGGCAGAACCGCAAGCTGTTCATGCAGGCGAAGTAACAGCCGCCGCGCAGTAGGGGCCGGGCATGCCCGGCCCGCGGCCTTGCCATACATGCCATTTTACATCAGGTGCCGGGCCGGACATGTCCGGCCCCTACAAGGCAACGGACCCAATAAGGAGACCCCAACTTGTCAAAGCTCAATCTCCGTACATTTTTAAAATGCATCTACCGCAGGATGGCCCGCCTGGAGCGGGCCGTCCTGTTGCTGCTGTGCATTTTTGCCGTCAAGTTCGTGTTCAGCACGGCAGTGCATTTTGCCGCGCCGCTGCAAGTTGTCGATATGCTCGGCAGCGGGAGGAATCCGGTGGATGTATGGCTGCTGCTGCTCTCCTGCACGGCGGTGCTGGGCACATTCTGCCTGTACCGCCGCGCGGCGCGGGCGATTGGCGCAAAATGCACAAAAACGGATGCCGTCATTTTAGCAGTCTGCATAGCGGCCAGCGCCGCATTCTATCTGCACGCCATGGTGGGCCGCCAGAGTCTCTACCTGTGGGACAACGCGACCTACTACAATCTGCAGGTGCGGCTGGAATCCAACTTTGCGGACGGCGTCTTTACCGGTGTCGGCTCGACCATCTACAAGACATGGTTCAACGACTACGCGCCGCTGGTCATCAATCTGCTGGCGGAGCCGTTCTTCATGTTCACGCCGCGCACGGCCAACACGTTTGCGCTGCTCTGCGCGCTGCTGATCCCGTCGCTCGTCTACTACAGTGCATGGCTTCTTCTGACGGTGCTGCGCCGAAAATTGCAGCCAAAGGCCCCGGTGCTGTTCACGGCGCTCTCTATGGCATTCGTCCTGTTGCTGCCGCTTTTGCACATTGCGCTTTACCGCGGTATGCCGGACCTGCTCGGTGTCGCGTTCGCGTTTATGCTGCTGGCGCTCGGCGTCGGGTACGATTTCAGCCAGCCGGCCCCCGCGCGGCTTGTGTCGCTGGCGGCCTTTACGGGTATGCTCATGCTGACCCGCCGCAGCTACATGTTTACCGTTGTGGCGTTCTTTTTGCTGTATGGCGTTTGGGTGTTGGCCCGCGCTGCACGCGCCCGGCAGGTACAGACCGCCCTGCGCTTCGGCAGGTTTGCCGCGGCCTCGCTGGTCTGCGTCGGCGTACCGCTGCTGCCGATGTTCTGGCGCATCGCCAAGGCCGACTACAGTGATCGCTACGCGACCTACCAGACCGGCGGCTTTCTGGCAGAGCTGGCCAACCAGCGTGTCTATCTGGGCTGGCTCGTGTTTGTAATTATGCTGATCGGTATATTATACGGGCTGTATAATGCTAGGGCCCGTGCGCTCGCCGTTCTTGCCGCCGTCGGCGCGGTGCTGACCGTGCTGCTCGTCACCCGTGTGCAGAACATGGACGACCACCAGTCGCTGGCCGTCGCGCCGTTCTACCTGCTGGGCTGCTTCCTCTGTGCGCTGCTCGTCAGCGATCTGCCGTGGGCGTGGCCGCGCCGCATTCTGGCCGTGTCGGCGGGTGTGCTGTGTGCGCTGAACTTCGGTGCGTGTAGCCAGCTGCTGCCGGTGGTTTTCCCCAGCGGATTTTACAGCGGACTGTACTTTTACGTGGACAGCCCCCGCAATGATTTACAGCAGGTCGCCGAGGTCAACGCCTGGCTGCGGGAGAACTGCACCGGCGAAAACTCCGCCTACATGATCTGTCACGGCGTGGTCTACAGCCCGGATGTGTTCCGCATCTCGGCGCTGCCGGATGAGTCCATCCGCGAAATTCTGCCCTACGGTGCCTGCAATCCCGGCAACGATGCCTTCCCGAAGGAGCTGCTCACGGCGCAGGTCGTGTTGACCTGTACGCCGTTTGATCCCAACAACCACACCGAGAAGATGAACGCGGCCTTCCTGGAAAACCAGGAAAAGTACGCGCCGTTTGAGTTGGCAGCCACCTTCGACATGGGCAACGGCTACACGATCACGGCCTACCGCCGCGTTAAGGCACCGACGGCGGCAGAGCTCGACACCTACCGCGCCTATCTGGCCGAGGAGAACGAGCGGTTCCCCTACAACTTCAGTGCTGTCTGGGACGAGCTGGCCGTGCAATTCGCAAATAACGGCTGAATCCCCCTTGCAACCGCGCCTTGCGTTGGCTATAATAAAAGCATCCCTATATAGAGGAAGGAACGTGCAAGCTATGCAGATCTTCAACACCATGACCCGCCAGAAAGAGGAATTTGTCCCCCAGAAGGAGGGCGAGTACCGCATCTATGTCTGCGGCCCGACGGTTTACAACTATATCCACATCGGCAATGCGCGCCCGATGATCGTCTTTGACACGCTGCGCCGCTATCTGGAATACTGCGGCAACAAGGTCTACTATGTCTCCAACATCACCGATATTGATGACAAGCTCATCAAAAAGGGCCAGGAGGAGGGCACCTCGATGCAGGAGGTCGCCCGCAAGTTTGAAGCCGAATACATCAGGGATTCCGACGGTCTGAACGTCAAGGCCCCCACCGTGCGCCCCCGCGCTACCGAGCATATCGGCGAGATCATCCACATCGTCAAGGACCTCGTGGACTCCGGCCACGCCTATGTGGCCCGCAACGGGGATGTCTACTTCCGCGTCAAGTCCGACCCCGGCTACGGCAAGCTGAGCCACCTGAACCTCGACGACCTCGAGAGCGGCAACCGTGAGCTGCGCAGCCGTATGGACGACGACCTGAAGGAGGACCCCGCCGATTTCGCAGTCTGGAAAGCGGCCAAGCCCGGCGAGCCCTACTGGGAGAGCCCCTGGGGCCACGGCCGCCCCGGCTGGCACATTGAGTGCAGCGCCATGGCCCGCAAGCACCTGGGCAAGACCATCGACCTGCACGCCGGCGGTCAGGACCTGATCTTCCCCCACCACGAGAACGAGATCGCCCAGAGCGAGTGCGCCAACGGCTGCACCTTCAGCCGCTACTGGATGCACAACGGCTTCCTGAACATCAACAACGAGAAGATGTCCAAGAGCGCAAACAACTTCTTCACGGTGCGCGAGATCGCCGACAAGTATGGCTACGAGCCGATCCGCTACTTTATGCTGACGGCTGGCTACCGCATGCCGCTGAATTACACCGTTGAGCTGATCGAGAGCTGCAAGAACAGCCTCGAGCGGATGTACACCTGCCGCGACAACCTCGATTTTGCCATCGAGCATGCCCACGGCACCGACACGGCGCTGGTGGAAAAGTGCGAGGATGCGCGCAAAAAGTTCAAAGCCGCCATGGACGACGACCTGAATACGCCGGACGCTCTGGCTGCGATTTTCGATCTGGTCAAGGACATCAACACGCTGTCCGATGCCTCCGACAAAGCGACGCTGGAGACTGCCGCCAAGACGTTTGATGAGCTGACCGGCGTGCTGGGTCTGCTGTACAACCGCAAAAAGACCGACAGCATCCCCGCCGAGGTCACCGCACTGGTCGAGGAGCGCGCTGCCGCCAAGAAGGCCAAGGACTGGGGCCGCGCGGACGCCATCCGTGCCCAGCTGACCGAGATGGGCTGGAGTGTCACCGACACGGCGCAGGGCCCGAAGCTCGCGAAGCTGTAAGATTTAAAAAAAACAGATGCAGGGGCGGCCTGCGCATCTGCGCCGCAGGGCGCGGGTGCGCGGGCTTGCCCCTGATTTTGTGTGTAACATGACGAAGCAACGAACAAAATCGAATAAGAGCCTCTGGGTGCTATTGGGCGGTGCCTTGCTGCTGCGCCTGGTGCTGGCCCTTGTGACGGAAGGCTACCCCTATGACATGAGCTGCTTTGTGGCCTGGGGCGACAAGCTGGCCGCCGAGGGTCCCGCCGCTTTTTACAGCGAGGGCTACTTTGCCGACTACCCGCCCGGCTACCTCTGGGTGCTGGGGCTGGTGGGGGCCGTCCGCGCGGCGCTGCACATCGCCTACGAGTCCAAGTGGACGTATTTTCTGCTGGCGCTCGTGCCGTCGCTCTGCGACTGCGGGCTGGCGTGGCTCGTCTACAGAACGGCAAAGCGCAGCAGCCGGGGCGTGAAGGAGCATACCGCGCTGGTGCTGACGGCGTTTACGGCGTTCAACCCGCTGATGCTGTTCGACACCGGTGTCTGGAAGCAGATCGACGGCGCGTTTGCGCTGCCGCTTGTGCTCTGCTTTGTGCTGCTGGAGCAGCGGCGCTACCTGCCCGCCGCTGTGCTGTACGGCGTGGCGCTGGCCATCAAGCCGCAGGCGCTGCTGTTCGGCCCGGTGCTGGCGGTGTGCTATCTGGCGGCAATTGCGCTGGAAAAGGACCGCCTGCGCGCCTTTGGCCGCTGCTTTGGCGGCGCGGCGCTGGCACTGCTGCCGCCGCTGCTGACAGGCCTGCCTTTTTTTGGCGTTGTGCAGTTGATCCCGAAGCTGATCGACAAATACACCGGCACAATGTCCGGCTACCCCTACGCGACGATCAACGCCTTTAACTGGCTGGCGGCGCTGGGCGGCAACTGGAAGGGGCAGGCTGACCCGGCATTGTTTGGCATCAGCTGGCAGCAGCTTGGGTGCCTCAACATTCTGCTGGTCACGGCGGGGCTGGCGTATTTTGCGGTGCGCAGCGTGCGGGGCGGGTGGTTCTCACCGCTGCTGTTGGCGGCGTACTACGGCATCGGCATTTTTACGCTTGCGCACTGTATGCACGAGCGCTACATGGTGCCCGGCGTGCTGCTGACGCTGCTGGCCGCCGCGCACTGGAACGACATCCGCCTGTATGCGGCGGGCGTGGGCCTGTCGCTGACCGGGTTCATCAATCTGGCCACGGTCTACTCGCAGACCGGCACCAACGATGAATGGCTGACGAGCGCGACCAGCTCGACAGTGGCCGTCCTGACCGGCCTTGGGGAGACGGTCTGCTTTGTGCTGCTGATCTTTGCAGTGTGGGATATTGCCCGCCATGGCCACACGCTGGCCCTGCCCGAGACAAAGCCGGAAACTGCCCCGCCCGTGCCCG
>UMIP01053677.1_pt1 | contig 12352 bp, 10 predicted proteins | sample 1965751 | NCBI WGS metagenome assembly UMIP01 (sample SAMEA4836117, study PRJEB28245) | human gut metagenome | biome: gut microbiome; material: fecal sample | place: Denmark | collected 2008
CTTCTTTTACACCACAATTTTCTTCCTTTATATGACTACAACCTTGAAATTCGCATTTATCTAAATAAGGTACAAACTCCACAAAATAGTGACATAAATCTTCTTTTGGAATTTCATTTATTTCAAATGTTGAAAATCCCGGTGTATCTGCTATATATGAATTTTCTTTATATTTATACAAAGTAGTACTTGTAGTGGTATTTTTTCCTCTTTGATTTTTATCACTAATGTCTCCTTCTTGAGTTAACTCTTGTTCAAATATCGAATTTATCAAAGTAGATTTTCCTACTCCTGAGTTTCCTGCAAATGCTGTAGTTTCTCCTTCAAGTAAGGCTGTTATTTCTTCTACCTTTATTCCCTCTTTTGCATTTGTTTGTATAATTTTATATCCTATATCTTCATACAATTTAGCAATTCTGTCTATCTCTTCTTTATCTTCTAAATCAACCTTATTTAGCACTATAGTTGCTTTTAATCCCATAAATTCTGCAAATACCAATTGTTTATCTAATAATAATAAATCTGGGCTTGGCATTTTCATAGATACTACTAAAATCAATTGAGTTAGATTAGCCATTTTAGGTCTTTTTAGTTCGTTTTTGCGAGGAAGAATTTGCTCTATTACTCCTTCTTGCTTTTCTGAATTTGTAATAGTAAATTCCACCTCATCTCCAACTAATGGGCTAATTTTTTCTTTTTTGAATTTTCCTCTTGCTAGGCATTTATATACTTTTTCACCTTCTGCTACTTGATATACATTTGAACTAGTACAAATAATTATTCCTTTTGGCATTTATTCCCCTCATTAATTAAAACTAATTACTGGATCTTCATCTGTTAAGGTTAGTTGTTTCATTCCATACATTTGATCTCCAATCCATACTTTTACTGTTACGGTATGTTTTCCATGTACTTCAACTACTAATGAAGTTTCATCTTTACGTTTTTCTTCTTCATATTGATTGTCTCCATCAACAGTAACCTTTACTTTTACTGTTGGATTTATTTCATTACCAGTTTCATCCCTTTTAATTACTGCTTTATCTCCTAATAAAGATTGTACATTTATTTTTACTATTCCAGTTTTTATTTCTTCTATTCTATTTACAGTAATTGTAACTTTTGTTTTTTCTTCAACTGTTGTTCCAGCTTCAATGCTTTGTTTCAATACTTTTCCATCTGCCTTTGACATATCTTCTTCATATGCAACTATTACTGTTAAATCAGCTAATTTCTTTTTAGCTTCTGCCTCTGTATCTCCTATTACATATGGCATAGCCACATCTTTAAGACCTGTTCCTATACTTACTGTTAGAGTTACAGTCTCTCCAACTTTAATTTGTTTTCCTTCTGCAATGTCTTGTTTTATAACTACATCTTTTTCTACCGTCTTACTTGTTTCTTCTTTTCTTTCTACATTTAAGTGCAATTCATCTTTTAATTTTTGCTCAGCTTCTTCGTATGTCATTCCTACTACTTTAATCATCTCTACCATTTCTGAGCCTTTGCTTATTTTCAATTTAACAGTGGTATTTTCTTTTACTGTTGCACCTTCTGAATATGGTGGTTCTTGTGAAATGATTTTTCCTGCTTCCACTTCATCATCAAATACTTCTTCTGTTTCTAAGGTTAATTTTGTTTTTCCTAATGTTACTTTTGCTTCTTCTAATGTTTGACCTACAAAGTTAGGTAGGTTAACATCTTTTGGTAGTCCTGCTTTTAATAATGCTTGAACTCCAAAGAATCCCGCTAATGGGATTAAAATTACTAACACTGCAATTATTACTGTTATCCATACTTTTTTAGCTGTTGGATGTTCTTCAAAATATTTAGCTAATTTTCCTTTTTTACCATCTTTTTTTACTTCTACTTGTGGTTCTTCTCCTAAAACTGGAACTCTTTGGGTATATTGAAGTTTTTCTGCATTACTCTTTACAAATCCACCTTCTGGATCTTTTAATGCCATACTTAAATCTTTTAGCATTTCAGTAGCATTTTGATATCTTAAACTTGGCTCTTTTTCCATTGCTTTCATTATTATTTTGTTTATTGCAAATGGAATAGATGGATTTAATTTCATTGGTTCTACTGGTTTTTCTTGCATATGTTTTAAAGCTATAGATACTGGTGTATCTGCATCAAATGGTACCCTACCAGTTAGCATTTCATACATTACTACACCTAATGAATAGATATCTGATTTTGCATCAGTATATCCACCTCTAGCATGTTCAGGTGAGAAATAATGAACTGAACCAATTGTTGTTCCAAAGGCAGTAATTGTTGAATTTGATACAGCTTTCGCTATTCCAAAGTCTGTTACTTTGGCAATTCCATCTTCTGTTATTATTATATTGTGTGGTTTAATATCTCTATGTACTATATTGTTTTTGTGTGCTGTTTCTAATGCTGATGCTACTTGTATCGCAATATTTACAGACCATTTCCAAGGTAATACTCCATCTTCGTTTATAATTTCTTTTAGAGTTTTGCCTTGTACAAGTTCCATAACAATATAATAAACATTGTCTTCATGTCCTACATCAAATATTGATACAATATTTGGATGTGTAAGGCTTGCTGCAGCTTGTGCTTCTGTGTTAAATCTTCTAATAAATTCTTCATCTGTTGTAAATTCTTCTCTTAGTACTTTTACAGCTACATATCTTTTTAAAATATTACATCTGGCTTTGTATACTGTGGCCATACCACCTTCACCAATTTTTTCAAGCATTTCATATCTATTTCCTATTACTTTACCTACTAAATTCATAATTTTATCTCCCCTATATTATAGTTATAACTGTTATGTTGTCATATCCACCAGCATTATTTGCTAAATTTACTAATATCTCTGGCGCTTTTTCTTTATTTTCTCTAACTACTTCATATATTTTACTTTCTTCTACCATATTAGTTAGTCCATCTGAACACATTAATAATATATCGTCTTTTTCTAAGTTTCTTGCTCTTATATCTGGTTCCACATAAGAGGTACATCCTAATGCCTTTAATAGCATATTCTTTTTTGGATGGTGCTCTGCTTCTTCTCTAGTAATTTTTTTATCTTCTACTAATTGTTGAACATAGCTGTGGTCTTTGGTTATCTTTCTAGCTATGTCTTTTTTTATTAAGTATATTCTACTATCTCCTACATGTCCTATATATATCTTACTATTATATATGAAGCATACATCTAAAGTAGTACCCATTCCTTGCAAGTTTTCATCTTTTTTTGATTCTTCATATACTACCATATTAGCATATTCCATTGCATCCTTTACTAATTTTAATATTGCTTCTTTATCATGTTCTATTTTTTTAAAATTGTTTTGAATATAATTTTTTGTTGTTTCTGCTGCTAGCCTGCTTGCTATTTCTCCTCCGTTATATCCGCCCATTCCATCTGCTAGAATGTATAATTGTAAGTCACTTTCAGAAGAAGGAATACTGTAATAGTCTTGATTCATTTCTCTTGCTTTGCCAACATCAGTTTTAGCAAAACCTTTCATCTATTTTCCTCCTATGTTTTTAAATTTTTTCTTCTTAATTGACCACATGCTGCATCTATGTCACTGCCTAGCTCTCTTCTAATTGTTGCCACAATTCCATGGTCATTTAAGTAATCTCTAAATTTTATAATATTATCATTACTGCTTTTAGTAAATTTTCCGTTTTCAATTTTGTTTATTGGTATTAAGTTCACATGACAAAGCATTCCTTTTAATAAGTTTACCAATGCTTTTGCATCTTCTAAATTGTCATTGTTATCTTTTGCCAATGCATATTCAAATGATATTCTCTTATTAGTTTTTGCAATGTAGTATTTGCAAGCCTCTATAAGTTCTTCAATTGAATATAGATTATTTACTGGCATCATTGCACTTCTTTTGGCATTATCTGTTGCATGTAGCGAAATAGATAATGTGCATTGCAAATCTTCATTTGCAAAATCATAAATTCTTGGAACTAGCCCAGATGTTGAAACACTAATATGTCTTGCTCCTATGTTTAAACCTTTTTGATTATTTATAATTCTAATTGCATGCATTACATTATCATAATTGTCAAAAGGTTCTCCTATTCCCATAAATACTATATTTGAAATATGCTCTCCAATGTCTTGTTCCACTGCCAATATTTGTTCAACTATCTCGCCTGATGTAAGACCTCTAACAAATGCTATTCCTGTTGATGCACAAAACTTACAGCCCATTTTGCATCCAATTTGTGAAGATACACAAATTGTTTTTCCATGATGATATTGCATTAAAACCGTTTCTATTGCATTTCCATCTAATACATCAAATAAGTATTTTTTTGTCCCGTCTGAAGATTCTTGTTTACTAAGTATTTCAAAGTTACACATTGTATAGTTTTGTTTTAGTTTTTCTCTTAGTTCTAATGATAAATTAGTCATATCGTCAAAACTTTTTACTTTTTCTACATAAAGCCAGTTAAATATTTGCTCTGCTCTATATCCTTTTTCTCCTAGGGAAATAAGTTCTTGCTTTAATTCGTCTAGGTTATATTCTTTTATATTTTTCATTATTGTTCCTTTTTATCTATTATTACATATAATTTATATCATAATATCTATTTTTTTTCAATATGTAAAGCAAAAAAATCAGCCATCCTTACGGCTGATTAATTTTTTAGTTTTTGCTTTGTAATTCTTTAAACTTTTTTAGTCTAATATTGTATGCTTCTATTACTTCTTTTTCAAATGCAAGTTTTGGATTTTCTACTCCCATCATTTTTAATAGTTTTAACGTAAAGTATGGGTTTAATATTAATATTGGTCCAATTATATATGTTGCTAAGAAGTTATTTTTATGGATTCCTTCTAATTTAGTTTGCTCATTTATTCCTATTCCCATTTCTGCTTTTGCAAAATAGTTATTCTCGTTGTTTCCATATAACATTGTAAATTGACCTCTAAACCCTAGAATTTCTATATCTTCATATGTTCCTAAAAAGAAACTGTTATGTCTGTTTAACATATTTCTTTTAGCATATATATCAAAAATTCCAAGTGCTTCTATTTTGCTTCCATCTTCATTTTCAATATATTTTCCTAATATTTCTAGGCTATTGCCTAGAAACAAAAATAGTTGATTATTATCTATTTTTTGTTTAATTTGCTCTGTATATGGTTTTAATTTTTCTATTATAATTTCTTGTGACTTTTCAGTTGATGTTCCCATATATACTAAAGAAATATCATCTTGCTCAATGAATTTTGGTTTTTCATTTATTGTGGTTTCTAATATTTCTATTTCTGGTACGCATTTTTTTAAGTACCTTATATTTCCCATATCTCCATTTAAATTACATAGTTCTGGGTATAAAATTTCAATTTTCATTAACCGTTCTCCCCATCTATAATTTCTTTTACTTTTTGCTTTATTTGTTTTGTTTCATTTAATGAATACAAGTCGTGTAAAATAAATATTTTTTCAATTCCATCTAGTTTTAACTCGCTTGTTGCTTCAATAATATCACATTTGTGTACTATTTTTTCTTCTGGAATGTCTGCCATTAAAAGTCTTACATATGCATCCATATATCGAGGTCCTGCAATAATAATTTGCTTGATTCCTTTATCATTTAGAAACTCATAATCTGTATCATATAACCATGCAGTATTTTCAGAACCATGAGCTTCTTGATGCAAATCATCCAATATTACTATTACTGCTTTATTTCCTGGTTGTTTTCTTGTATAGTCAAATGCTAGTGAACATGCAATTGGATTCATTCCTTTAGCCAATTGTGTTACAATTTCATATCCTTTATATTCTTCTTTACTATATCTAGTCTCTACAATTTTAATATTTTTTAGCGGTGTATTTATTTGTTCATATGTCAAATTCAATTGTTTTAGTGCAATTATTGCAGCTAACGTATTATATATGTTTATTATATTATCACTGATTAAATCATATGTTTCTTCATTGTTTTTTGACTTGATTGTCATCTTTTTATTTGGTAAGTCTAAGTTATTTAGCACATAATCTGCTTCTGGTGTTTTAAAATCACAATTAGGGCAATGTGCTTTTCCAATGTGATGGTATCTTACATATTCATATTCTAGAGTAGTATAGCATTTTGGACATACTCTAATATCTCTTGTAAGGTTTTCACAATGGTCTGAATCTGTTGGTAATCTGTCTATACTAAAATATATTTTCTTGTTGTTTTCTGCAATTTGACTAGAAATTAAATCGTCTGCATTTTCTATCATTATTGTTTCTTTAGGAATGTACTTGCTTAATATTTCTGAAATATACTCTGTATGTGCATGTCTCATTAATGAATCTCTAAAGATGTTGGTACATACTAGGTATGTTGGTGTAATATATGGAAATATTTTTCTTGTGCTTCTTTCATCTATTTCAAGTATTGCTAAATCTTTTTTTGCCTTTCCTAATATTGTTGACCCTTGAATAAGTGTGGTGGCAACTCCTCTATCTATATTAGATCCATATTTGTTATTTATAAAGTCAAATTTGTTTGCTGTTAATATGTCATTTATTATATTGCAAACTGTTGTCTTACCATTAGTTCCTGTTACTCCTATAATAGTTTTAGGTTTTTCTAATCTTCCTAAAAAGTCTGGACATATTTTAATAGCTATTTTCCCTGGTAAACTTGTGGCATTTCTACCTGTTAGTTTTAATATGAATGATACACCCTTAGCTACCCAAAGTGCTATATAAAATCTAAATGTTTTTTTATTGTTCATAATTTCTTTCTCCTAATTTTTTCTGTATTTATTTTATATTTATTTTGCATATTTATCAAGTGCTTTTGTCAAAAAAAACATGCCATTGGGTGCCATTGGGGACGGAGAATTTTAGTACATTTTTAAGATTAAATTTAGATCAGTCTTAAAATGTTCAAAAATTCTCTGTCCCCAATGGCATATTTTTAGTATATCTTTTTTCTTTCTTTTAAAGTCTGTTCAATACTTGATAGTCGCCTTTCAAATATCTGATTTGTCATATCTGAAATTTGGTCGAACTCTCTAAGTACATGCAATTGCTGCATTGTTGCCTTATGATGTTTGTCTAATTTTGTTAGTATATCATTTTGTTCATTTTTTAGTTCATATAATAATTCTTGTATTGCTGCGATTAGTGATTCTAAAGACTGATTTTCGTTAGTCTTCATTGGCATATTACCACCTCTTTCGCATTTTATTTACGTATTCTATTATACTACACAGTAAAACTCTAGTCAATATTTTTACGAAAATTTGTTTTTGATATTTTTTCAGTCAAATGAAAAAACTGTCTAAAATTCGACAGTTTCTTCATTTGATTTTATTTTTCTTTTTCTACAATTCTAATATGAACATCCCTTAATTGTTGTTCATGTACTCTACTTGGTGCTCTCATAAGTAAGTCTCTTGCCTTTTTATTTTTAGGGAAGGCAATTACTTCACGAATATTTTTGCTGTCAGCTACAAGCATTACCATTCTATCTAATCCAGGAGCAGCACCAGCATGTGGTGGTGTTCCGTATTGGAATGCATTATATAATGCACCAAATCTTGTTTTTACTTCTTCTTCGCTATATCCTGCAATTTCAAATGCTTTTACCATTAGCTCTGGGCTGTGGTTTCTAACAGCTCCTGAAGCTACTTCATATCCATTACATACAACATCATATTGATATGCTAGTATTTCTAGTGGATTTTTTGTCATTAATGCTTCCATTCCACCTTGTGGCATTGAGAATGGATTATGGTTGAAGTCAACTTTTCCTTCGTCTGATAATTCATACATTGGGAAATCCACTATATAGCATAAACGATATACATTTTTCTCTAATAAATCTAATCTATTTCCTAATTCAATACGAACAGCTCCTGCTATTTTTTGAACTGTTTTGAATTCGTCTGCTATAAAGAATACAGCTGAGTTTTTCTTCATTCCTATTTTTTCTTCTAATTCTTTTTGAACTTCTGGTGTTATGTATTTTGCTACTCCACCTGATAATACATTTTCATTGTCAACTTTAACCCAACCTAACATTTTTGCGCCAGCTTCAGTTGTAGCAAAGTCTGACATTCCATCAAAAAATTTTCTGCTTTGTTCTGCTGCACCATCTACTACAATTGCTTTAACTGTTTTGTCTTTAAATGGTGTGAAATCAACATTTTTAAATATTTCTGTAACATCTTGAATTATAAGTGGGTTTCTTAAGTCTGGTTTGTCACTTCCGTATTTTTCCATAGCTTCTAAATATGGAATACGTTTAAATGGCATTTCATCTACTTCCCAGTCTGTATGTGTTTTGAAAACTGTTGTAAATATTTCACCTAATACTTTTAATACATCATCTTGTTCTGCAAAACTCATTTCAAAGTCTAGTTGGTAGAACTCTCCTGGTGCTCTATCTGCTCTAGGATCTTCATCTCTAAAACATGGTGCTATTTGATAGTATTTATCAAAACCTGATACCATTAACAATTGTTTAAATTGTTGTGGTGCTTGTGGAAGTGCATAAAATTCGCCTGGATGAATTCTACTTGGTACTAAGTAGTCTCTTGCTCCTTCTGGTGAAGAGTTTGCTAATATTGGTGTTTGAATTTCTGTAAATCCCATTTCATCCATTTTTTTACGAAGTGTTTTCATTACTTCATTACGAAGTAATATTGTTTTATGTAATTTATCATTTCTTAAATCTAGGAAACGGTATTCTAGTCTTAAGTCTTCTTTTACTTCTCCTGTTTTATCTGAGTTAACTTCAAATGGTAATACAGTTTTACATTTTCCTAATATTTCTATTTTTTCAGATTCTACTTCGATTTCTCCTGTTGGAATTTTAGTATTTTTGTTGCTTCTTTCAATTACTTTTCCAACTACTTGAATAACACATTCTGAAACTATATCTGTTAATTGTTCTTTGTTATCAGCTGATACTACTATTTGTGTAATTCCAAATTGATCACGTAAATCTATAAATACCATTGAGCCTAGGTTTCTAATTTTTTGTACCCAGCCAGCTATTGTTACTGTTTCTCCTACGTTTTTTATTGTTAATTCTCCACAATTGTGATCTCTATACATATTTCCATCTCCTTTTTACGTTTGGTACCTATTATATACCATTTTTGTTTGTGTTTCAATATTGTCGCCTAATTTATTTAACAAAAATTGAGCGAATTCCATTCCATATTCCTTTAAATATTCCAAGTATTATATCTACTATAACTTGTATTACCGTGTTTGACTCATAAAATTCCATTATTATTTTGTGTGTTGGTGGGAAAAACCACAAAATTACTAATATTATTAGTGTTATTAAAAGTGTTTTCAATAAGTCTTTAACTCTATTCCATGTCCATTTATATTTTATCTTATATCCTAAACTTCTTAAATAATTTTCATAAGCCTTTTGATATTTCTGCTGATATTGTTGCTGCATATTTCTTTGCATTTCTTCTTGTTGTCTTCTATATTCTTCTGCCATTTTAGCATTCATATACTCATTATTTACTTTCGCTTGGTTTGAACCACCTGAATTTTGTTTGTTACTATTTGCTTGCTGATAATAATTTTGTTGATTATTATTCATGTTTGGTTGTTGGTTATATGAATTATTGCTAAACTTATTGTTTTCTTCTCTTTGTCTCTTTTCATCTAACTCTTCATCATACTTCTTTCTTTTAACTTCATCATTTAAAGTATCATATGCTTTATTTATTTTTTTCATCATTTCTTCTGCTTTTTCTTTGTCAGCAGTTTCTTGTAAATCAGGATGATATTTTTTAGCTAATGTTTTATATGCTTTTTCTATTATTTCTTTTGAAGCTGTTTCACTTACTTCTAATATTTCATATAGAGTTTTCATTTTTCCCCCTTATACTACTATATTTTACGGTATATTTTTCCATTTGTAAAGTTTTTTATTTTTTTACTATTTATTTTTTTAATAATTTAGTATACAATGTAGTCATTGGAGGAAATTATGAGCGAAAAAGACTTAAGAGAAATTTTGGAAAGTTCAAATGATAAATTAAGTGTATTTGCAGATAGAGACACTTTAGCTAGTTGTGATAATTTAACTGAAAAGGATTTAATTTCTTTGATTGATAATTATCTAAATGATAGCCAAAAGTTGGATTTACTCAATTTTGAACATTTTAGAAAATTACGTGGACAAGTACGAGTTGATATTGCAATGTCTATTTCTGATAGTAATTTAAGACTTCAATTATTGCTAACTCCAGACGGTCCATTCTCAGATCTTTATACTTATCAGTTTAATGACTTACTAGAATCATTAGATAGTTCTTGTAAGTTAAAACTACTTAAAAACTCACATTCACTTCAAAGTTTAAAACTTGGCAAGGACTCTATAGAATCTATGGCAAAGTCTTTGTCTGATAGTGATAAATTCACTTTTTTAAGTGATATTGATTATTTAAATGAAGAGTTAAAATTAAGTGAATATTCAATTTCTAGGATTATTTGTAGTGTTAACGATGAAAAGGTCAAATTGCACTTATTAGATGTTATGCCTCTTGATAACTATTACAAAACCGATATTCTTACAACTATATCTGATACAACAAAGGCATCTATAATATTAAACAATACCTATGATCTAAAACCTCATGAAGCATCTCAAGTTTTGGGCTCAATGGATACTGACTTTTTCATTGATTACGTCAATGAACACACTGACTTCTTTTCTAAAAACGGGATTTCTATTCAAAGTGTGGTTAGATATTTTCCTATGAAAGAACAAATATCTTTTGCTAACAAAATTTATAACATTAATATATCTGTTCGGTGAAAAAAGAAAGCTTTTTGCTACTTTACCTCAAGAAATCAAGGATAGAATGGATTTATCAGCTTTACCACCAGAATATACTTCTGCAATTGCATTAACTTGCAAAAATGGATTTATTAGACCTGATTTAAGTGCAAGTGATTTTGAAGCATATAAGGGGCTTGATGAGTCTATTCATATAAATCCTATGGAAATTTCAGATACTGAAAGAGAGGGACTAAAAAAGTTATGTGAAGTTTGCCCTCAAATGGATATAAGTGATAATATAGGAATATCTTATTCAACTGCGGAAGAATATTTACATGGAGAAGCATGGATAGATCAACTTATTCAAAGTTTAAATCCTGAATGGAGTAATATAGAAAAAGTAGCATTTATTGATAATGCTATTGGTAAGCAAATAAGTTATTCTCCTGATTTTAATACTGAGGTATCAGATGCTGGTGTTGCTCGTGCATTGTGGAAAATCATAGATTCTGGTTATGGAGTATGTAACGGAATCGCGCAGGTTGAGCAATATATTCTTGGAAGAATTGGAGTAGAAACACAAAGGATATCTGGAAAACATCATTCATTTTTGAAATTAATTAATATGGAATTTCCTACTCAAGATGGAGGCACTGTTACAGGTAATACTATTTTGGATCCAACTTGGAATTTAGCTGCACAAAGATTTGGTGGTAGACCAAATAACTTTTGTAGAAGTTATGAGGAGATAAGAAAACATGATATAAAAAGTAATGGTGAGGATACTAGAGCTCATGAGAATGACGATGAATTGTCAGATGCCACATTCAATATGTCTGAATCTGTTTTGAGACAAATTTATACTAATATTGGTATTGCAGATAAAGAAGGAAACTTTCCAATAAAGAATTTAATGGAAAAATCTAAACAAATTGACGATTTTGGTTTATCTGCCGAAAAAAGCATCGAGATGCAATTTAAATTATTACAGAGATATTGTCCAGAATTTGCCACTTGTATTAATTCAACATCTGCAATCCTAGAAGATGTACTTTTAGCAAATCCTAATCTTCATTTCAACAAATGTGTTGTTAATAGAGTATATTCTAAGACTGACAATTCGCAAAGACCTGTATTATATGTATATGCAAATCTTCCTAAGGTAGGAAACAAGTTTTACTTTGCAGATAAAGAAAGCGGACAATTTATTGAACTTTCTCAAAAGGAGTTCGAAGAAAAATTTGAGTGTTATGAGGATGATTTAAGTTTAACAAATGGCGTAAGACCATGGGAAAGTGATAAAGTTGAAGAGATAGTAGAAGATTTAACTAAAAGCTCTGGAAGAATAGATGCTGCTCAAAAGGAGGAAAGATAATATGAAGTTTTTTAAAAATATATTTTCGTTTTTCAGAAACCTTCTTTCAAAAAAAGAACCTGTAAAAATGCTCGAAGCAGCTCAGTCTAACAATGTTTCAAAAGAAAAAACTGATTTTATTAATTCATTAAAAATCTCTACTCCTAAACATAAAAACCCTGATATTGAAGGTCCAACTTGTATAGGAGATGGACTTGGAAT
>UMIP01090994.1_pt1 | contig 12282 bp, 9 predicted proteins | sample 1965751 | NCBI WGS metagenome assembly UMIP01 (sample SAMEA4836117, study PRJEB28245) | human gut metagenome | biome: gut microbiome; material: fecal sample | place: Denmark | collected 2008
AGGAATTAATCTTCAAACTGACAACTATTTTCAGTACACTTCATTTGAATCAAAACGCAAGGACGTTTCAAAGCAAACGCTTAGACGTTTTAATCCGGACGCCTAAGCGTTTTTTCATGCTCATAAACCACATCAAAAAAAGCGGCCGCTTTCACAAGGAAAACAGCCGCTTTCAAACATTATATCAGATTTCTATTTTATTCTGCTTCACCAACTTGTTTCGGCATCTTATGGCCCATTGTCAGGTAAGCTACCGGAGCAGCTACGAACAATGAAGACAATGTACCGATTACTACACCCAGAATCATAGCGAATGCGAAGCTGCGGATGCTGTCACCACCAAGGATGAAGATACTCAGCAACACAATCAACGTACTCAAAGATGTGTTGATGGTACGACACAGAGTCGTGTTCAAAGAATCATTGAACAACTGTGTACGGTCGCGTTTCGGATACAAACCGATGAACTCACGCACACGGTCGAAGATTACCACCTTATCGTTGATAGAATAACCGATAGCAGTCAGGATAGCACCAATGAATGTCTGGTCGATTTCCAAAGAGAACGGCATCCATCCATAGCACAAAGAGTAAGCACCGATAATTAACAGGGTATCTACCATCAATGCTACTGTAGCACCAATACTGAAGGCGATGTTGCTGAAACGAATCAAGATATACAGACCGATAGCAATCAAGGCCAATACGACAGACCATACGGCTGAAGTCTTAATATCGTCAGCAATGCTGGGACCTACCTTCTGAGAACTGATGATAGAACCTCCGGCACGATTATCACGGTCGATAAAGATTTCCAATGTAGTACCTTCACCCAACAGATTACCTTCTTTCAATGCATTGTAAAGGAACTCTTCAATTTCTGCATCGATTGTAGGAGAATCTTCGTTGATACGGTAGTTGGTAGTTACACGGACAGTCTTTCCATCTGTACCCAAAGCAATAGCCTGTACGTTTGCGTCGCCTACTTTCGGCTGCAACAAGCTACGTACGGTTTCCGGCTGTACAACCTGTTCGAACTGAACCACGAAGTTACGTCCACCGGTGAAGTCGATACTCTGTGCAAGACCACGTACAAAGAATGAAATGATACATACTACAATGATAACTCCCCAGATAGTGAACGAGCGTTTCGTAATACCCATGAAGTTATAGTGTACATTCTGCATCAGGTTCTTTGAAATACCTGTAGTGAATGTCAGGTTCAACCACTTGTCCTTATTCATGAAGTGTTCGTAAACCAGACGAGTCAAGAACACTGCTGAGAAGAATGAGCAGAAGATACCGATAATCAAGGTAGTGGCAAAACCACGGATCGGACCAGTACCGAAGTTAAACAGGATGAAACCTGTGATGATAGAAGTCAAGTTAGAGTCGAAGATAGCAGAGAATGCGTTCTTGTAACCTTCAGCCAATGCCTGTTTGGTTCCCTTACCAGCACGAAGTTCCTCTTTCGTACGTTCGTAAATCAATACGTTCGCATCCACAGCCATACCCAGTGACAACACCATACCGGCGATACCAGACATGGTCAATGCAGCCTGGAATGAAGAAAGGATACCCAGTGTGAAGAAGAAGTTGATGAACAACGCACCGTTAGCCACCATACCCGGAATGAATCCGTACATCGCACACATATAAATCATCAGGACAATCAAAGCCACGATGAAAGATACGATACCCTGGTTGATAGATTCCTGTCCCAGAGACGGACCTACGATGTCTTCCTGTACGATACGTGCAGGAGCCGGCATCTTACCAGACTTCAATACGTTAGCCAAGTCTTTGGTAACTTCCGGAGTAAAGTTACCGGTAATCTGTGAATTACCACCCGTAATTTCAGAGTTTACACGCGGAGCACTGTATACATATCCATCCAATACGATGGCGATTTCCCTACCGATGTTCTTCTTAGTCAAAGCAGCCCAACGACGAGAACCTTCTGTATTCATAGACATGCTTACACAAGGCTTGTTGAACTGGTCGTATTCATCTTTTGCGTCAGTTACGACATCACCTTCCAGCGGTGCACGACCGTTACGTTCAGTAGACTTGATAGCATACAATTCGAAGATACGTCCCGTCTTGTCCATATCTGAAGCTTTCACACCCCACATCAGTTTCAAGTCGCGCGGCATTACTTCCTTCACAGCCTTCATGTTCAAGATACGGTTTACGTCAGCAGTATCCTTATAGTCAGCATAACCTACGATACAGCCTACACCGCTCTGGTTCAGCTGCAGTACAGCCAGCAACGGATGTTCTTTCTTCAGTTCTTCAATATTTGTGTTAGAAGCAGTAGCAGTTTCACCATTCAATGCGGCAGCCAGACTGTCTTTTGCAGACACAGCAGAAGCCTCAGCTACAGCAGTTGTATCAGCTTCTACCTTTGCAGAATCAGCAGGAGCATCTGCATTCAGCAGGCCACGTGCGCGGTTATCAGCAGAAGCCAATACCGGAACGATGTCTTTTGCTTCAAATGTTTCCCAGAATTCCAGGTTAGCAGAACCCTGTAAAAGTTTTCTCACACGTTCCGGTTCCTTGATACCCGGCAATTCCACCATGATACGGCCCATTTTGCCTTCCAGTGTCTGGATGTTCGGCTGAGCTACACCAAAACGGTCAATACGTGTACGCAAAACATTGAATGAGTTATCCACAGCAGCACTCACCTCTTCACGTAATACTTTTTCTACTTCAGCGTCTGTACTACGGGTATTTACTTTATCCTTCAACTGCTGAGTTGCAAACAATTCGGCAAGTTTGCCTTCCGGTGCCAGTTTCTTGTATTCTCTGATAAACAGCGTAATAAAGTCCTCCTGGCTATTAATTTGCAATTTTGCAGCTTCTGCTACAGCTTTATTGAAAGCTTCATCCGGTTTGTTGTCGGCCAACGCCTTCACTACATCTGGTACAGAAACTTCCAGAATGACGTTCATACCACCTTTCAGGTCCAAACCCAACCCGATTTCCATCTCACGGCATTGTTTCAGCGTATAAATCCCCAACCACACCTTCTGATTCTGCATGGAATCCAGGTAATGTGCCGAACCTTTCGGGTCCTCAGCCGCCTTGTTCATCTGATAACGTGTAACGAATGAGAACGAAAGATAAAAAGCACACGCAAGGGTCAGTAATACCGCAAAAACCTTTACAAATCCTTTGTTTTGCATGTTACTTTAGTTTATTATATTTACTTTTAAAATTTGATACGTTTATTCAAGGTTGCAAATATAGTTTTTTTTTCATTTATATGCGGAAAGGATTGTAAATATTTAAGGCTTAGAGCCTAAAAAAGGGAGTACAGCTTGCAAAAATGAAGCCATACTCCCTCTTTTAGTTATACTCTGTACAGATTTTTCCTGCTATCCGGACATTTTATTTCAATCCGCGAGTCTTCAGCAACGCATCCAGACTGGGTTCTGCCCCACGGAAGGTTACATACAGTTTCATCGGATCGTCTGAACCGCCTTTTTCCAGAATGTTCTTACGGAAAGAAGTTGCGGTAGTCTGGTCGAACAAGCCATGTTCCTTGAATGCCTCAAAAGCATCTGTATCCAGACGTTCAGCCCAGATATAGCTATAATAACCAGCTGCATAACCACCCATGATGTGGTTGAAGTAAGTAGAACGATAACGAGGCGCAATCTGCGGGATCAATCCCAATTTGTCCATCAACTGCTTTTCAAACTGAAGCACGTCGAATCCTTCCATCGTTGTCAGGCAGTGCATTTCCATATCCAGAATGGCAGCTGCCAACAGTTCTGTGGTCATAAAGCCCTGGTTGAACAATGCCTGATTTTCAATCTTGGCAATCAGAGAATCAGGGATAACCTCACGAGTCTGGTAATGTTTCGCATACATTTTCAACACTTCAGGTTCTACAGCCCAATGCTCCATAATCTGTGAAGGAAGTTCCACGAAATCCTGAGCAACAGACGTACCAGACACACCTTTGTACTTACACTGAGTCAGCAATCCGTGCAATGCATGTCCGAACTCATGATACATGGTGCGTGCTTCATCGATTGTCAGCAGAGAAGGAAGGTCACCTGCCGGTTTGGTAAAGCTGGCCACATTATAAATCAACGGACGGACACCTTCCTGCTGCTCACGGAAGTTACTCATCCAGGCACCGCTCCGTTTGCTGGCACGAGGCATGTAGTCGCTATAGAACACGCCTAACAGTGAACCGTCAGCATCCTTCACAATGTAAGTCTTCACATCCTTATTATATACAGAAATAGAATCACAAGGAGCCAAGGTAATGCCATACAGTTTGTTGACTACCGTACACAGTCCATTGTGTACATCTTCCTGACTGAAATAAGGCTTGATGGCATCTTCATTCAAATCATATTTCTCCTGGCGAAGCTTTTCTGCATAATACCACCAGTCCCATGCTTCCAGTTTCTCACCTTTTCCTTCACGGTCCATGATTTTCTGTAACTCAGCTGCTTCCGCTTTGGCATTCTTGATAGAATATTCCCACAAGCCATACAGCAGGTCAAGTGCATTTTTCGGGTTCTTCGCCATGTTGTCAGCCAACTGATACTCTGCGAAATTGTTGAATCCCATCAGCTGTGCCTTTTCCAGACGAAGAGCAAGCACCTTTTTCAGCACTTCCTTGTTGTCATTGGCATTGCCACGGTTACCCAGGCTGGTATATGCCTGATAGATATTCTTTCTCAGTTCACGGTTCTGAGCATACTGGAGCAACGGAGTACGGCTGGATTCCTGCAAAGTAAATACCCACTTACCGTCTTTTCCGTGTGCCTTGGCTTCCTGTGCAGCTCCTGCAATAACTGCATCCGGTAGACCAGCCAAATCTTCTTTCTTATCTACCACCAGCAGATAATCGTTGTTGTCGGCCAACACATGATTACCGAACTCAATGGTCAGTGTAGAAAGCTGCTTGTTGATTTCACGCAGACGTTCCTGTTTCTGGGCATCCAGTCCTGCACCAGAGCGAACAAATTCTTTATAATATTTATCCAGCAGATAATGCTGTTCGGTGGTCAGCTGAATCTTTCCAGCCTCTTCCTGAGCATGAACAGCAGCCACTCTCTTATACAGCTCCTGATTCAGGAAAATATTATCACTATGTTCAGACAGCATCGGAGCAATCTTTGCCTCCAGCGCCATCATTTCGTCATTGGTATCTGCTTCTGTCAAAGCAAAGAACACGCCGCTCACACGAGCCAGAATTTCCCCACTGTTGTCCAGCGCCACAATCGTATTCTCAAAACTCGGTTCATCCGGATTCTCTACAATAGCCTTAATTTCCTCATTCTGCTGCTTAATGCCTTTCAAGAAAGCCGGCTCATAATGTTCCACCTTGATACGGTTAAAATCAGGTGTTCCATAAGGGGTTTCAAACTCAGACAGGAACGGATTGTCCGTGTCTGCCGCCTGCTGACCGCAAGCACATACCATACAACTCATAGCTGCTGCAAAAATTAAATTCTTCATCTTCTATTTATTATCAGGTTATAACTTCTCTACCAAACACCACAACGGATAGTGGTCGGATGCCGAAATGGAATTGTCCACACGGCATTTCAATACTTTAAATCCTTTGTTCACAAACAGATGGTCAATGCGGAAATACAGAAAATTCCGGTTATACGAGAATCCCGGTCCCCAACCGGCTTCACGATAAGCATCTGTCAATCCTTTTCCGATGGTGTGATGCGCATACGAAATAGGAGAATCATTGAAATCGCCGCATACCAGCAGATACTTACCCGAGTGCCGAGAGATGGCCTGTGCCACCGAATCAGCCTGCGGTCCACGAATAGCCACGGCATCAGCCAATTTATGCAGCAGGTATTTACTGTCCGATTTCACGTTCTGTTCTTCAGGCGATTTCAGCAATCCTTCGTACACTTCCTTATCATGCGCATCCAGCTTATTCGATTCCAGATGATTGCATATCAACGTCAGTGTATCCCCTTTTATGTTTAGCCGAAGCAGAAAGCTGGCATTACTTCCACTTTCATAGGAAATCGGTTCTACCGAAAGAATCGGGAAACGTGACAAACAAGCCATCCCATTTCCGTTAGACGCTTTCAGCAACCGTCTGTAAGGATACATGGGAAAAGCCTTCCTGGTCTTTCGGGTATCCCAGTGATATTCCTGCAGACAAACCACGTCTGCATCACTTTCCTGAATATAATGTTGCACGGGGCGAGATTCATTTTCCGCATCTCCGTACATATTCATAACGTTGTAGGTCAGAAATTTCAGTACCTCCCCGTCCGCAGGTTCTTCCCCTCCTCCAAACGGAGTATACGTTGCGACTGCCCCTCCTCCAGCCAGTAAAAGCAGTAAAGGAAGACACATAAACTTCCATCCATGAAACAGCCCCACTACTGCAAGAACAATCAAAGCCAACAAGAAAAAGGGAAAAAACAACCCCGCACAGGCCAGCACCGGATGAGCCACCGGCGATACAAGCGGACTGTAAGCACAGCACAAGAATCCGGTCCCGACAATCAGGTTTCCTAAAATAAAGACTCCTCTAAACGTATGTTTCCAAATACTCATTTCTTACTTGCATCAAATAAGCTTTTCTTCTCGTCATCCGTCAGACTGTTATAGCCCGACTTACGCAGTTTGTCCAGAATCCGGTCAATTTCTGCCTCACGTTCCTTTTTCCGGGCATTGTATTCATAATCTGCCTGACGTCCTCCGTAGTGCACCTTCATCTTGGGTTTACGCTTCACCGGACGTCGCAAGCCTGCAAACCAGTCGCACACCAGGTTTATCCATTTTGTGGCATCGTGGCCGCTCTGCAATCCTGCCGCAAACCACCATCCGGCCAGTGCTCCACCCAGATGTGCGATGTGCCCGCCTGCATTGTCAGAAGTCATGAACAGCAAATCAAGCACCACCATGAACAAAGCCACATATTTCAGACGCACCGTACCGATAAACAGGAACTGTACCGGATAATTCGGTTCACGTACACTTACCGCCACCACAATGGCCAACACAGAAGCCGAAGCACCCAGCAAATAGGAAGAATACACGGCATTCTGAAAATAAGGAAACACATTATATGCCAGCATATAAAGCAATCCGCCACAGATACCTCCCAGGAAATAAAGCCCGCGCAAGTGCTTCGACGAGAAAAAAGCTAAAAACAGACGACCGAACCAGAACAGCCACAGCATATTAAACAAGATGTGCAGCACACCGGCATGCATGAACATGTAAGTAATCAGGGTCCAGGGCCTACGGATAAAAACTTCCGTCCATGCCGGCAGTTCCAGATAGTTCATCCACGGCGAAGCAGACACATTGAATAAGGTCAGAAAAATCTGCACCAGTGTCACTGCCAGAAACACCGCTACGTTCACATACACCAGACGCAGCACAATGTCTCCCTGCTGGAACTTTCTTTTCAAATCAGTAATAAATCCGTCCGCCGCCATTTTTCTTTCTCCAATAAACAATCAGTATCAAGCCGAACAACATACCTCCCAGGTGAGCGAAATGGGCTACTCCGTCGTTGCTTCCCAATCCTAAAAGCAGCTCCAGCACCGCATATCCAATCACAAAATACTTCGCCTTGATGGGCACCGGTATCGGGAAAACAAACATCTGACTGTTGGGAAACAACATACCAAATGCTAACAAAATGCCATACACCGCTCCCGAAGCACCTACAGTAGTCAGCTGGTTCAGGAACACATCCATAGGAATAATATTCAGTCCCGTATTGACCGAATCGTAATTCGACCATACCGCCAGATACTCCACATACTGCACCACTTCCTGAATCAGACCGGCGCCAATACCACAAATCAGGTAATACGTCAGGAAACGTTTAGGTCCCCACACCTGTTCCAGCACCCGTCCGAACATCCATACCGCAAACATATTGAAGAAGATATGCGAGAAATTGGCATGCATGAACATGTAAGTGATAAGCTGCCCCAGGTTAAAATCCGAAGCCAGGAAAAAGTGAAGACCCAGCATATTCTCTATATCCACTCCGTATTTCCGGGCCACAAACATTCCGAAGAAACAGAGCACATTGATAATAAGCAGGTTTTTCGTTACTGTTGGAAGATTATTCATATTGTTAAATCATTGATTCAGTTACAAATGTACAACATAAAATCGGGTTTGAAGGAATATGTATCCTTAAATTTCATTGAACGCACGCACCGAGTCACGCAGCACCAGCAAGCTTTCCGGTCCCATATTGAACAGCAGGTCAATCACACTGAGATTAGGCAGAAAACCCAGCTTCTGGTCAAACACCTGATAATAAGGTTTAGGAAAGAATGCCTTGTCCGCCTCCCGATAATCCCGTTTGGGATGAATCAGTTCCCGGAAATCATCGGCACATTCCACCTCCGGCATGTATTCCTCGGTAGGTATCAGGCGAGGTTCCATGTCAATCTGCCGGCACCCCCACTCACACAGTTCCAGGTTAAAGTCGAACAGGAACTCATATTTCTGCTCAAAAAACCGGTGAAACTCATCTGCATAGTAATCAAAGAAAGGACTATGCTTGTAAGCGGCTACAAACGCATTCCAGTGCACATGCCGCCAGTTGCCATGGTCTGAAATACGTACATCCTTCATCACACACTTCAGGTCGTCACTCTTTTCCGTCGGAATGGTCAGTGACAACGGTCCGTCGGCCGATGCAATCACACACCGGTTACGGTAAGTCTGCTTCATGTAGTGGTCATAACGCTCTACACGTACCGAAGGATAAGCAAAAAGTTTGGTATAATATTCTACGGGAGCCAGATAGGCCGACCCCAAAATCACTTCATTCTTCATTCTTTCTTAGTTTATGTCATTGCACCCGCTGCCAGAAGCGCCCCTTCCGCGAAGAGTACCAGATGCGCCAGGCCTTCCCTATCAGGTGGTCCTCCGGCACGAACCCGAACAAGCGGGAATCACAAATATTCACCGGGTCATTGGAAGCCACCCAGTAATAATCCTTGCCAAACGTATAAGCCTCCACGGGCTTTCCTTTCACATACAACGTATCGTGACGAACCTCTGCAGGCTGGTGTTCATGCGCCACAATCGTATTGCAGAGCAAGGTCACATTCCAGGGATACACCTTCACCGGAACACCTTTCGCCGGAATCACATACGGATGCACTTCCGTACGGTTCTTTTCATCCAGCGGAACCAGCGGAATCCGTCCCTCCAGTTTCTGCGAAATCAAGTAATATTCATATTGGCTGAAACTCCGTATATACCCCCCGTCGGAAGTATATCCGGCCAGCGTATTTCCTTTGATACCCAGCACCGACAGCACAGTCAGCATCAAGTCTTCCGAGGATACCGGATAAGCATACAGCGATTTGGCGTCCGGGCTGAGCACCTCTCCGCCCACACAGTTCAGGTCGGCATCCAGCATCAGCGTATCTCCCGGCGTGCCGATACAGCGGCTGATGAACAGCTCTCTCCACTCTATCCCTCTCTCCACCTGCTGAGGATGAGGGTTATTGAACAAGAGAATATCCCCCTTCTCCGCACGCGAAGATGCCAGCCGATGATAGCCGAAAAGCGAACAAAAAGGCAAACGCAGCCCGTAGCTCCACTTGCTGACCAGAATCCGTTCTCCCTGATAAAGAGAATTTTCCATCCCGGAAGAAGGAATTACACAAGTCGTCACAAGCAGGGTCCGCACCAGCCATACGGTCAACACCGTCAGGCCGGCCGCTCTCAACCACCACCATCCGGACTTTCCTTTGTTCATAGATTATTTAATGGAATCCACAAACTTAAACAGACGGTTCCAGCGAATCTTTCCGTCAAACCAGCCACGATCCTGGTTCAGCGACAGCCAGATAAAAATAGGTTTACCCACAATATGGTCTTCCGGCACGAAGCCCCAGAAACGTGAATCGGCCGAATTATGACGGTTGTCACCCATCATCCAGTAATAATCCATCTTGAAGGTGTATTTCGTCGTTTCCTGTCCGTTGATGTAGATTTTTCCGTCTTTCACCTCCAGGCTGTTGCCCTCGTAGTTCTTGATCGGACGTTCGTACATCGGCAGGTTATCCAGTGTCAGGTCTATGGTAGCTCCCTTCTTCGGAATCCATATCGGACCGTAGTTATCTACTGTCCAGCCCGTCAGCTTATTATCCGGATACAGTCCGCCCGCATCATCATCCGGCACGTTTTCAATGGAAGTCACCAAATCCTTCCGTGCCAGCAAGGCAGCCTTCGCCTTCTCAGTCAACGGCATGTTATACACCGATTCCTCCGTATAATAAGCCATCAAATCCTCCTGGCTAATACCCAGTTCATGACATAAATCCTCCGGCAGCATGTCCTTGGTATGTACGAAATAACGATACTGCACATTATCCGGTTCCTTGTTGGCCTTACCGTCCAGGTAAATAATCCGGTTTTTGATTTCCAGTGTCTGGCCCGGCATACCCACACAACGCTTCACGTAATTTTCTCTCCGGTCTACAGGGCGGGTAATCACCTCACCATACAGCTGCGGATTTTCGTCAATATACTTGCGTCCAACCGAGTAATAATAATCATACACATCCCGTTGCTGCTCCAGGTTCAGGCTGGCCAAGTCAATAGGCTGCGAAAGTTGCTTGCCGATGGCATAGCTCATGCGATAGATGTCTTCTGCCGGATTACCGGTAGCCACCGTATCCCCTGCCGGGAAGTTGAACACCACAATGTCATTCAGCTGCACCTCTCCCAGTCCGGCCACCCGTTTGTAGTCCCACTTCGGCCATTCCAGGTACGACTTGCAGTTGAACACCGGCAACGTATGCTGCGTCAGCGGCATGTGGAGCGGTGTCTGCGGAATACGGGCACCATAACTCATCTTGCTTACAAACAGATAGTCGCCCACCAACAGCGATTTCTCCAGCGACGAAGAAGGAATCACGTAGTTCTGGAAGAAATACAGATTCACAAAATAGACTGCAACCAGCGCAAACACGATGGCATCCACCCAGCCCATCACCGTCAGCACGGTCTTGTTGGTCGATTTTTTCCACCATGTCCAGGGAATCTTTTTGGAAATATATGCGTCAAATATGAACGGAACCACTACCAGTCCCAGCCAGCTTTTCAACCAAATCAGGAAAATCAGGTAAAGCACCAGCACTATGCCGAACTTTATCCATTGTTTACGCGATGCCTGTATCATACTCAAAACTGAAATAAATCATTCATACCTAAGAAGCCCTGGTGTGCAGCCGTATATTCCGCAGCCAGCACCGCTCCCAATGCAAACCCCTTGCGGTTCTTTGCGTCGTGTGTAATCACAATAGAATCAGCCTCCGATTCATATTTGATGGTATGGATACCTGGCACTTCCCCTTCGCGGATGGCACTCACGGGCAGTTCATCCGGTGCACAGTCGGTCGTGCCCGTCACCGTACCGTCGGGAGCGGTCAGTGTACCCATCACCCATTTCTGCTTGCGGTCCAGGTTTTCCAGAATCCCTTCAGCCAGCGTAATGGCCGTACCACTCGGGGCATCCAGCTTGTGCACGTGGTGGGTTTCTACCATCGACACATCGTAGTTCGGGAACTGGTTCATAATCTTTGCCAGGTACTTGTTCACCGCCGCAAAGATAGCCACACCCAAGCTGAAGTTAGACGACCAGAACAGCGTCTTACCCTCCTCCTGGCACAGACGGCGCATCTCTTCGCCATGCTCTCCCATCCATCCGGTACTGCCCGATACCACTTTTACCCCATTCTTGAACGCCTCCAGACAATTGCCGTAAGCCACTGAAGGAGCCGTAAATTCAATGGCCACATCGGCCGAACGAAAAGCCTCCGAAGCAAAATCTTCCCGATTATTTATATCAATGATACTCACAATTTCATGACCTCTGGAAAGGGCGATTTTTTCAATTTCCTTTCCCATCTTTCCATATCCAATTAATGCAATTTTCATAATTCTGATGATAATTTTATTCGCAAAGATAGTGTTTTTCAGTATTAATCATTACATTTACCCAACATTTACAGCTCGTTAACATGGAACATCTACTCCAGTTTGTATGGAAACACAAGCTTTTTCCGCTCACTCCGCTGCATACCACGCAAGGACAAACCGTGGAAGTCATTGACCCCGGACTCCCCAATCCCGATGCAGGACCCGACTTTTTCAATGCGAAAATCAAGATAGACGGCATTCTGTGGGTGGGAAATGTAGAAATCCACGTGCACGCTTCCGACTGGAAACGCCATCACCACCATCAGGACCGCGCCTACGACTCTGTGATTCTGCATG
>UMIP01015111.1_pt1 | contig 12122 bp, 8 predicted proteins | sample 1965751 | NCBI WGS metagenome assembly UMIP01 (sample SAMEA4836117, study PRJEB28245) | human gut metagenome | biome: gut microbiome; material: fecal sample | place: Denmark | collected 2008
TCACCATCAAGGCGAACAACAACACCGTGCTCAGCGCGGAAAAGACCGATGTAAGTGACCAGTACATCGAAAGCTATTTCCAGCTTTCCGAGCAGATTTCGTCCTACCAGAAGCAGATCAAGGAACTGCAGAAAACGCTGAAGAAACTGGGAACCGCCGAGGCGAACGCCGGTCTGCGCAAGACGCTTGAGAGCCAGATTTCCATCCTGCAGCGCAATCTGGCAGCCGCTGAGGCTTCGTACAGGAACCTCGACGACGACGAGGACGACGCAGAGGAAGATCAGGAGAAAACGGTTGATCACACCCGCCGTCAGATGCAGAATGCAGCCGATGAGATCTGCCTGAGTGCGGAAAACACCTACATTTCTCTGCGCGGCATGAAGTATACGCTCAACCAGACAAACCGCAGCATTCAGCAGCTTGACCGCAACATTACGACTGTGCAGAAGCAGGTAAAGCTGGGCATGACCGGTGTAAATACGCTCAAGAGCCTGCAGGCACAGCGTGAGAGCGCCGTTGCCAGCAAGGCATCGCTGACCACGCAGGTAGAGGCACTGACCAACACGCTCGCTATCCAGTGCGGCTATACCACCGGTACACAGATCGAAACGAGCGATCTTCCGGTCGTAACCGCCGAGCAGATCACATCCATTGATTATGACAAGGACCTTGCCGAGGCGCTCAAGAACAGCTATGCGATCTACTCCAAGGAGTACGCAATGCAGACCGCGTCCGACGATTACGAGAACAACAAGACCAATACGCTGTATGCTTATCAGGCAGCCAAGATCGACCGCGACGCACAGAAGGAGAGCACGACCGCTTCCTTCCGCAAGCTGTATACCGACCTGCAGGAGAAGCAGACCGCACTTGCTGCGGCGGATGCCGATCTCGCACAGGCGAAAAAGACGTTTACGGTAAGCCAGGTGCAGTACACGCGCGGCATGATCTCCAAGATGGCGTACACGGATGCGCTTGATACCTTCACCACCGCACAGGAGACCGAGGTTGCAGCGCGTATTGATCTGCTGACCGCCTACAATACCTATCAGTGGGCAAAACGCGGTGTAATTACGGCAACAACTTGATAAGCTGACCGTTTTTGCGAATATAGCAGATATGTATAATGAATTGGAGGACCCCGATGAGCAATAGCAAACGAATCCTTGCGGCGCTGCTGGCCGGTGCGATGGTACTGTGTGCAGGCTGCGGCAAGGAAGAGGAAACCGAGGAGGAAAGCTCAAACAGCACTGCGGTTGAGGTAACCGATGTTACCTCGGGTGCGATGAGCTCGGAGTACACGCTGAATGGCAAGATTGCCGCCGTTAATGAGGTGCAGGTGTTCCCGCTGCTGGCAGGTCAGGTGCAGACGCTGAACGTCAGCGAAGGCGACACCGTATCCAAGGGTCAGACCCTGTTTACGGTGGATACCTCGACGGTTACCTCGACGATGAGCTCGCTGCAGCAATCCTACAGCGCCACAAAGACCGCGACCGACCGTGCGATTGAATCGGCAAAGGTCGGTGTGGAGCAGGCGGAACTGGCGGTCAGCAACACGGAAGCACTGCTCGAAGCCGGTGCGGCTGCCGAGCAGGATCTGACCAAGGCTAAGCAGGCACTGACGCAGGCGCAGGCCGGTGTGGCGCAGGCACAGGCGCAGCAGTCGGCATCGCTGGCGCAGATTCAGGCGTCCATGGACCAGATCAACAAGCAGGCAAGCCTTGGCACGGTAACCGCTCCGTGCTCGGGTACGGTTACGGCTGTAAACGTAGACCGCGGCGGCATGGCATCCTCGGCGCAGCCGAGCGTGGTTATTGCCGAGAACGGTGCGGTTGAGGTGCAGGTTTCTGTCGCTGAGGACGTATTCACCGGCATCAAGGTCGGCGATACCGCAAGCGTCACGGTTTCCGCTGTCTCCAAGGAGTCGATGAACGGTACGGTCAGCACGCTGCCGGCGGCTGCCAATGCACAGACCAATCTGTATGACGTTTCGGTTTCTCTGCCGTCCGGCACCAAGCCGCCGATCGGCGCGTTTGCTACCGTCACCTTCTATACCGACCGCCGCGCAAGCACGATTTCCGTGCCGACCGAGTCCATCCTGACCGGCAACAACAACGAGCAGTATGTGTTCACCGTAAATGCGGACGGCACTGCCGCAACCCGCGTTACCGTCACTACCGGACTGGTTACCAAGGATTCGACCGAGATCGTTTCCGGCCTTAAGGCGGGCGACCGGGTTGTTACCAAGGGTCAGTCCTATCTGTCGGACGGTGCAGCCGTGCATGTCGTCACCTCGGACGCCGCAGACGGCGGGGAGGGCTAAGCGCGCATGAAATTCGCACAAACCTTTATCAAACACCATGTAATGACCATCCTGCTGTACATACTGGTCGTTGTGTTTGGTTTTTACAGCTTCCAGAACCTGCCGCTGGCGCTCATGCCGTCCATGGAGGTTCCGGCAGCGGTTGTTTACGCTACTTACCCGGGTGCCGGTCCGGAGGATATCGAGCAGCAGGTAACCAAAAAACTCGAGGGTGCGGTAGCGGGTCTGTCCGGTCTGGATACGCTCCAGTCCACCTCGTCCGAGAATATGGCTATGCTGGTCATCCGGTTTACGAATGATACCGATATGGATCAGGCAATGACCGACCTGCGCGACAAGGTTGCACAGGTAAAGAGCCAGCTGCCGGATGACGCATCCGACCCGACCGTTATGTCGATTGATATTGACTCCATGCCGGTCGTTTCGGGGGCGCTGCGCGGCAACGATCTGGCTTCTCTGCAGTCCATCGCCGAGGACGAGATTCAGCCGGCGCTCGAGCGTCTGGACGGCGTAGCGTCTGTTGATATTTCGGGCGGCTACGAGCAGGAGATCGCAGTCCACACGGACGCCTCCCGCCTGAAGGGTTATAACCTGACCATTTCGTCCATCGGTCAGCAGCTCGGCGCGGACAACATCGCCATTCCGGGCGGCGATCTGGATAACGGTTCGCAGACGCTGGCTGTCCGCACGGACGGCGAGTATTCGTCCATTGATGATGTTAAGAACGCTCTGATCTCGCTTCCGGCAGGCGGCACGGTCCGTCTGAGCCAGATTGCGGATGTTTCCATGCAGCCGAAGGATCAGGACGCCATCTCCAAGGTTGACGGTGAGGAATGTATCATTCTGTCGGTCAACAAGCAGTCCGGCTCCAATACGGCGCAGATTGCCGAGCTGGCCAAGGCTGAGTTTGACTCTCTGCTTAAGAGCAACGATTCCCTGCAGTGGAATATCGTTATGGATCAATCCGACTATATCAACATGACGGTTGATAACGCTATTCAGAACATCTGGATGGGCGTGCTGTTCGCCGCGATCGTGCTGTTCCTTTTCCTGCGCGACTTCGGCGCGACCATGGCTGTTACCATCGCAATGCCGTGCTGTATCCTGTTTACGTTCCTGATTATGAACGTGCTGGGCATTACGCTGAACATGATGTCGCTCGGCGGTATCACGCTCGGCGTAGGTATGATCGTGGATAACTCCATCGTTGTTCTGGAGAACATCTTCACCTATCGAGCGGACGGCTACGACCGTCTGGAGGCCTGCACCAAGGGCACCGGCGAGGTCATCGGTGCAGTTATCGCCTCCACGCTGACCACGGTCGCCGTATTCCTGCCGATCGCACTTTCCGGCGGCATGGCCGGCATGATGTTCAAGGAATTCTGTATCACCATCGTAGCGCTGCTGCTTAGTTCGCTGATCATTTCCATCACGCTCGTGCCGCTGCTGTGCTATTTCCTGCTCGGCGGCACCAAGCAGCAGAGCGTCAAGCCGCAGGGCTCGGGCGCAACGCCGATCACCGAAAAGCCGTTGTCGCGTGCATACCGCAGTTCGCTGAATTTCCTGATCACCCACCGCTGGGCAGGCGTCGCGCTGACCGTTGTCATCTGTATTGTCAGCGTGCTCAGCGTCAGCCAGGCGGGCATGGAGCTCATCCCGGAGATGGATGAGGGTGAGGTGAGTGTTACGGTTTCCATGCCGAACGGTTCGACTATGGAGGACACTGCCGACATCGAGGACCGCATTGCGGCCATCGCAGTTGATACCATCCCGGAGCTGGAGCAGATCTACTACTCGACCGGTTCTTCGACCTCGATCATGTCCTCGTCCTCGGGCGCAAGCGTTACCATTTCGCTGGTAGATCTCGATCAGCGTGACCGCTCGTCAGCGGATATCGCCAAGCAGCTGCGCCATGACCTGCAGGATATTGCAGGCTGTGAACTGACGGTTTCGACCAGCAGCACCATGTCGATGTCCACGGATTCGGACATCAGCGTGGAGCTGACCGGCGATGACTACGACCAGCTGGCTGAGACGGCAGACGATCTGGCAAATCAGATCAGCGCCCTGCCGGATGCCATCAATGTTGAGTCCTCGGCAGGCGAGCAGACCCCGCGTGTTGCCGTTAAGATCAACCGCGAGAATGCGTCTCGCTTCGGTCTGAATGCGGCCACCATTGGCGGTCTGGTTCGTGGTGAGCTGACCGGCTCGACCGCAACCACGCTCCGCATGAACGGTGAGGAATACGACGTTACCGTTGCCGGTGACGAGGATGTAGCAACCAGTCTGGACGCACTGCGCTCCATGCAGATTCCGACCATGACCGGCGGCACCGTACCGCTGTCCATGGTGGCGGATGTTTACACCGAGCTCAGCCCGCAGTCCATCGTGCGCAAGAACCAGAAGGAGACCGTAACCATCACCGGTGAAAGCGAATCCGGTGACAGCAATGCCATTAAGGCAGCCGTTGACGACATTGTTGCCAAGTACGAGCTGCCGGACGGCGTAGAGGTCGGCGAAGGCGATACCGCTGCTTCGCAGATCGCGGAGACCACCGGTACGCTGATGCTGGCCCTTGCGGTGGCAATCCTGCTGGTATATTTCATTCTGGCAACGCAGTTCAACTCGTTCTCGCTGCCGATTGCAATCATGCTGATCCTGCCGATCGGTCTGCTTGGCTCGATGATCCTGCTGTGGCCGACCGGAAATCATGTTTCCATGGTCGCACTGCTCGGTGTTATCATTCTGGCCGGTACAGTCGTCAACTCGTCCATCGTGCTGATCGACTATACCCTGCAGCGCCGTCAGCGCGGTGAGGATAAGAATACGGCTATCCTCAACGCATGTCCGCGCCGTGTCCGTCCGGTGCTGATGACCGCTATGACCACTATCCTCGGCCTTGTGCCGATGGTATGCTCCAGCGGCGAAGGCTCCGAGATGATGAAGCCGATGGGTGTTGTTATGATGACCGGTATGGTTATCTCCACCATCGCAACGCTGTTTATCACCCCGGTTTACTATTCGCTGACCGACAGCGTCGCTTCCCGCATTTCCGGCCTGTTTAAGAAAATCAAGCTGCCCAAGTTTAACTTCCATAAGAAAAATCCGCAGCAGTAAGCAAAAAGGGAACCGATTTCGGTTCCCTTTTTGAATTGAGAATGGATAATGGAGGATGGAGAATGAATGGCGGGTAAAATGGGTACCGCAGTTGTCCAATGTCTGTATAATCTACCCGTAGGGGAGCACAGTGTGCTCCCGCACCCATTTAACGATGACTGGGGCAAACACTGTTCGCCCCTACGGGTATACGAGTGCAAATGAATTTACAAACGACGTATTGATCCAACCGCCGCGATAATTTTCCATTCTTCATTCTCGATTTTCAATTCCGATATTCCCTTGCATATCGCACAAGTGAAGTCTATAATATTTGTATAAATTGCAGATAGGAGCGAACAATATGGCTTCGGATAAAACAAATGTAATGCGTGTGCTCGAGCAGCACAAGATCGCCTATAAGCCGCACGAATACCCGCACGGCAAGGACGCCGTAGACGGTGTTTCGGTTGCGGAACTGCTCGGTCAGAACCCTGATCAGGTATTCAAGACGCTGGTTGCACGTGGCAAATCGGGTGGCTTTCATGTATTCGTTATTCCGGTCGCAAAGGAGCTTGACCTGAAAAAAGCAGCCAAGGCGGCAGGCGAAAAGTCGGTCGAGATGGTGCATGTCAAGGAACTGTTGGGCCTTACCGGCTATGTACGCGGCGGCTGCTCGCCGGTCGGCATGAAAAAGACGTTCCCGACCGTGTTTGACGAGAGCGTGAACAATGTCCCGACCGTGATGGTCTCTGCGGGCAAGATTGGCTTCCAGATCGAATGTGCACCGGCGGATCTCATCAAGCTGACACGCGCCGCGACCGCGCATATCACGACGGATTAAGGCAATACTGCATGATTAAACAAGAGCGATTTGTGAGTGGATTTTGTGCACTGACGAGGCGCGGTTTTGCGGTAATACTTGATGTATTACCGCAGAATCAGCGGCAGCGCGACCGGAGCCTGCGCAAGGGACCGCTATAAAGTCAGGGCACAAAATTTCCGCAAAGCGCCGCAGTCTTAATTGTGCAGTGCTGCCTTACGCCTGCGGCTTCAGCAGCCCTGCCGCATCCGGAAACAGCGCGAACACGTTCTGTACGCCGCAGCCTGCCAGCTGCGCCAGCTTGGCCGCCAGCGTGGAATCATCGTCGTACAGGACAAAGTGTGCCTGTCCGTCTGCATTCATGTAGGTGAAGTATTTCGCGCACAGCTCGCGCGAAAAGAACGGCTGTGCGCCGGTCTGCGCGAGCAGCGCGGCTCTTGCTGCGGCACTGAGCGAAACGCCGTTCGGCGTGGGTGACGGCAGGGTGAAATCCTGCGAAACCGGCTGCAGAAACGCGGCAATCCGCGCAGCGCTGTAAATGCCCTGCAGGGAGGAAATGTACTCGGTCAGACTGCCGCCCGAAATCGCGGTGGAGACCGTGAGTATCGCGTGCGACAGCGTGCGTCCGCACTCGAGCGGCACATACAGCGGAATATCCGCATCGTACAGTGCTTCGTCGAATGCGGCCAGCAGGCGGCGGTTCAGCGGCGTGTCGTGCTCAAAATCCGCGAATACGCCGGGCGCTTCCGTGCGCCGCGCCTCGAAAACCAGATCGGCAGCAATGCGCTCGGCGCTGCAGAAGTTGATAGCCTGCGGCGGGTCGGTCACGCCGAGCAGGCAGTGCCGCTGCACCGCGGACACCTTGAGCCGCTGCAGCGCCCCGGACTGCGAAATGCCAAGACAAAGCTGCAAAACCGGCATGCCGAGCGAAGCGGCTTTCGTCGTGTCGCGTCCGGTGCATACCAGAATAAGGTTTTTCGTGTAGACCATCATGGATCGACTCCTTTGCGATAAAATTATCTTTTCTGGACTTTTTGAATAAATTCCATTACACTATATGTAGCATTACGCTAAATTAGAATACGGGTATTAACAGGAGTGTATGAATGAGCAAACTGATTCCCGATTATGTATTTGATTCGATTTACGATATTACGCCGGAGGTGCTGACTGCCCACGGCGTACGCGGCGTGCTGGTCGATCTGGACGGCACAATGGCATCCCACAAGGCTGCTCTGCCGCCCGAGACGCTGTACACCTTCGTTGACCGGCTGAAAAACGCCGGTATTGCCGTACTGGTGTTCTCCAACAACCATCCCGAGCGGGTAGGAAAGTTCTGCGAGCCGCTCGGTGTGGGCTATATCAGCCATGCCGGAAAGCCGTTTTCGCGCGGCTTCCGCAAGGCGGCAAACCGGCTTGGCCTGTCCATGTGCGAGATTGCCGTCATCGGCGACCAGATTTTCACCGACGTGTTCGGCGGCAACCGCGCAGGCGCACTGACCTGCTACGTCGAAACGCTCGACCGCCGGTTTTTCTGGATCAATGTGCGCTATCAGCTTGAGCGCGGCTTTATCGCGCGCGGACGGCGCAGAATGGAGGCGAGAGCACATCATGGCTGAGCCGAAATTCGGTCCTGCGGGCAACTCGGAGTCGTTTGCCGCCGCAGGCTTCAAGAAAAGCGAGGATGCGCCTGCATGGCTCGCACAGATGGGATTGACCGCGTTTGAGTATCAGTGCGGACGCGGCGTGCGCTGCGGCGAGGAGACCGCCCTCAAAATCGGTGCGGCAGCCAAGCAGCACGGCATTCAGATGAGCATTCATGCGCCGTATTTCATCAATCTCTCGTCCGAGGAGAGCGAGCGCATGGAGAAAAACGTCGGCTATGTGCTGGAGACCGCGCGGCTGGCTGTGCCGCTTGGCGCAACACGCATGGTCGTGCACTGCGGCGGTCAGGGCAAGCTGACCCGTGACCGCGCCATGCGCAACTCGCACGAAAACGTAAAAAACATCCTGCGTGCGCTGGATGAGGCCCACCTGACCGGCTGCGCGGTCTGCCTGGAAACCATGGGCAAAAAGAGCGTGCTCGGCACTGCCGAGGAGGTCTGCGAGCTGGTGGCTGCCGATGCCCGCCTGCTGCCGTGCATCGACTTCGGTCATCTCAACTGCCGCACGGGCGGGCACATGAACACCCGTGAGGAAGTGAAAGCGCTGTTCGACCTGATGGAAAATACCATCGGTCACGAGCGTACCGCCAAGCTGCACGCCCACTTCTCTCATATCGAGTATAACGATAAGGGCGAGGTGCGCCATTTGACGTTCGCGGATACGGTATACGGTCCGGATTTCACGCCGGTCGCGGAGGAAACCGCTGCGCGCGGCTACGCACCGACATTCATCTGCGAATCCGCCGGAACGCAGGCGGAGGACGCACTCGCCATGAAGCAGTGCTTTATGGCTCAGGCAGAAAAGTAAAAAAGTAGGACATTTGCCCTACGGAGACGCTTTGTAGAACTATGCAAAGGGGTATAAACGTATGAAAAAGGTATTATTGATCCACGGTCCTAACCTGAACCTGACCGGTCAGCGCGAACCGGGCATTTATGGTTCGAACACACTGGCATCCATCAATGCGGAGGTTGTACAGAAGTGCGAACGTCTGGGGATGGAATGCACGGTATTTCAGTCCAACTCCGAGGGTGCGCTGATCGACCGTATTCACGCGGCTCGTGAGGACTGCGATGCGATCATCATGAACGCCGGTGCGTACACGCACTACAGCTACGCCATCCGCGATGCGATTGCGGCTGTGCGCCTGCCCTGCGTAGAGGTACATATGTCCAACGTGCACGCGCGCGAGGAATTCCGCCACAAGTCGGTCATCGGACCGGTGTGTGCGGGCGTCATTGCAGGCTTCGGCAAGCACAGCTATCTGCTCGCCGTGGATGCGGTAAAATCCATCATCGGCTAATATTTAAGAGGCGATTACCATGAAAAGAAACGAACTGCGTGCCATGCTGCTCGAGCAGCCGTATGACGCGCTGGTGCTGACCAGCGAGATCAGCCGCCGCTACGCCACGGGCTTTCACTCGACGGCAGGCGCGGTGTACCTGTCGGCTAAACAGGCGGTATTCTTCACGGATTTCCGTTATGTCGAAGCGGCACACGCGGCCATCAAGGATTTTGAGGTGCGCGAGATCAAGGCGGGGCAGAGTTATTCTGCGCTTATCAATGAGCTGCTTGACGAGGACGGCGCGAAAAAGGTTGCTCTTGAGGACAAAACGCTCACTTATGCGGAGTTCATGTCCTGGGGCACGGCGCTGCACGCGACAGCCGTCCGTCTCGAGGACGGCGTGGAGCAGCTGCGCATGTGCAAGGAAGAGGATGAGGTTGAGAAGATCGTCGCGGCACAGCGAATGGCGGAGCAGGCGCTCGAGGAGGTACTGAACGACATCAAGGTTGGCGTGACCGAGAAGGAGATCGCGGCACGGCTGACCTACCTCATGCTGCACTATGGCGCGGAGAATATGTCGTTTGACCCGATCGTCGTTTCGGGTGCAAACAGCTCCAAGCCGCATGGCGTACCGGGTGAAAAGACCATCGAAGCGGGCGATTTCGTGACGATGGACTTCGGCTGCATTTACGACGGCTACTGCTCGGATATGACGCGCACGGTCGCGGTCGGTCATGTCACCGACGAGATGCAGACCGTGTACGACACGGTGCTGAACGCACAGCTTGCAGGCATTGCTGCCTGCAAGGCCGGTGTGACCGGTCGGGACGTTGACGCGGCAGGCCGTAAGATTATCGAGGCGGCAGGCTACGGTGATGCCTTCGGCCACGGCTTCGGCCATGGTGTAGGACTGGAGATCCACGAGGCTCCGGTTGCCTCTCCGCGCGGAGAAGCGCCGCTGCCGGCAGGCAGCATCGTCACCGCAGAGCCGGGTATTTATCTGCCGGGCAAGTTTGGCGTGCGTATTGAGGACATGCTGTACGTCATTGAGGACGGCTGCATTGATCTGACCGATGCGTCCAAGCAGCTTATTGTTCTGTAAATTGCGAAAAAGGGAGAAAACGTTGTTTTCTCCCTTTTATATTCCGTGAATGTTGGAAATGGGTTGCCGTATCGCTTGACGGCAGCTTGATGAAAAAGAATCAATTTAACAATTTATCCATAAGCTATACACAAAAAATCCACACAAGTTCGGCACAATGGTTACACCGATAGGAGGAGATGTTCTCATGCGTATTTTGTTAATCAATGCAGAGCAGGACGAGCGCCTGTTCGCCACCTTCAAGCATGAACATATTCTGTATGATCAGCAGCCGGAGAGCGACACGCTTGATATTTCGGAGAATATATATGATGTAATCGTGTACAATGCCACTAAGCTGGATGAGAAGACCGTCGATGCGGTGCGCTCTCTGCGAGAAAGCGGTGATATGACACCGTTGCTCGTCATGGCAGGTCACACGACCGCGCGGGCGCGTATCCGTATTCTGAATGCGGGTGCGGACAATGTACTCATGCGTCCGTGTCAGAGCGATGAGATTCTGGCGCATGTCAATGCACTGGCACGTCGGCCGAGAATGATGCAGAGTGAAATCCTGACCGCCGGTGACCTGACGCTCGACCGCGGCCGCTGTGTGCTGTCGAGTAATGACGGCGAAGTCCGTCTGTCCGGCAAGGAGCTGCAGCTTGTAGAGATGTTCCTGCGGGAACCGGGACAGGTGCTGCCGCGTGAAATGCTGCACCAGAAGGTCTGGGGAGCAGGCAGGGACGCGACCTACAATAACATCGAGGTTTATCTGACACTTGTGCGCCGCAAGCTGCGTGCGGTCGGCTCGAAGGCCGAGCTGATCTCCGAGCGAGGCATCGGCTATTATCTGCAGGAAGCAGAATAAGGGAAAGGACGTACTTTCATGGTACGTCCTTTTATTTTTCCTGCACTGACTATCTGGGGAACACGAGGAACGTTGGTGCTGCGTCTTTCCGGGCGGCAGCCTTTTTTCGCTGCACCGACCCAGTGGGGTGTACGAACCGCCTAAACGTGTTCGCCCCTAACGGGCGGGGGGTGTTCGCTGAATCCCAGCGGGGGGAGTTGCGCTCTGCGGAGCGCGGGGATTCGCGGCGCCCGCCGCGGGGGCAAAAAGGAAGGACAACCTGCGGTTTTCCTTCCTCTTTGAACTCCTGCCTTTCCCTCGTTAGATAGTCTGGCGCAGATCAGAGACCGGTGACCGCTCCGAGAAGGGGAACGGCAGTCGGGTTACCGTTACGTTTGTTTCGTGAAATATTCGCAGTTCACAGACAGCGTACTGCTACACAGAACGGAAAGTCTAAGCAGGCGCGACATAACAGTGTCGCGCAATTCGTTAGTCGGAGATTATAGACAGCACCTACGGATTGGGCGTTTGGTACCATTTATCTTCGTAGGTCCTGTCTATTATAACGCGCTAAAGAATTGTGCGGCACTGTCATCCCCCAGGGGACCTTCTCTTGCCCTTCGGGCAATTCACCTTGTGCCGCACCTGCGCAGAGTAGCCCGTATGTGTAGTAGTACGCTGTCTGACACTGCGAATATGTTGAGAAAGATACGGTAGTAAAAAACTCTGCCGTTCCCCTATTTCGAAGCGGTCGCCGCTCTCCGATTTTCGCCGGGCTAAGCAATAAAGGGAAACGGGAGTCAAGAGGGTAGAAACCGTAGGTGTCTACCCTCTTGACCTCAGCCGCGGGTGCGGCTAAATGCGACTTTTGTTTCGCTCAATCGGCCCAAACCACAACCCCATCAGGCGGTGCAGCCATGCCCAAAGCCTGTTTTTCGTCAAATTATTCTGTTTCACAGCCTGTTCCTCCTGCGGGAAAGTTTTCTTTTTACGGTATTA